>Ga0172379_10001274_pt1 | contig 52057 bp, 48 predicted proteins | sample GrowelOW334metaG_FD_119756 | JGI IMG/M metagenome (GOLD analysis project Ga0172379, IMG submission 119756) | Groundwater microbial communities from an aquifer near a municipal landfill in Southern Ontario, Canada - Groundwater well OW334 metaG | ecosystem: Environmental > Aquatic > Deep... | reverse complement strand
TAATTGGTTTAGTAATCGTGTTACTAGCATGGGCAATCGTACTGTTTGCTCTAAGTGTTCTAACGAATACAACCACATAGTAACGTAAACCATTTTTGTATAGAATGTTAAAACCACCCTCGTATGCCAGTTGGCAAACAGGGTGGTTTTGTTTTTCTGTTATATCAAGTACAATACCTATATAAATACCTTCCATAATTACTCTGTGAAACTGAATCTATCCGAATTCAACAAACAGCACAACAAAAAGCCACTATTTATCCTAACAGTGCTGATCTTTTTTTATATAGTGCTGTTTGTTTTCATTTCCGTCTGGAAATATAATAACTTTGGTTATAATGCAATTGATCTAGCGATATTTAACCAAGTATTTTACAACACGAGTATGGGTGATTTGTTTTCAATGACAATTCATCCGCATTCTTATCTAGGTGATCATTTTGAAATCATCATTCTGCTGCTCACTCCAATATACATGCTGTTCCGCAATCCTGTTTCATTATTGGTTATGCAGACTATTATCATCGGGATTTCCGCCTGGCCGCTGTTTTTAATCGCAAAGAAAATTTCAAATAATACAATCGCACTATGTATGGCCGCGATCTATTTACTGAACCCATTCATCCAAAACATGAACCTCTTTGAATTTCATATTTTGCCGTTTGCGATCTTTACCTTACTTTTTGCCTTTTATTTTTACTTAGAAAACCGGTTCTATTTGTTTACATTATTTCTGTTTCTGTCATTACTCGTAAGAGAAGACGTAGCGCTTGTAGTTGTTATGTTCTCCTTACTGTCATTGATTGACAAAAAAAACAAGCGGTGGATCATCACTCCTGGAATAATAGGAATTGGCTGGCTGGCAATAGTTTTTTGGATTGTTCCGACTTTAAACAATTATGATTCATATAAATTTATCTTTTATTACTCCTGGTTGGGCGATTCAGTCAGCGAGATTATCAAGAATTTTTTTCTGCACCCGCTCCTTGTACTGTCACACTTATTTTCTCTGCAGAACATCTTTTTATACATAGCACTTTTTCTGCCGTTTTTACTGCTGCCGTTTTTGAAACCAAAGTATCTTTTGTTGTCACTCCTGGCCTTTTTACAACTACTGCTGGGCAGTTTCAGCGGCGAACTGATTCTAAAAACCCACTACAGCGCACTATTACTGGTTTCGGTGTTTATCACCACTATTTATGCCCTAAACTACCTTTTTACCAAAGAAATTGAGGAAAAAGACAACTGGCAGGCAAGAATTAAGAAATATATCTCAGGTGAACCGATGCTCTTTATAGCTGTTTTTGTCGCCGTAACAATCTACGGGACTACAACATTCGGGCCCATAATACCGGCCATCCGAGCTATCAACTCAAACAATCAACATCCGGTTTTTAATCAGCTGAAAAAACAATATATCAATCTGGTACCGAATAATAGTTCCGTGACGACCAGTTATGACTTTCTCCCCCATTTTTCCAGTCGGAGTAAATTATATTCTCTCCATTACGCGTTTCTTGGTAAAAAACAATATTCAAATGATATTTATACTTTACCGAAAACAGACTACATGGTCATTGATACAAAAGACTTTCTGACCTACCAGGTCCAGTATCCTGACAACTCATTCTATCAAAATGCCTACTCAAATGGAGATAATAATATACGTTCTATTATTGAAAAACAAAATTTAAAAGTAAGCTCCGTCAGCGATGATCTGTTACTATTCAGCAGTGATTCAAAGTCCGACATTACCCTATACCGCACATACCAAGAGAAACCGGAAATCAATCATAAAGGAATTGATCAGCTTGCGCCGGGCATCCAGTTTGCCGGTTGGGGCTATTTACTAACCGGATCAAATCAGTCTCCCGAAGTTAACATCGAATCTGTGGTTTTGCCGGTTTCGCTTTACTGGCGCACTGACCGTAATATTACAGAAAATTATCAGCTGTCATTGCAAATCAAAAATGATGCTGATAAAATTATTTATAAAAAGTATTACGCACTTGGCTACGGCATTCTACCGTCCAGCGAATGGAAACAAAACGAATACATCCAAACCAATTATTGGTTTTATATACCTAATGACGTTTATTCAGCCGGCTCTGGAAAAGTATCAATTAGCTTAGTCAAATTAAGCGACCAACATTCATACCTCGGCGTGGACGGGCTGTTGACCGCGACCATGAAAAATATAAAATACGACTCTGTCGGACCAGAGATCACGATCCCCATGCCGGAATGAGTCTATTCAACAAACCGGTAAATACTTATTTCATTAGATGTAAATTCCTCACGCAGGAATTCTTTATTTTTTGGGTCAAAATCCCCTAATTCTTGGGACCGGCCGGAAAATAATATATAATCAATCCCGCTCTGTTTTAAAAATTCTTTTTTTGCGTCAGTCTCCAGATTGTCCCGATAGAACCACTCAGTTTGTTCCTGCTTAAATAAGTAATTTACCGTTTCCACCCCATGCCCGAGATATACCGTTCGCCCGGAATACCCCGGAATAAAATTACCATCAATCCACTCGGATAAAATCACATCATCTTTGCTCATATTTTCCTTCATCCAATCAAATGATTTTGCATAATCTTGCGAAAGATAAAAAAATGGGTAGGCCATTGATTTGTAAAGCAGTAAATCATTGAGAATTGCGTAGATATTGGAAAATGAGAAGAATATGATAAATATGAATGCTAATACCACCTTATTATTTAAAAGATATCTGACAACCATTGTGTAACCATACTTTTTTACCAGAAAAATTATTGCATAGGTCGCAAGCAAAACCATGGGGAAATGAAGATTTTGCGCCAGTCTCCTTTGGAAATCAAGCGGCGTGTAGAGCAAAATAGTCTGCACAACAAACCAGGTAGCGATAAAGTGCCATTTGTTGTCTTGTTTTTTGGTAATTCTTAGTACCCCCAAAATTGCCAGTAAACCGACAAAGCCGTAACTTATCAGAACTAGCCACCAAGCGGGCGTGTAGAGCAAATTCTGGTCCGCCCGACCGGCGATTATGGGATCCTGGGCGATAATTAGGAAATGATAAATAACAGCGGGGAGCGCAAATAATACAGCAACCAATGAATGTTTAATGTATACCCCCGGAAATTTTTTTTCTAAAATTCCTTTCAGAAACACATACACAGTTACTACAATGACCAGCGTAAAAAAGTGAAAGGGGTGAAAAGAGAACCAGACTAAAGCGGTGATGCCGGAGATTATGCTGTAGATATATTTGTTCTTTTCAAATGCCAGCAGGATAAACAGAAAAACAATCAGCGATAAAATAGATGAAAAAAGTATATGTGGTACATGCAACATGGAAAGAAACGTGACTGATTCAGGTACCCACAGATCCATCGGCCAATGGTAATAACCCTCGCTGATGTATTTGAAAAACTCAAGGAACGGCGAAAACAGACCGCCAAGACCCGATGAAAAAAGCAATAAAATTATTGCTATTTTTCTATGTTGTTTTTTTGAAAAAAGATATGAAATAAAAATATAAGCAACGGTGACAAAAATGAAGACCAGAATACTGCGGGTAACCTGGATCGTAACCCAATGCGGTGTGTGTAACAACTCACCGACAACCCCAACTGCCGCCCAAAATGGATTGATCAGCGGAGTTGATTGTGGTTCAGAAGTATACAAATCTTTAAACACCAGACTGCCCTGTTTAACCTGTTCCAGATAGGAATAATAGACATTGGTATCACCGGGTGTCAGCGCATGGATACCCGTATAGAATGAATTATCAGAAGTTCTGAGATAGCCAAAAATATAAGGCAACAGAGTAATTACTATTACAAGTATACTTAGAAATAATATTAACTTCTTTTCTTCTCTATTTATGGTTTTAAGTATTTCTTTCATCTGTCTGACAATTACTTTAGAAATTTGAGCAGGTAGTTTTTATTAGTAATCAATGACACTAATATTATAAACAGAAAGATGAATACATATATCAGACTGTTCATAACGATAGTATAAGAAAGTAGCCCGGCCAAAGTACATATGAAAATAAACTGCGGGAAGTACTTTCTATCAATCAATACTGCCAGTGATATTAACCAAATAAAATACCAGGGCTGCAGATAGGTCAAATAAAAGAAGATATAAACAAATAATATCATAAAACTGTAATAGATATAATCAGTATATTTCCCTTTAAAATAATTTTTGATTAACCAAATATATAATACGACAAACGCAGTCAATCCGGATACTCTCGCTATGTCAGATAAAAACTCCCTTGTCCATGAAAAACTTTGGCCAATAACATATAATACCCAATAAATTATCCCGGGGAACAGCGAAAAGTTTGCAAAAGTAAAAATCTTTGACTGTTCAAATAATCCATTTAACGTCCTCGTGCCTTCCCAAAACGGGAAATAAAACAGTGTTGAAATTATGACCGCCAAAATTCCGGTTGCCCATACAAAATTTAACCTCTTTTTGGTTTCATGGACTTCTTTAAAGACATAGTAAATAAATACGGGCAAAATTAATAACGGGATATATTTCGTTAGTATTGAAAGCAGTAGCGTTATTGCAGCCAGAACATACCATTTTTTTATTAACAAATATATTGCAAAAATCACGGCAAACATCATGAACATATCATTATGGGCATTGTTAATCGCTTCAAATATTATAATCGGACTCCATAAATATAAAAACAGTCCTTTAACCTCATTATCCGGATTGAATTTCTGCAATATTTTTCTTATCAGTATTGCAACCCCAAAAAATGAAACTAGAGCTAGTAGTTTGTAAATGAAAACATTCCAAAATAAATTATTCTTTGCAATGTTACTGAATAAAATAGATACAGATGTCCAAAAAGGACCGTATTGCATAGTCAGATAATTCCATTCTTTCGGCGAAAAGTTATAGAACATATCATCCGAATACGCTCCGGTTGGCACAACGTACGGATTTTCATCATATACCGTACCAACCCGCGCCCGATATGCATAATTATAGACATCCGCTGATCCGATCGGTGGCGTAAAAAGCATAATCAGGCTAAAAACAGACGAAAACAGGAAAATAATCTTGATAATACTTTTTTCATTGACCGACTTTATTGAAATAAATGCAAACCAGTAAGCAACAATTAACAACAGATTAGTTGCCAGTAAAATTGCCTTGAAAGAAAATCCCCAAGGTGTAGTTGCGCTGGTCTGGTAATAGTATGCAATAAAGGCGAGCACGGCATACAAAAAACTGGATATAACACCCATAATTACTATTCTGTTCCTGGCAGTCATTGATTATTTTTTTAAACGAAGTTTTACAATTGTAACAAAAAAATTTAATATTTCTCTTTTTGAAAGCTTGGAATGACCGTAGGTACGATCCTTGAACACAATCGGTATTTCCTTTACTTTAAAACCTTTTTTTTCACACAAGTAGATCGTTTCCTCCTGGAATGAATATCCGTTGCCTTTTATCTTATCCCAATCAATTACTTCTATTACCTTACGTGCATAACAGCGGTATCCAGAAGTAACATCGTGCGTTTTCAGATTAAGCATAACCCTGGAAAACCACATTGCGCCCTTACTCATTAAATTCCTGACAATCCCCCAATTCTCAACACCGCCTTTCGGAATCCGCCGCGAACCGATTACTATATCATTGCCGTTTTGTGCTTCTAGCAAAAATCTCGGTATATCATCAGGATTATGGGACAAATCCGAATCCATCTCAAAAACGAAATCCGCCCCTTCCTGCAAAGCTTTCTTAAACCCGGCCACATAAGCGCTCCCCAGCCCCAGTTTTTGGTCCCTGTGGATGACCGTCACAAAGGGAAACTGGGTGATCAACCGGTCAACAATCTTTCCGGTTCCATCCGGAGAATTATCATCAACAACACAGACAAAAAGATCTACAATGGAAAGATCAGCGATTCTTCTGATCAGTATTTCTATATTGTCTTTTTCGTTATACGTCGGGACGATTATTACCGATTTCATATTTTTATAGTGGGGATTTATTATTTTATTTGATACACCTGGTCACTGCCAAACGTTTCTATTAGCTGAAGATTTTGATTGTTTTTAGTATTTACCTCTCTTATTTCTCGTGCAAATTCCATAGAAGCGCCAGTGTGTAATATTATGTAATCCACACCAATTGTCTGGATATCTTTAATAGTATCATCATTCAGTAAATCTTTTAATGGCTTGATAAATATTTTTCGGTATTCGGGCGGATAGTAACCGCTATATCCGTGCATTTGGCGGTGCCAATGAAATGCCGAATAATACTGATATTCAGCGGTTTGTTCCATATCATCCACCCAAATCGGCAACTCCAGTATCACAGTGTCATCCTTCTGATCAGACAGCCAGCGATAAACTTCCGGGATATTGGGATCAGTTTTGGCAGTAGCAAGATTAACCGGCTTCAATGGAGGAATAACCATATATTCTAAAATTACCAGACAGCTGATGATCATCAGTGTCCCGACATACACAAACTTCTTTTTGAACCTGCTCATATACTGATTCAAAACTATGGTTATGATTACGCTCATGGACATTAATATTACAATTGAAAATCTGCCGAGCGCCCTGAGACTGGAAAACCCAGGAACAAATTCAAAAAGCAACATAAACGGCCCTACAATACCCGGGTCATTTTCGGAAAATCTGATCACCACGCCAAATGATAATATAAAAGCAACAAAACCAATAATTAGATAAAGGAAGGATGTATTAATAATTTCCCTCTGTTTATAATACTTTTTTACCAGCATTATTATACTAAATATAAACAAAAATAATACGGTAAAACCGGAATAAATATAAGTTTTAAAAATATTTTTTGGCAATTCAAATAATCCTAAGAGTAACGGTGAAAATGTAAGATAATCAGTAATTGTTGGCGAAAATTGGTTGACCATGGCATATGAACGGTCATATTCAATATTGGTACGTAATGTAAGATAGGGATAGAAAATAGGCAAGATAAAGATAGCGGATATAATAAGAGCAATAATAGAATTGACAACAATTTTTTTGCTTGGTTTTTTTCTTTTAATCACACCATAATATACCAACAAAAAAACCGGAATGATTGATGCTAGCATCATAAAAAAATGCATACTCATGTAGCCAAGTAATATGAAAGTGAAGGTAAAATAAATAAAGTATTTTCCTTTCTCCGATTCAACTAGTTTATGCAGAATCAGGAAAATCATGGGGAAAAAAAATACTGCCATAATATGCAACAAATTAAAGTGCAAAAACATATACGCATTGAAGCCGTAGATAACACCACCTAAAATGGAGACAGGGAAATTCTTTGTAAAATAATAAGCTAACAGATACATACAGTATCCGGCCAAAACAAAAAATAAAAAGATTATTATGTTGTATGCCAAAACTGGGTTACCGCTGAGAGCAATAACCGGCCAGGCGAATAATGCCGTGCCGATCAGATTCTCAGAATAAGCTAATGTATTATTGTTCGGGTAAAATATATTGGCATTAAATATATCCAAAGGTTTTTCCTGGAACATATGAACATCCCAAGCAATTGTCCAGATATTAAAATAGGAGTCGCTGCTGGCCTGTACTGATGTTGCTAGCTGGGCGCTCCACGGATAGGTCATTACGAATGTCAGCAATAAAAAAATTACCACCGCCATGCTATTTCTTTTCAATGGATGATTACCCATATTTACTATATTACTTCATAAACATAGTCAGACCCGAATGTTTTTATCAGTCTGAGTTTTGGCAGCTGGTCTAATTCCTCGGGGGTTATTTCTGTAGTAAATTTTGATTGAACACCAAAATGAACAATTATGAATTTCACACCCGCTTTTGATATTTCGTTCTGAGTTTCGTCACCGGTAAAATTATCTGTGATCATTTTTTCCAGCTTGATATAGTCCTCCGGAAAGAACCCGCTGTACCCATTGATCATTTTTTTCCAGTGATACACGGATAAATACATATACTCCGTGCTTTTTCTAAGATTAACATCCAAAGGCAGTTCCAGAATTACCGAATCATCCGACTGTTCCGCGAACCAAGAATACACTTCCGGTATTTCGTCACCAATTAACGCTTGACGGTACTCAACCGGCTGAAATGGCGGTACCCAAAGATATTCAAGCATTACTAATGAAGCAATCAGAATAATGATTGCGCCATAGACAAATCTTTTTTTAATTCTTTTCAACATCTGATTCAATCCCAAACCGATTACCACGCTGATTGACAGCAGAACGACAATAAAAAATCTTCCCAAGGCACGCAGACCGTCAAATCCGGGGATTAATTTATAGAAAAATATGTACGGACCGACCACCCCGCCGCCGTCCGTTGTGAACCGTACCAAAATACCAAATGACAATAATACGCAAACCGCGCCGATCAGCAGATACAGTAAAAGTATCTCAGTCGTTTTCTGGTCTACGATACGCCTTTTGATCAGATAGTATAAACTGACAAAAAATAATATTACTACAGTAAAGCCAGTGTACAACACTTTCTCAATGGTATTGGGGAAACCGACAATTTTAGTAATTAATGGCGAAAAGCTGAAGTAATCCATAACGGTCGGTGAGTAAGTCGTGATCATGCCATAGGAACGGCTGTAACCGTTTTCGTCATGCGCAAAAAAATATGGATAATAAACTGGAAGAATAGCCAAAATAATCAGAAAAAAAGCCAGTATCAGCTTAATAATAAATTTCTTATCCGGCATTTTTTTATCAATGGCGGCAAAATAAAAAACCATAAACACCACGGTGACAACCGCCATCATCAACAGATAATGCATGCTCATATAACCCAATGCAACGTAAGCTAAAACCAAAAAAATGAAATCCCTGTTTTTTTTCAATTCAAATATTCTGTGCAGAATTAATAAAATCAAGGGAAAGAAAAAAATTACCTGCAGATGAATCTGGCTGAAGTGGATTACCCGGTACGGATTAAACCCGAAGATTATGGCGCTGATTATTGATACAGGCAAATTGCGTGTAAGCTTAAACATGAATAAATACATGCAATAGGCCCCCAGTGCAAAGAATATAAAAGTTACAATATTGTACGCCAGAATCGGGTTGTGGGTTAAGGCCAGAATCGGCCAGACGAGCAATGCCGTGCCGACCAGATGCTCGGAATAGGCCAAAGTATTTTCATGCGGATAAAAAATATTGGCATTAAAAATATTGCCGATATTATTTTGAAACGAATTTACATCCCATGCCAGGTTCCACGCGATGAAATAGGAGTCCGCTCCATCGTGTACCCAACTATTCATATGGTTGATCCACGGATAAGTCATCACCACGGTCAAAATAACAAATAATGTGATTATCAATAGATACTGCTTTATATTTGAAAAAGTTTTACTTTTAATCATCAAAAAAACATTTTAAGATAATAAATCAACTGGCTGTTCCCCCAATCCCAAAGCCAAGCATGATCAGCAGACAATGTATCTGCTTTTTGCCACGAACCATCCCAAAAAATAATTCCAGTAAATTGGTTAATAATAGAAGCTATTACCAATAAAATCAAAATAGCTGGAACAATTTTTCTTTTAAACAATCCGCTTCTCAATAAAGGGATAAAGAATAACATCATAAGTGGAGTAATGTCGGCCAACATTCTTGGACCGTAAGTAACTCCGCCATACCATGCCCACCATTTACTCATAACTACAATAAATATAATCACGCCAATTGAAGTAAATCTAAAAAGTAGATTATAATCTTGAGTTTCTTTTTTATTTCTTTTCCAGATTAGCCATACTCCAATCAAACTAAATATCAGGAATGGGGTAAAAATAAACAGCCCCCGGCTTGGGCTAATTAACAACCCACCGAATCCGTCCCAAAATTTACTATACCAACCTTCAATACAGGCAAAAGAGCGATTACTGTATGCATTACAGCTATACCCCGTTTGTAATGGGTTATCCAAATAATATGATTGATAGATCAAAACCAGAGACAATGGAACAAGTACCCCGAGCAACGTAGAAAATATTTTAGTCCGATACTTATACAAAATATAAAGGAGATAAATCGCTGCAAAAATAACATTCAAATAACGGGCGGCAACTGTAAGACCAATCACGCCCCCAATTAATAAAAATTGCAGATCACTTTTTTTTGGTTTCAGTAATAAATAAACAGTCAAAATCAAAAACAGTTGACTGGCACCGTGTTGCCACAAATCCTGACTTGACACTGTCCAACTACTGGTGCCAAAAGCATATGCAATAGCCAGAAATATTGACCACTTTTCTGAAAGATATTTACGAAAGATGAATAGCAATAGTACCGCTGACAGAGCGGTAATAAAGGCCGCTGATACCTTAGATAAAGTGATAATAATTGCAGTGGTAAATTTTACACCGAAGAAATGCGGAATGGCATAAAAGGGCAGGGCCAGTATTGAAGATAATACAGGGTATTTGGAAATATAATGCCCATCAGTTGTTTCTATTAAAACAAACCAAACAAAATCATCCTGTTTTGCCGGTACATATTCATCCAGATCAAAATCCCCCTCCTTTAATATACTGATCGGTAACATCCTAGTTGGTGCTCCATCAATTGTGCCCATAAAACGGACCGAGCTGATATAAATCAAAAATATCAGCACAAATAACAATACTGTTCTTGCTTTACTCGGAATACTTATCATATAACCAATCAGATAACAGAAATTAGAGAACTTTTATTTTACGAAACGGTATTTGATCAAGGTCCACAAGGCAATGAAGCCGTCACGCCAGGTAATTTTTTTTCCTTCGTCATATTCCCTGCCCGTATAGGATATCGGGACTTCATAAATTCTATACCCTTTTTTCAGAACCTTTGCTGTGATTTCCGGCTCAATATTGAAACGATCCGCAGTCAGTTTCAAGCTTTTAATCACGTCCGCTTTAAAAACCTTATAACATGTTTCCATGTCCGTAATGGTTGTATCATAAAGTAGATTCGTCATGAAAGTAAGAAATTTATTACCGATCGCATGCCAAAAAAGCATCGCCTTACCCTCTCCCCTGAAACGAGAACCATACACCACCTCTGCCTTACCTTCCTGGATCGGCTTCAGAAGGATGCCATATTCCTGCGGGTCATATTCCAGATCGGCATCCTGGATCAAAACAACATCACCCGTTATGTGTTCAAATCCAGTTCTGATTGCCCGGCCTTTGCCATAATTTTTTTCATGATAATAAATTTGAACCTCAGGATCATTGAAGTTTTTTAAAATTTCGCGGGTGCCGTCCTGCGAACCGTCATCCACAACAATTATTTCTTTTTCATAAGGAACCGCCTTCACTTTTTCAATAATCTTGTTGAAGGTATTTTTTTCGTTATAGACTGGTATGATAATTGATAGTTTCATTCAGATATTCCTTTAATGATTGGGTTAGACTCATCTTGATTAAAAAAATACGCAATAATTAAAATGCTAAAGATATAAGTGATATAATTGTCGTTAAAAAATCTGGAAAACAGCCAGAAGACAAAAATGAACAAGCCATAACTTACCAGCATCGCGCTGACTGTTTTGTTACGTTTTTGATACCTGTACAAAAAGAAAAGCAATGGCGCGGACACAATCAGTTGGAGAATCCAAAACGGATAGTAATCATGGATGGTTTTGACACCGACCTTCGCCATCAGCATCAGTTGAGAAAAGCCGTATCCCGTAATCGGGTAACTGGTCGGAAGCTTTCCGCTGGGATAAAGAAAGACGTCTTCCCAAAAAGCACCAAAATCCCAAATTAAAAACGGTACAATAAATACAGCCCCGATTATGAAAATCGGGTAGATTCTTTTCAAGGTCGTTTTAATATTGTCCGTAATTTTTTTAGACTGATCGGATACCTGGAAATATACATACCACCAATAGAACGGAAGCAGGAGCCATGCGGTATGTTTACTGACACAGGCCAATGCAAAAGGGATTGATGACAAAAGCAACTTCTGTTTTGATAAAAAATATACTGAAAGAGTAATTAAGAATATAGTGAAAATGTCATTTCTCCCCTCAATAAAAAATCTTAAGAACATCGGATTTAATGCAAAAAGTGCTGTCACAAATAATGTTTTCTCGCTCGTCCCACCTTTTTTAAACAAGAGTAATATTACTCCCGCCAATGCCAATAATAAAACTATTCTTTGGTCATACCAGCCGAACATAGCATGACTTACCCAATAAAAAGGTGCGGACACTAAGACATAAAAAGGCAGATAAATATTATGATAGATTGCTGGATTTACGATAGTCTCTCTGCTGATCAGCTCAGATATTTTACCTTCACTCCAGTCCGCTACCGGGGTGTTGGTGTAATCTTCGGTGTAGAAATTTTTACCGGCAAATAAAAATTTGATCGCTTCTTCTGTTTGTACAATTCCATCATGATAAAGCGCCCTCGGGTCGCCCGCAACCCTGTTATACATATTTGATACAACAGGAATTATTATTAAAATCATCATTAACAAAATCAACAAAACAACTTTCATTGATTTGATAATATCCTCTTTGACCCGAGGCATAATATCCAATAATAAATAGGAAAAAAGAATAATAAACGATATTGAATAAGTAAAAACCAGTCCGAAACTGGAATCATATTCAGTGGTAGCCAGCCGGATCGTCACAAGCAGAAACAGTATTATGCCGGTCAATGAAATGCTTTTTTTCATATGCTTAGATTTTTTGATATTTGATTACCCAATACATACCAAGGTGAATTTTTTTATCAAATATTTTTTTGAATCCGTTCGCTTCAAAATATTTTTTCAGATTACTTTCAGAAAATTCATGGACATGGACATCGTGCCATACCTTTCCTTTACTCTTAGTCCAAAAATACCAAACCGCTTTAAACAGCATATTTTCTCTGGGTATCCCCATTACAAACACCCCATCCGGTTTTAATAACCGGCTGATCTCCTGCGCAACGAATTCTAAATTAGGTATGTGTTCCACAACATCAAACGCCGTGACCGTATCAAAAGTATTGTCGGCCAGTTCAATCTTTTTTTCAATATCAGCAACGGCAAAGTTCAGCTTCGGATATCTATTTTTTGCATAAGCAACTGCGCTCTCGGAAATATCCAGCCCTAGAATATCGTTCCCGATTTTTTTGGCAATTTCATTGGTGAAGTAACCGCCATGACAGCCGATATCTAGTACTTTGTTGCCGACCCCGGCCAGTGCTTCCGGCAGAATATTGGTCCGCCCCTTGTGCCAGATCCATTGAAAGATGTTCTTCTTTATCCCCTGATCATAATAATCGGGTGGTACACTCCGATGCTGCTCGTCTAATTGCTCCTTAGTAATCTCGCTCATTATTGATTATCAGATATTTGATAAATTTTTGCCTCAGCATCCTCATATACTAGCTTAAAATGAGAATCCTGCTGGAAGTTTAGATCCATCGCAGTGTGGTCCTTTTCCAGAAACACCGTCGCATTTTGAAAATCTTTGGTAATTATATCATACAAATCACCACTTTCCTTGCCGATAGTGATATTCACCCATTTCCAATACCGGTCTTCATCACGGATATACATAAAAGTCGGATCCAGCCCCACAATATAGTGATTATGCGAATTGTGGTAGAACAAAATCGGGAACTCATCCCAGTCGCTGTGGAGTACGACAGACCCTGCCGGAGTATTATTCACGAGCCAATTACTGGCCGATGCGAATTTATCATAAGGGATGCCGTTCTTAAAACTGTTTCTTTCCTGTTTCAGATCACGGATTGCGATCGTCGGGATAGTTACTACAAAATAAATCAAAAGGATAGTAAATATTATTTTCCGGCTGTTGTAAAAAGAAGGTATCTTTTTTAACATCCCGGTGATACTTACCTTTGCTAGGATTGGACTTAAAGCAAATGCGCTGAAGAGCATGCTGAACGGTACAAAATATTCCACATACCGGCGTGATTTCAAAGTTAAAGCCAAAAAGAAAACGGCCAGAATCAAAAGCGTGACCGATTTACTGTTTTGCTTTTTGATCGTAACAAAAAAGATTATGAACGCGACCAGCAAAATTAAAAATAAGAATACCGTATTCGGCACTAGCTCGGTGATTGAATACGGATACCACTCACCGCCCACTCCGATTATATTTTGATAATTCACAATCCCGATTTGAACCAGTTGCGTCCAATAGTAAGACAAATTGTTCGGGAAATATGGATTAATTACCAGGCCAACCAGTATACCGGCAACACTTACCAGAACCATACCAAGTTCTTTACCGGTCAGCACTCTTTTTACCCAGGAATTTTCATGACCAAAAAAGTTTTTTAATAATCCCGATACTTTATTCTTTTTTAAATCAAATAGAATATTTACAACCCCATAGAGTCCGGCAAAAATTACGGTTAATAAAAAACCGCCGTATGCCCAGACAAAAACCGTTGATAAAATAAACAACAGCTTCATCCGATAGCGAAAAAGGCACCATAGCGCCAGCAGTAAAAATATTATGGATACCGAAGGTGCTTTAGCTAGACTGATCCGAAAAGTAAATGGTTCCACAAACAGCAATAATAGGCTGTAAAACCAGGCGAATTTGATTTTTTCTTTTTTCAGCAACCAATAGAAAACCGTAATTAATATCGCGCCTAAAAAAACAGTTGCGATCTTAATTCCGATCGCCGGCGTAAATAAGGTGACAAATGGAATGAGGAATATATGATAAAGCAAATGCTGATCGGTATACGCATTATTTAAAATAGTATAGTCCGAGAGCCAGGGAAACCCCTGACCTAAATTACCGTCTCTGATCAGTAAAGCCATTTTCATGTGGTAAAAAGAATCGGGGTCAGGGAAAGCCGGCGTATACTGAATATAAAAGAAAATTCCGAACGCAATAGTAAAAATTACCAGATAGGCATACGGAAAATTGCTTTTAGCAATATGATTGATGATTTTTTTCAAACTTTCCTTCATTTTTTTAATCCAAATGCCCCCGCACCTTATTATAGAATTGATTCTTATCAAGCATGGGTATAAGAATCTATTCTTAGGCGAGAGGGCAGGAATCAATAATTATATTATTTCTTCAGTTCTCTCTTGAAATAATCAACCCAGGGTATTTTAACCGGATCAACATGATTCAAATATGCCAGATAGTAGCTAAGGTAGCTGCCGAACAACAATACTTCAAAAGATTGTAGTAATTTTGTTTTCCCTTCGGCCTGGTATGAAGAAAATTCAACCTTGTTCTTTTTTACTATTTTTTTTGTAATCGGAAACCTTGCTTTATTGCGCGGATGATATAATGCCGATTCAATAAACAGAAAGCGCAGGGCTTGCGGTACGATTTTCGGCGCTGCCAAACCTTCCAATAAATGATGATTCAGTTCCGAAAGTAAAAAATAAGCAGAAAAATTTTTACTATTTTCATTCAATTGATTAGTAAGCGTATGCACATTCCCGGTTAAAAATTCCGCCGCCACGCAGATTGGAATTGTGCCGTGCAGTTCTTCGGCTATCCGTTTGGCAGGATTTTTAGCTACTTCAACATTGGCTGAAAACTTTCTGATCATCAGGTTGAGATGGGCAATGACCTTATTCACATCTCTTTCATCAAGATCAATTATCCCGCACTGCTTTAACAAACCTAAGATGCCAAATACCGAATATCCAACTCCCATCCTCGGTTGGTTAGACGGGTTATAAATCGGGTTGAATAGAAAGCATGGTAAATTATTTTTCAGACAGAAATCTTTGACCTCGCCGCCGGTTGTGATACCGATTACCTTAGCACCCCGCTTAATAGCCTCTTTGGCTGTCGCCAGTGGTTCTTCTGTCGTCCCCGAGTAGCTGGACAGCACGTAAAGTGTCTTTTTATTGACGTAGGCCGGCATGGTATAACTGTGAACCACGCGCAGGGGCACCGGCAGTTGGTCGTAAAAAAGCGAAAACAAAATATGAGCGCCCAATCCTGAGCCGCCCATGCCATTAACAACGATATTTTGTACTGAACGATATGACTTGGGTATTGTTACATTTTGAACATCGTTCCATGTCTGCTGGATTTGCTTCGGTAGTAAAGAAATCGTCTCTAAAACATGCCCTGCATCTTTAGCCACAATCTTTTTTTGATCATCCAGTTGATTCATACTCGCATCAGTTTAATGTGCATCCACTATAACAGGGATTTATTCAATTTACAAGCAAAATGCTATTAATTTTGACATTGACTTTAACTCGTTTTTTTGCTATATTATAAGGGTACTATCAAATATTTAATTATATTATTTTTTATGTCCGGACATTCCAAATGGTCAACAATTAAAAGAGCGAAAGGCGTCACAGATGCCAAGAAAGGCACAATTTTCACTAAAATAGCCAATACAATCTCCCTAGCAGCCCGCGAGGGTGGTGGAGATCCTGATACAAATTTCAAACTTCGGCTCACAATAGATAAGGCAAAACAAGCCAATATGCCCAAAGAGAACATTGAAAGAGCAATAAAACGGGGTACTGGGGAGGGTTCTGAAGGAAAAATAGAAGAAGTGGTTTATGAAGGGTTCGGTCCGGACGGTGTGGCCATTATGATTGAATCATTTACCGACAATAAAAACCGCACTGCACCGGTAATTAGGGCTATTCTTAGCAAAAAAAACGGTCGTTTGGCGGAAAATGGCAGTGTCAGTTGGATGTTTGAAAGAAAAGGTGTTTTACTGGTTACCGCTCCGGAAAATAGTCAAAAAGAGGCAGTTGAGTTGGAACTGATTGATTTGGGGGTTGAAGATATTAAAGAGGAAGCGGATGGTTTTACTATTTATACCACCCCGGAAAAACTGGAAGGTATTAACAAATCATTGATTGAAAAGGGTTATACGGTTGAATATGCCAGCGTAGATCCTGTAGCTAATACTATTCTGACCAAATCTGACGTATCCGACCCGGAAAAGATAACCAGTCTATTGGATGAATTGGAAAATAACGATGAAGTGACCAATATTTATTCAAACTATGAATATTAAAAAACCGGTCACTATTCTTGGTGTTGATCCCGGGTTTGCACTGGTCGGTTGGGGTGTAGTTGAAGGAATTCATGACAAACTAGTCGCAAAAGGTTATGGCTGCATCAAAACTGATAAAAATCTCCCATTAGAAAAAAGACTTGTAATTATTTATAAGGAACTTCAGAAGATAATCAGAAAATTCAAGCCAGATGTCGTTTCAGTTGAAGAACTATTTTTCTTTAAAAATGTCACGACTGCGCTTGCTGTCAGCCAAGCAAGAGGTGTAATCCTTTTAGCTGCCGAGCAATTAAAAGTCCCGGTGCATGAATTTACCCCGCTCCAGGTGAAACAAACGATTTGTGGTTATGGTAGGGCGGAAAAAGCGCAGATGCAAAAAATGATCAAAATCATCTTAAAGTTAGAAACTGTCCCTAAACCGGATGATACCGCTGATGCATTAGCCATTGCTGTCTGTTCCGCTGTATCAAAAAATAATTATCTATAACTATGAAACACTCGCTCAAAATAGTCAGCGTTTCTTCAGAAGTTGACCCGTTTTCCAAGACCGGCGGTCTGGCGGACGTCGCGCGTTCCTTGCCGAAAGCTTTGCGCAAGCTGAACCACGATGTAATTATTGTTACACCTCTGCATGGAGTGATCCAGGAAAAAAAATTCAAACTGGAACTGCTCCAGAAAGACGTACCGGTATACATAGACAAGTCCACAACCATTAAGGCGGATTTTTGGCGGAGTTCTCTCTCAACCGGCGTGCCGGTATATTTTATTGATCACCCACGTTTTTTTTCCTCACATAAAAAAGTTTACGGATCTAAGACTGAAAACCTTCGTTTTTATTTCTTCAACGTCGCCGTTTTTGAATTATTGAAATTTCTCAATTTCCGACCCGATGTGATCCAAGCACATGAATGGCACACCGGATTAATCCCTTTCCTGTTACGCACCCGGTTTGCGGATGATCCGCTCTTCAGGCAAACTGGCTCTTTGTTCACCATCCACAACCTGGCTTTTCAAATGGGGAAAAACTGGTGGGAACTGAAACCCAAAGAAAAAGATGACGGCAATACTAAACTCCCCTTGTTTAAGGAGAAGGGTGCGATTGAAAATATCAATTACGCAAAAAGGGGCATTGTAAATGCAGATATTATCAATACAGTATCCGAACAGTACGCCCAGGAAATTATGACCAAAAAATACGGTCAGGCGCTGCATCGGATTCTTTTGAACCGGAAAGAAAATCTTTTCGGCATCGTCAATGGAATTGACTATAACGATTTTAATCCTGCAACTGACCCGGGTCTCTATAAAAATTATGATTTTAATTCTTTACATTTGAAAACAAAAAATAAACTGCACCTGCAGAAAATGTTCCAGTTGCCGGAAGATCCGAAAATCCCTTTAATCGGGGTTGTATCCCGCATTACAGAACAAAAGGGGTTTGATTTGATTTTTGATATTATGGATCCGTTAATGCGTCAGGATGTTCAAGTTGTAATTTTGGGCGGCGGTGAAAAAAAGTATGAGTCTTCATTTAAAAAACTGATCCGCAAATATCCAAAAAAAGTAGCTGCTCATCTTCAATTCAATAGCCAACATGCCACCAAAGTATATGCTGGCTCGGACATGTTTTTAATGCCATCGCGGTTTGAACCGTGCGGATTAGGGCAGATGATCAGCCTCCGATATGGTTCTATTCCAATTGTTAGAGCCACCGGCGGTCTTGCCGACACCATCACCAACTACAACCCGCGTACCCAGAAAGGTAATGGATTCACTTTTAAAACCTACGATTCGCGTGACCTGCTGGTCGCCATCACACGTGCAATTGAAAATCACAAACACCGCGAAGAGTGGATAGAATTGATTAAAAAAAGTATGCAGTTGAGTTTTTCCTGGAAGATACCGGCAAAGAAATATGAATTATTATATAAGAAGGCTATTAAAAATAAACAACTCTATTTAGCCAACAAGGAATGATCAAAACCGTTTGGGCCAATTTACTACATATTTACCAGCCGCCGGGATGGGATGTGAAAATAATAAAAAAAGTCGCGCGTGAAAGTTATTTACCGGTATTCCGCATTTTAAAAAAACATCCCCAGATAAAAATTACCCTCAATATCAACGGCTCACTTACCGAACAGTTAAGTGAACATAAATTGGGTGAAATTATCAATCTGATTAAACTGCTGGCAAAAAGAAAACAGATTGAGTTTACGGGCAGTGCTATGTATCACACGATCCTGCCGAAATTACCCATTTCAGAGATAGAGCGCCAGATCCAACTCAATACCAAAGTTAATACTAAATATTTCGGCAACCTGTACCAACCAACCGGATTCTTTCCTCCAGAAATGTGCTACAGCGAAAAAGTTGCCAAAGCATTAGTGAAAGAAAGGTTTTCCTGGATTGCGTTGGATGAAATAGCATATCAGAAAAAGAAAGGATTGGTTGACTGGAATAACGGATACCGAGTTAAAGGAACCCCGCTTAAAGTTGCATTTCGCAACCATAATATATCCGATCTTTTTACTGTTAAACCGCAAACGGAAACAAAGAGAGTGTTCAGGAAGACCTGTTGCACAGGAGAACCATTATTTACCGCATTTGACGGGGAGACACTCGGCCATCATCGCCCGGGGATGGAAAAAGTATTTGAAGAATTGACCTTGGATAAAAAAATCCAAACAGAAACTTACTCTGAAGCAATAAAACAATACAGCTCCTTTAAATCCATTACACCTTTTGCATCCAGCTGGGCCTCCTCTGAGAAGGAGTTAAAAAATGGAATTTCTTTTGAACTGTGGGATCATCCGAAGAATCCGATTCATAAACTACAATGGCAACTCTTTGATCTGGTACTTGCCACTGTTAAAGATTCAACTTCAGATAAAAATTTTAATACTGCGCGGACATTATTGGACAGAAGCATGAGTAGTGATTTCTTCTGGTGGGCATCGGCTCACCCCTGGTGGAGCGTAGAAATTATTGAAGAAGGAGCTAACCGATTAATGGATTTAATTAATACGCTGAAAAATCCTCCAATCAGCAAATTAAAAAAAGCTAAATTGCTGTCTGAACAAATAAAAAAATTAGCACATCAATGGCAATATTCCGGCCGTGCTAAAAAAGAAAAAAAGATGTTTTTAGCGGGATATAATTATAAGCCGTATATGGCTGGGAAAAAAGAAACTTAAACGAAAAAATAATGTATTGGATAAATTTTTTACACATCTACCAACCACCAACTCAGAAATCATACTGGGTTAAGAAAATTGCGAATGAAAGTTACCGGCGCCTGACCAAGGGGTTAAAGGCGGATCCCAAGGCAAAAGTTACGCTGAATATTAACGCCGCATTGGTGGAACTATTTGAGCGGGACGGCTGTATGGACGTGATTGCCGATTTGAAAATGCTGTCGGAAAGAGGGCAGATTGACTTTACCGATTCCGCTAAATACCATGCTTTTCTTCCATTGATGCCGGAAAAAGAAATTGAACGACAGATTAAGCTGAACCACGAAACCAACAGAAAGTATTTTGGCAAATCTTATCAGCCGAAAGGTTTTTTCCCGACTGAAATGGGATATGCCAAAAAAGTAGGAGATATCGCATCCAAATTGGGCTACAAATGGATAATTTTGGATGAACTTGCCTTCAACGGAACCACCGGCGCCATCAAGCCCGACACAATTTATCAGCTCAAGGGCAATAATAATTTGAATGTTTATTTCCGTGATCGGGAAACCAGCTTTCGGATTTTATCCGCTGAAATCGGGATGAGCGTTTTCTCAAGCGATATGTTAGTCAAACTTCTGGGCGATAGGGTAAACAACAAAGAATACCTAATTACCGCCATGGACGGGGAAACTTTTGGTCATCATCGTCCGGGATTGGAAGATTTACTTTTTGATCTTTATAAAACCAAGGAATTAGAAAGTGTTTTTTTGTCGGATGTTGATCAATTATTCACCAAGAGGGCAGAAGTACAACCGCTTGACTCCAGCTGGGCATTGATGAAGAAAGATATTGAACGCAATACCCCATATTCCCGCTGGAAGAGCGCGGATAATCAGATTCATACGTGGCAATGGGAATTGACCAACATGGCAATTGAGGAAGTGAACAACATGGACCAGCACTCACCCGTATATGAAAAAGCGAGAAATGATTTGGATAAAGCTGTGCACTCCGACCAATACTGGTGGGCCTCCGCGCAACCTTGGTGGAGCATTGAAATGATTGAAGTTGGCGCCAAAGAATTTAAAGATATCTTGCAGACATTACCGATTGATCAAAAAAAGAAAGATAAAGCCCGTGATCTGTATTTGAACATCATCCAGGAATCATTTGAATGGCAACGTTCCGGAAAAGTGGAAGAATTAAGCAAACTCGCAGATGAAGATGTTACGCAAAGGATTACCGCGGAGATGCCCTATATTCCACAGGCTGAATTTGATAAGATTGTCGGTAATTTGGAAAATCAGATGCTTACCGCGGCCAAATCACAGGAGTATGAAAGAGCGGCGCAGATTCGGGATCGCGTTACCGAATTGAAAGAAAAAGAAAGCGAACTAACTAAAAAATAAAAATAGTAATTATGAAAAAAGCAGACCGTTCAATTCTCCGACACGCAGTCAGTATCCGAATAATGGAAAAGTTCTTTAAAGAAACCATCGTCCCCAAATTCTATAAGGGGGCGAAGCTGGTCGGTTTTGAACTGAAAGATCAAAGTCCGTACAAATTTAAAAAATCTGTCCGCTATACCCTGAAACTGGAATACCCAAATGGTCGGACGGAAAAAAGAATTATCAGGGCAAATGTTCCGAGTGCTCACCAAGCCTGGGAAATAAAAAATTCTGATCAGGCGATGAAGGCAATCTACAGCAACGGTTTTGACAGCGGCAAATACCAAATCACACGCCCGCTCGGTTATTATCCGAAATGGCGGATGCTGGTTTATGAAGAATACCCCGGTAAAATTTTTACCGATTTGATTCTGGACGACAAGCCGGGTCTGGAAAAACAGGCTTTGCTCGCGTCCAACTGGGTAGCAAAATTTCACAATCTAAAAATAAAAGCAGGGCGGACAAAAACTTTGAAGCGAATCCAGGATGAAGTGGGATATTTTGTCGTTGATTATAAGAAATTCTCTCCGGAATTAGAGGCGGAAGGAAAGTTAATTCTGGAAACATTTTTGAAACGGTATAAAAAGTACTACCGACCGGGTCGGCACTGCCTGATTCATGGTGATCTGAATTCCAATAATATAGTATTTAACGGAGATAATGTCGGCGTGATTGATTTCGGTAACGCCTGGAAATTTGATCCGTTCTGCGATATCGCCAATTACTTTGTCCAGATGGAACTCTTGGGCTGGCAGAAAAGAGCCTCTCTTAAGACAATCCATAAACTGCATAATATTTTTCTAAAAAATTATCTCAAGAAAACAAACCAAAACACCAAAGCGGCTAAAGAACAGATTGATTTGTGGAAAGTCTGGTGGGTAATGCAGATTACCGCATTCTGCGTTTCAATTTTGGTCGATACGAAGAAAAATAGAGAAGCCGTCCAAAGAACCATCATTGACCACACATTTCCGGAAGCAAAGCGGCTGCTTAATTTATAACCCAAGAAGTAAATGAAATATTGTGATCTGCATTTTCACTCTCATTATTCCGGAGGCGATTTAAGCTGTGAAGAATTAGTCAACCGGGTTGTTGAGAGAAATATTATGGCAATTTCGCTTACCGACCACAATACAATCTTCGGAGTCAGGGAAATTATGGAAATCGGAAAGAAGAAGGGCGTTGAAGTGGTACCGGGAGTGGAAATCTATACCGAGTACAAAGGGAAGGGTCTTCATTTATTGGGCTATGGATTTGATCTGGAACACCCGAAGTTAAATCAAACGCTCAATTCTTTGCAACAACAACATTTGGCAAATATAAAAAAAGCACTTGATCGCTTGGAAGAATATGGATTTACGGTTGATAGGAAAAAAATTGAATCACTTGTCACTAAATATCTGAGTGTAGCAGAAATTATATCCATGCTCACCAGTTTTCCGGAAAACTATAAATTGATTCGGAAAGACTGCGGAAAACCTGATCCGGATCTGTTTGAAATCATTAATAAATATTTCTCCAAACGATCTTTCTGTCCAATCATCCACACAAGCCTGCTTACCCCAGATGCAATCAGTCTGGTGAATGAAGCCGGCGGATTAGCGGTGCTGGCTCATCCGGGGCATAAGCTTACCTGGGAAGAAGACACGATCATTCTAGAACTCAAGGAGGAAGGCTTAGCTGGCATTGAAGCGATATCCCCATACCACAATTGGCACCAGGTTGAACATTATCAATACTTTGCCAAAAAGCATGACTTGCTGATGACTGGGGGATCCGACTTCCATAGCGAAACCAGAGCCAGAGGGAATATTGTCAACAGCATGCAGGACTATATGAAGATGCCTTTTACAATTTATGAGAATTTGAAAAAATATCTATGAGAGAACTACCACCGGTACCCTATATCAACCCGCAGGAAGAAGCGCATAAGAGGCGCGAACTTGCCGAAAGTGAAGAAGGATTACCACCAAGAGAAAGTGAAACTGGCGAACAGCGGGAATTAACGCAATACATCGGCAAGTGGTGGCAGGGTGACGCACATTCACATTCAACAAAAAGCACGCGGGAAGAAACCGGTCAATACGAAGGATTGTACCATCCGCAAGAGATTATGGAATATTATCAGAGGATCGGACTGCGGTTTGTCGCATTTTCTGAGCACTCTTCCAACCCCCGTAATCCAGAGAGGCTTTCACCTGAAGATCCGATATCCCAATCACTAGTATCCGGTGCCGAAGAAATTGAAGGAATTAATCGGGAAGGAAATTTTGATATCATCGCCTTTTCCAGCGTTGAAGCCAATATCATGTTTGATGATGAAGGCAAAGCGATTGTGGATGTTCCGGATGAGATTTTAGCCAAACTGGATTTAGTTATTGCTTCACGTCATATAATTGCCAACGAAAAAGAACCATCTGCCATCAGAGAATCACTGTTGGCCACTATCAGAAACGGCTATGTAGATGTGATCGGTCATCCTGACCGTTACACCAGAAAAGATAAAGAAAAGTCCCCTGAATATTGGGAGGAATACTGGGGTGTTTGGCAGGAAATTTTAACCGAGATGGTCGCACAAAATAAAGCATTTGAGATAAATCTAAACTGCCAACCTTCCCGTAAACTGCTAGAAATGGCGGCAAATAGTGGGGTACGGTTCAGTTTAGACCTGGATGCCCATGATTTCAATCAATATAAATCAGGCGGGACTGAAGTGACCGGTGAAAAAAATAAATGGGCGGCAGGTGACGCTAGTGACGCAGATATTGAGATTCTGAATAAATACCGGATAGGGCGGATGACCAGCGGGCCGGGAGTTAGGATAATTGTCCGGCTGGTTAGAGTATTGAAAAAACTGGAATCGCTGGGCGTTACTCCGGATCGCGTGATTAATTCCTCTCCGGAAAATTTAATAAATTTTTTGACCACTGTACGCGGAAAGACTACCAGTAATCTGGAATTCCTAAAAGAAAAATTAGCTAGTAAATAATAATTAAAATTTTATATGAAGAAAATAAAAGTTCTGTTTGTTGCATCTGAAATCACTCCCTTTGCCAAAGTGGGCGGATTGGCCGATGTGGTAGGCGCTTTGCCAAAGGCTTTAAAACAACTGGGTATTGATGTCCGCGTGATTATGCCGAAATACGGTGTAATTGAAGAAAAAAAATACGGGCTCAAAAAAATTGTGGATAGTGTCAGTATCCCTTTTAAAAACAAAGAGGAGAACATTAGCATCTGGAAAACTAATTTACCAAACAGCCCTGTCCCTGTTTACTTCGTTGATCATCCGGAAATTTTGGGTGAAAACGGAATTTATTACGGTGATATCGGCGGGGACTTCGGCAAGGAAACCAGGCGCTTCACTTTTTTTGCCCGTTCCGTATTGGAACTGTTCGGATCGCTGAAATGGACGCCGGATGTTATCCATTGCCATGACTGGCACGCCAGCATCATGATCCCAATGATTAAAATACTGCATAGTAAGGAAAAGGAACGGCCGGACTTCCCTACCGTATTAACCATTCACAATCTTGCTTTCCAGGGAAAATGCTCCCCAGAAAAAGTGTTTGATAAACTGGGTGTCACCGAAAAAGATTGGCCGACTTTAAGCGAACGATTTGGAAAGAATAAGGATATTAATTTTCTACAGCAGGCAATTCTGAACAGCAATATTATTAATACAGTCAGCCCGACTTATGCAAAAGAGATCCTGACAAAAGAATTTGGGGAGGGGTTGGAAGAAACTTTGGCAAAAAGAAAAGAGGATTTATACGGCATTCTCAACGGCATTGACCAGGAGCATTTCAACCCGGCCACTGATCCGCAAATCAAGATCAATTATTCTATCAAAGATATTGAAAAAAAGTATGAAAATAAACTGATTCTGCAAAAAGCCGTCGGCCTGCCCGAAAATAAGGATATTCCGGTAATCGGCATGGTTTCCAGACTAACCGACCAAAAGGGGCTGGACCTGATTCTTGAAATCATTGATGAACTTGCTACACTGGAAGTACAAATGGTCTTTTTAGGAACCGGCGAAGCGGTACTGGAGCAGAAATTGAAAGCGGAAGCGGAAAAACATCCGGAAAAAGTGGCGGTTGTCATCGGATTCAATGCTGATCTGGCACAGGAAATTTATGCCGCATCCGATCTGTTTTTTATGCCTTCCCGGTTTGAACCGTGCGGACTCGGGCAAATGATCGCCATGCGTTACGGAACTGTACCGATTGTCAGGGCTACCGGCGGATTAAAGGACTCCGTCCAGAATTACAACGCTAACTTAGGGACCGGAACCGGATTTGTTTTTCAGAATTATGAAAGCACTGAATTGCTAGCTGTAACTAAAAAATCCCTGCAGATATACAAAGACAAAAGTCTTTGGAAAAAATTAGTGATTAATTGCATGTATCAGGATTTTTCCTGGAATCAGTCAGCATTAAAATATATTGACCTATACGAAAAATCATTAAATTCAAAATAATTACCATGTCCGAAAACATTCAAAAATCTGAAATTAGAAAAGATTATATCCAAGACAAATACGTGATCATTGCGCCGCGCCGGGGAAGCCGACCGCATGATTTTGAGCAGATTGTCAGCAAAATAACCAGGGAGAAAAAGTGTGTTTTTTGCCCGGAAAATATTGAAAAGGATTTGATTATCAGAAAATACGACGGGCAGGGGAAAAACTGGTCGCTCCTGACACTGAAGAATAAATTCCCGGCCGTAACACTGGATAATCCTAAAGCCTATGGAGTTCAGGAATTAGTGATTGAAACACCGGACCACGCGACTGAATTGGAATATTTGCCGGAGAGCCACATTAAAAAGCTTTTTGACGTGTATGCGGAACGGACTTATGAGATCTCTAAGTTGGATAAGATCAAATACATACTAATTTTCAAGAACGACGGCGGAAAAGCCGGGCAATCAGTCGCCCACTCCCACTCACAGGTATTCGCCACCGAATTTCTTCCTCCGCACCTTATGGATAAATCACAAAAAACCCAGGAGTATAAACTGGAAAAAGGAACCTGCGTGTATTGTGATGTGATCAAGGAAGAACGCAAAGGACCGCGCTTTGTCTTTGAAGATAAAAACGTGATTGCCTTTACTCCATATGCTTCCATCCATAATTATGAAATCTGGATTATGCCCAAACGCCACTTAGACAACATTACAGTATTAAACAGCGCGGAGAGAATGTCTTTCGCCAAGATTTTGAAAAAGGTTCTGCTCAAAGTTGCGGAATTAGGACTACCTTACAACTACTATTTCCATCAGGTGATCAATGATGAAGATCAACATCTCTATTTGAAAATAACCCCGAGGGGTTCAATCTGGGCCGGCGTGGAAATTGGTTCCGGCGTAATTATTAATTCCGTTTCACCAGAAGATGCTGCAGAATTTTACCGAGGATAAAAAGAATAAAGTTGTAGCAAATAAAAAATATCTAAGTTTTTTGCGTTCACGGGCAATTATTATTTTGGGAGTACTAGCCGGCGGGCTAGTACTTTTTATTATCCTGGCCAGAAACTTTATATTTACTCCGGCGATTACACAGATCAGCCCACAAGCCACAGAGAATGTAGAACTGGAGACGCCAATTGTAATCAATTTCAGCCGTCCCGTAGATCGGCGGACGCTTTCGGTTTCTATTTCACCGGACATAGAAGGTGAATGGCATTTCGAAGCGCCATTATTCAACCAGCGTTTTTTCCGCCGCATCCGATTTGTGCCAAATCATACACTCCTAGCAGAGACAAACTATCAAGTTAATATTAATCAAATACAAAGTCCGCTGCCAATCGGGAAAATAAGCTCCTCCGCTTTTTTATTCACTACCCGTTCTCTGCCGAAAATTTCAACGGTATCACCCAAAAAAAATAAACAAAATATCCCGCCAACCACACCAATTATCATTGAGCTAACCGAACCAAACCCCGACATAGCTGAGTTTGAATTCGTGTTTGATCCGGAAATTGCTTTTGAAACAGCAATCAATAAAGTCGGAGACACTTATACGCTAACCCCAACTGAACCGCTGCAGCAATTAACAAAATATAATCTGACTGTATTCCGTGTCGGTATTTCGCATGATATTACAACCCGCGAAGTAGTTCACAGGAGTGAACCGAAGAAAGTATATAACGGCATCTTTAAGACAATTGCACCTCCTTTAGTTTCCGAATCGACACCAAGCGGCAGTGCGGTATTTATTGATACACCAATTACAATAAAATTCACCAAAGCAATGGATTTGGAATCCTTGCGCGCAAATTTGTCAGTCACGCCGGATATCAAACCCACCATCAAGCTTTCTGAAGATGGCATGACCGCCACTGTCACTCCTGCTAAAAAATTGGCCTACGGAACTGAATACAATGTGCTGATTAATGCCAACACAAAAACTCAGGGCGGCGGCTATCTTGAAGAGCCCGTCTCATATAAATTCACAACAATCGGTGAAATTAGAGTCACTCGTACTTCCCCGCATGACAGTGCTACCGGTGTTGGGACTAATAGCAGTCTTCAAATAACATTTGATCAGGAAGTAGATCATGTTTCGGCTGAAGCACATATTGCGCTTGAACCCAGTGTCTCACTAACATTCCGCTGGGAAGGGAACACAGTTAATGCCCAACCAACAGCCCCTTTTCAAAATAATTCAACATATAAACTTAATATAAAAAATGGTATCGTAAGCGTCCATGGATTAAACCTGACAAAAGATCTGTCATACTCTTTCACAACAGAACCGGAAGTAGTGAAACTTGCCATTGCAAGCGACCTGCAGGATTTACCTTTATCATGCGAGGCTGCTGCTTTGAAAATGGCGCTAGCGGGCAAGGGCATTTCTGTTTCAGAGAACGATATTATGGCATATGTCGGCTATGACACTACGCCACATTCCGGCGCAACGTGGGGCGATCCGTACGAAGCTTTTGTCGGCAATATACGCGGCAGGCAGAACACAACCGGCTACGGAGTCTATTGGGGGCCGATCGCCCGCGCTGCCAACCACTGGCGCCCTGCTGAAGCCTTTACCGGCTGGACTGTGACACAGATCACTGAAGAGATCAGCAAAGGCAACGCGATAGTTGTGTGGGGTGTTTATGGTTCTGGTTATGAAGATTCCTGGCACACTCCTGCCGGAAAATACATATATGCATGGAAGGGCGAGCATGCCCGGACAGTGATCGGATATGTTGGTAGTAAAGAAAACCCGTCACAGATTATTTTAAATGATACTTACGCCGGGCAGATTTATTGGACCAGAGCCCGCTTTGAACAGGACTGGAGTATTTTCGGTAATGCCGGTGTAGTCGTCCGTTAAATAAATATGCAGATTAAATCACAATCCATTACACGTGGCGCATTAATACTGGGCGCGGCATCTTTTCTGAGCTATTTGCTCGGACTTTTTAGAGACCGTCTTTTAGCCTCCACCTTCGGTGCCGGCACGGCACTTGATGCTTATAATACCGCGTTCATCATCCCGGATGTCATTGCTAACCTATTGTTTGCCGGCGTTTCCCTTTCCGTTCTAATGCCGGTGCTGACCGATATTGCCGCGCGCAAAAAAAATGCCGAAGCATTTCGTGTTGCCAACACAGTACTCAACCTGACTGCGATTGTCTTAACTATTCTTTCAGTGATTGTATTCTTTTTAATGCCGGTGCTGATCAAATTGGTCGCTCCGGGATTTACCGGTGAACAAAGAACTTTAACCGTTGAATTGTCCCGTCTAATGCTTCTCTCACCGCTGCTTTTCGCACTTTCTAATGCCTTTGGCTCAATCTTGGTCTCCATGAAGCGCTTTGCTAGCTATGCCTTTTCACCCGTTTTTTATAATATCGGGATTGTCGCGGGTCTTTTAATCTTCAGTAAGAAATTCGGTATTCACGCTGCTGTAATCGGCACGATTGCCGGCGCTTTTTTACACCTGCTGTTCCGGTTTGTGGAATTAATCCGCACACCTTATCGTTATTCCCCTATTCTTGACCTAAAACATCCGGCACTGCGTAAAATAGGAACCATGATGATCCCGCGCATGATCAACCTGATGGCAGTCCAAGCCAATCTCTGGGCATGGAATGCTATTGCGTCAACACTCGCGGTAGGGAGTATTGCCGTTTTTAACTTATCCAGAAATCTGCAAAGTTTGCCCGTCAGTTTGTTTGGGATAGCTTTGGCTACCGCCGTTTCTCCGACACTCACAGACACCGCCAGCACAAACAACTGGCCAAAATTTGTAGAACACATCCGCCGGACATTTTCCCGGATTCTTTTTTTCACCCTACCGGCCGGCGTAGGCATGTTCCTGCTCCGCTATGAGATCGCGGACGTGCTCTTCAGCGGAGGACAATTCACAGATGCCAACATGCGTGCAACCGCTTTCACACTCGGCGTCTTCTGTTTAGTAACACCTTTGGAAAGTGTAGTACATCTGCTGCTGCGCGCTTTCTATGCACAGTTGGATACTAAAACCCCGCTACTTATTTCTTTAGCAATGACCGCCACCAATATTATCAGCGCACTGGTATTTACTAAATGGATTGGCGTCGCCGGTCTGCCTTTAGGATTTGCGGTCGCGAATGCATTACAATTAACATTACTCCTGCTGGTACTTCATAAGCGGGTACAAGGGTTCAACATCGCATCTTTTATTACTACCACTCGCACTAGCGTTATTGCCACATTAGCTATGTCAGCCACCCTCTCTATTTATTTATGGTGGTTTCGTTCCGCTTTTACAGCCGGGACATTAACTGGGATTATCCAAATTGGCAGCGGAGTTTTAATCGGCGCATTTGTTTACTTTCTGACAAGTAATGCCTTGCGCGATGAAAATACCAATATCGTCCGTGCTTGGTTTACGCGCCTTGGTGGCTTGACAAAGCGGTCATGATGTAGTAATCTTCCTGATCCAACCAAAAAAACTATGAAGAAAAAAATTCTCATCAGCACAATTATCATTGCCATATTACTCGCCGTAATGTACTGGTACCGCGTGCCGGTTTCTGATTGGATTAAAGGACAATTTGAAGAACCGGTACCCAACGCTGTTTCATACATTGATATTTCGGCAAATCCAAATTTAAATCAAAATACCAATTCCGCAAACATCAATTCAAAACCGACCAACACGAATTATCAAGTCAAAATTCCTACCACGCTGAATCTGGACGTTCCCTTTACCTCACAGGCGCCTTTAAGTAATTGGGATGAAATCCACGAAGACACCTGTGAAGAAGCGGCACTATTAATGGTGCATCGTTTTTACGAAAACAAACCGTTTGAAGACACTCAAACCGCTGATAACGAACTACTTGCACTGGTTGATTTTGAGAATTTACAATATGGGGATTATAAAAGCACTTCCGCGGAAGAAACCGCTCAACTGATCAGAGATTTTTACCATTACCAAAGAGTAGATGTAGTATACGACATCACAATTAATGATATTAAAAAACAAGTTGCACAGGGACGACCGGTAATCCTGCTTTCCGCGGGGCGCGAACTTGGCAACCCGAATTTTAAACAGCCGGGACCGCTCTATCATGCGCTTGTTGTAAAAGGGTGGACAGAAACCCAGATTATTACTAACGACCCCGGTACCCGCAAAGGGCACGATTATGTCTATGATCCGGATGTCTTAATTAATGCCACCCATGACTGGAATAATGGCGACCCTGCTAATGGTCAGAAGGTTATGATTGTCATCTATCCGAACAACTAGCTATTAATCAATAATTTTAAACTAAAAACCCCTCAAATAATGAGGGGTTTTCTGTCTTATATAAATATAGGATTTATTTAGAAAAATTTGCAAACTTTTTTTGCCAAGTTTTTAGTTCACTGAATATCTTATCTTTAAAATTTTCTGGTTTGAATTTTAATATAGCATCCGCGTTTCTCATACAGTATTGCAGTTGATCTTTATTGTCTTGACTGGAATACCACTTAAAGCTGTCAATAATGTCAGCTGTTTTGACAATTAGCGCTTCCTGTCCGCTTTGCACACAACGCATAATTAACTCATTGGTCTTTTCATTTTTATCATCAATTGAATCGTTTTTTGTATTTGCCAAGACAATTCTTGCTACATTATCACCAAATTCATCTTTCAATGACTTCTCACTGATATCAGCCCATTCAATTGCGTCATGTAACACCCCGGCCAAAACAATATCCTGCGGATACCCATTTTCATACAAATAAACACCAACGCGAATATTATGGAACAGAATCGGTTTCCTACTACCTTCATTTGATGGCGGCATTTGCTTGACTAGTAAACGTACAGCCTCTTCAAATTTTATATTTAGCGATTTTCTCATATTCTTAAAATATCTCTATTCTAAATTAATACATTAACGAGGTCAGTGATAGTATTAACCATAAATTTTTTTAAACCCTTTCACAGATTTAACATTTTTATATATAACGGCTTCATATATTTTTAGACTCAAACTATTTTTTAAAAGCCCCCTCTTATCATAATACCGTTTTATTCTCAGTATGTTTTGTCTTTTATCTAAATCCAACTTACTTAACATTTTATTTACTTGCTCAAATCCAGTTGTTTTTTTGTCATTAGTTAGCCAAATATCAATTGACCAACCCCCGGCTTTGCCAGAAAAATTATCAATGCCTATTTTCAAACTTTTTCTACTACGATAATCGCTAATTCTGATTTCATGTATTCCCCTGCTATCAAATAAGCTAGCCATAATAGTACTAGCGGTTTTAACTAAATTTTTTTTCCCAACATAAACGTGAATATCAATGTCGAATTTTACTATAAGACCTAACGGAACGCTACCTACTAATCTGGCCTCACCTAATTTACCTAGAGTATTAAGTAGGTCAAGTTTTTTTACAATTTGTAATGCCTCCTTTTTCAGAGACACCTGACTTCTCATATTTTATAAAACAATCTATTATTATTTTCCGGCCTCTTTTTATCCGATTAGGCGCCGTTCTCTCAACTCCGCGATCAACGCGTGATAATAAGATGGGTGTTCTTGCCAATCTGATTCATTACTTCGGTTGGCTATCGTAAACAATTCTTGATCTGTCGCTGTTGAAACCAAATCTCTCCTAACTTCAATATTAGGCTGGTGCAATGCTGACTGATCACCCCTGGTAAGCGCAGTGAGAAATTCTAACATTAAAACAACATTCTCAACATTCAAACGCTGATCAAATTTAGATTCCCCGCTTTCCCCAGAATCGTCACTCCCCGATGGAAATAATTTAACAATTTCTCCCATATTATTTAATTTCAATAAACTTCTTCTTCCCTACCTGCACCAGCGTACCTTCCGTCACATTTACCTCTTCTTTCCAATCCTTTTTAATCTTTTCATCCACACGCACACCACCTTGCTCAACTAGCCGACGGGCATCGCTTTTACTCTTGGCTAATTTCAATTCAACTAACAATTCAGGAGTTGGATAATGACCATATTTAATTTTAACAGTTGGGATATTAGTAGGCTTTTGTTTTTTGGCAAATACTTTGGTAAATTCGTCTGCCGCTCTTTTTGCATCATTTTCCGAATGATAGAATCTCACCAATTCGTATGCCAGTTTCATTTTATAATCGCGCGGATTTTTACCTGCTTTCAGATCTTTTTCATAAACTTCCACTTCTTTCATTGGGACACGGGTTGTTAAAACAAAATAACGGATGATTAACTCGTCACGGAGTGACATAACTTTGCCATACATTTCTTGAGCCAAATCAAACACGTTTATGGTATTTCCCCAGCTGGAACTCATTTTGCGGCCGTCCAGACCTTCAATTAATGGATTGGTAATTATATCTTGCGCAACTTGCCCATAATGCCTTTGCAGCTCGCGCCCGGCCAATAAATTGAATCTCTGGTCAGTGCCGCCGATTTCCACATCTGCCTTTACTGCAACCGAATCATAGCCCTGCATCAGGGGGTAAAGCAGTTCGCGCAAAGATATCCGCCTGCCTGCTTCCATTCGTTTTGCAATATTTTCACGGGAAATAAATTCATTCAGGGAAAAAATGTCCGCCTGTTTCCCGATATCATGATAATCCAGTTTTTTCAGCCACTCACTATTATAATGAATTTCACATTTTTCAATATTCAAAATTTTTTCCACCTGCTTAACATAATTTTTCATATTCTGCGCGATGGATTTTTCATCTAACATCGGTCGCTCACTTTCTTTATCCGATGTATCACCGATTACACCGGTAAAGTCTCCTATAATAAAAACTATTTTGTGCCCCAACTGTTGAAAATCGCGCAATTTCAGCAAGGGAATTGTCCTGCCAACATGCAAATTGGGACTGGTCGGATCAATACCAAGTTTAATCCGTAATTTTTTTCCGGAGTTTATTTTTTTTTCCAAACTCTTCCGATCAATTATTTCTTCAACACCGCGGGATAATAGTTCGTCTTGAAACTCTTTTTTATTCACTTTTACTGGGAAATAAGGCTTAGATATTCAAATTATACACCACTCCTGATATAATAGAAAGACATAAATGAAACAAAAAACATACATCGGAATTGATATGGGCGGGACCACTTTAGAGGGTGGGCTTGTTTCTTCTAAAGGAAAGGTGTTAGAAACTTTTACCACTCTGGTACCGACCCGTCATCGCCAAAGATTAATCATTAAAAAGGTAATAGAAAACGTACGGCTGTTATTACAGGCTTCCGAAGAATGCGCCGGTATCGGTTTGGGTTGGCCGGCAGCTGTTAATATACCCGTTCGGGGGGCATTGATTAAAAGCCGTCTGGAACGCACATTCAGTCTGCCAGTATTTTTAGACAACGACGCAAACTGCTTTGCGTTAGCGGAAGCTTTGGTGGGAAAGGGCAAACACCAAAATATTGTAACCGGTATTACGCTGGGCACGGGTATCGGCGGAGGATTGGTGATTGACCAGAAAGTCTATCACGGCAGAAAAGAAGCTTCGGAAATTGGGCACACCACCTTAGATTATAACGGACCACAGTGTGAATGCGGAAACTCCGGTTGTTTTGAACAATACGTCGGCAAGAAAGGGATTGCTTGGCTGGCCAGAAAATATGACCTACCGACTACCGATGGTTTTGGATTATACAAACTCGCTAAACGGGGCAATATAAAAGCACTGCGCGCCTGGCGTGAAATGGGTAAATATTTAGGGATCGGCCTGGTCAATACAATCAATGTTTATGATCCGGATGTAATCGTTTTGGGCGGGAAAATCAGCCGGGCCTGGAAATTTTTTTCACTGTCTATGCGCAAAGAAATGGCAAGAAGATCTTTGATCCGACCCTGCTCAATCAGAATCTCTTCACTAAAAAACAGTGCAATTATCGGTGCGGCCATGTTGGCTAAGCAGGCTTTGACAAAACAACAATAATTAAGCTATTATTGTTTTTCATTTAAATCTATGCCAATACCACAATTATCGCCAAAATATCAGCGTTCCTGGAGGAGCCACCCGGTCGGCTCCCCGGAAAAAGGCAAAAAAAATAAAAAGCCTAGGGGCAAGGCTTTTTATCTCAAACTTCTCGGAATTTTTGCTTTAGCCGGTATTGTAATAATGGTCGGCATGTTCGCTTGGATTTCTAGAGACCTACCGGACCCCGATAAGATTCTGGACAGAAATGTCGCGCAGAGCACTCAAATATTTGACCGCACCGGCGAACATCTTTTGTATGAAATTTATGGCGACGAAAAGAGAACTCTGGTCACATTGGAAGATATCCCGGACAATCTAGAGCATGCGACTGTCGCAATTGAAGATAAAAATTTTTATAAGCACGGGGGGATCAGTGTTCTAGGAATATTCCGCACCACTATTACTAATGTACTCCGGGGTCAAAAAGCGGGAGGCTCTACTCTGACGCAACAATTCATTAAGAACGCCATTTTAACATCAGAAAAAAAATACACCCGCAAGATTAAAGAGGTTATTTTGGCCATACAGTTAGAAGCCAAGTTCTCAAAAGACGAAATTCTGCAGATGTATCTGAATGAAATCCCTTATGGCTCTACGGCCTATGGTGTACAAGCAGCCAGCCAGAAATATTTTGGGAAAAATGTACAAGACATCAACCTTGCAGAAGCTGCCTTACTTGCCGCCCTACCACAGGCCCCCACTCGCTACTCTCCTTACGGATCAAACAAAGACCTGCTAATCGGACGTCAACAATATATTCTAGACATTATGGTGGATCAAGGATATATCACCGAAGCGGAAGCGGAAGAAGCAAAAAAGACCGAATTAAAATTCACTACTCAGACCTCTGATATTGAAGCACCGCATTTTGTAATGTATGTTAAGGAGTTGCTCACAGAAAAATATGGTGAAAGAGTAGTTGAAGAGGGCGGGTTAAAAGTCATCACCACGCTTGATTATGATAAGCAAAAAATTGCAGAAGAAGTGATCGCGGAACAGGTCCCGAAGAATGAAGCCAGATACAACGCTGAGAATGCCGCCTTGGTTGCCATTGATACCAAAACAGGTCAGATATTAACCATGGTCGGTTCGCGTAATTATTTTGATGAAAATATAGACGGGCAGGTCAATATCGCAATCCGTGGCAACCAACCAGGTTCATCCTTTAAGCCAATAGCTTATGTTACGGCTTTTGAGAGAGGCTATACTCCGGAAACCATGCTATTTGATTTAAAGACTGATTTTGGCGACTACTCCCCGTCAAATTACGACGGTGGCGAGCGAGGGCCTGTATCAATGAGAAAAGCTTTGGCAGGATCGCTCAACATCCCAGCTGTGAAAACCCTGTATTTGGCCGGAGTTAATAACGTGATTGATACCGCACATGATTTAGGCTATACCACATTGAACGACCCTGATCGCTACGGACTTTCTTTGGTCTTGGGTGGTGGTGATGTAAAATTATTGGAACACGTATCCGCCTATTCCACATTGGCTCGTGAAGGAGTGCGCCACCCCCACACTGCTATAATGAAAGTTGAAGATCGTGACGGCAAGGTTCTAGAAGAATTCACCGAATCAGAAGGTACAGAGGTAATTGATAAAAATGCCGTACGACAATTAAACAGCATATTAACTGACAACAGCGCCCGTGCTTACATTTTTGGCGCCTCTAATCACCTGACACTGCCGGATCGCCCGGTAGCAGCCAAAACAGGAACCACCAATGATTACAAAGACGCCTGGACAATGGGTTACACCCCGTCAATTGCCGCCGGTGTTTGGGTTGGGAATAATGATAATTCGGAAATGTCCCACGGTGCTGACGGATCAATTGTCGCGGCTCCAATTTGGAATCAATTCATGAAAAGAATTCTGGTTGGTTCACCGGTGGAAACGTTTAATGCGCCAGCCCCAAATGATTCGGAAAAACCAATCTTACGAGGAGAAATTGACACAGTCACAACTAGGATCGTTGATATTTATTCCGGCATGACAATCCCACAAAGTTGTATTGACTCATACCCGTCAAAATATACTAAGGAGGTCAGTTACAAAGAGACCCACACTATTCTTCATTATGTTGACAAGAATAATCCAGACGGCCCAGTCCCTTCCAACCCAGCAAGCGACCCGCAGTATATCCGGTGGGAGGCGCCGGTTCGTGCGTGGGCACAAAAAAACGGATACGTATCCGCCGGTCAAGAGGTCTTTGAAGATTGTAATTTCAGACCTTCCGATCAACAACCGTCTGTAACAATTAAAAAGCCTTCGCAGGATGTGGAACTAAACGAGGAAACCTTTTCTGTATCAGCACAATTTTCCGCCAAAGATAATCATGAAATCACTAAAGTAGAATATTACATTGACAAAACTCTAGTAGACACCGTAACTAGCGAACCCTTCCAGACCTCCTATTCCGCATTTAATCTTACCAATGGCAAACACACATTAACAGTCATCGCCTACGATGAAGTTGCCAATAATTCTCAAGAGAGCGTAAATTTTACCTACAGCTCCGATCTTTCAGCGACTGTTTATTTTATATCCCCCAGTGCAAATGACACATTTAACCAGGGGGGGTTCCCGTTATCAATCAACAGTTATTCCTACAGTCCGGAAGGTATTGAAAAAATAAGTTTATACTATTCTCAGCCGGGAGTGTCATCCCCCACACTGATTAATTCAATCACCAACCCGGGGTCAAACTCCAATGTTATTCAGTGGCAAAATTACCCCGGTGCGGGAGAATATAATTTGTACATTTCAGTAACAACTAGAAATAACAAAAAGGCAACGAGTGACCTCTTGCCTTTAGTAATTGAATAAATAATTTACCTTACTTGAAAACGCAATCTTTTAACTGCAGTTTTTTTTAATTTATTTTCCAATTCAACCAGAATTTCTTCTTCTCTATCTTTAATTTCTTGAATGTCTGATTCATTTCTTACCTCAACCACTAACATTTTTTCTTTAATCGTTTTAGGAACAATACTATAGCGAGAATCTATCCCAAACATACCGAGAAATATTTTCTTTACTTCATAAATTACCCGCATTGTATTTATTCTTTGTTCAATTCCGGCACGTACCAGGGAATCTTCCAGAAGATTTTCTATTTTTCTCATAATTTACTACTGCTTTATCGGCATTATTATATATACATAATTTTCATCATTTTCGGGTCTAACTACCCCTGGGTTTGTGTTGTTAATTATTTCCAAAGAGACTCTTTCAGAATTAATACTTTGCAACCCATCTAAAAGGTAGCGGTGATTAAACACAATCTGATTATCCTCACCCTCAATTTCAACCTTCATTCTTGATATATTTTCGCCTAACTGTGAATTAATAGCAGAAACAATTAATTCTTTATTTTCTGTAACAACTTTTAAATTTACATCATTAATCCCACTTTTTGAAAATAAACTTGTGGTCTTTATCACTTTCAGCAGATCTTCTTTGTTAGCAAGGACAGCGGTTTTTTTATCCTTAGGAATGATCTGCTGATAGTCCGGATAATTACCCTCTATCGCTCGGGAAATTATTTCAATATCATCAAGACAAAATAGCACCTGATTTTCTGCTATATACATTTCCACCTCCTCCACCTGAGACATACCAACAATCCTAACCAGCTCCTGCAATGTTCTAGAGGGTAATATACTTTCTACATCACCTACATCTTTTGCATCAATGATGATTGTTTTTTCTGCCAAGCGATAACTATCCGTCGCTACAAATCGCGCTTTATTACCTTCAATTTTAACTAATACTCCGCTTATTTCCGGTCTGGTTTCATCATATGCCGCCGCAAATAACGTTTCTCTAACTACATTTTTTAAATCCTCTGCTTTAATTACAATCTTATTCTTTTTTTCCAAAGACGGGATTAACGGGTAATCTTCCGCCGACATCCCCTGGATAGTTGTTTCCTGATCCGTACAGCTGATGTAAATCTTTTTTTCTGTTTCTTCAATATAAATCTTTTCGTTTGGTAAGAGGCCTACATAATCAGCAAACAATTTTGCTGGTATGGTGGTTTTTCCTTCGCTCTCAACCTTACCTCTAATTTTACAACTGATCCCCATTTCCAAATTCGTGGTTGATAGTTGGATAACACCATTTTCAATACTTACCAAAATATTATCAAGTATTGGCAAGGTGGTGTTCTTACCAGCAAGGTGACTAACAATATTTAAACCTCTGTTTAAATTTTCCTGGGTACAATATAGTTTCATAGTATATTATATTAATTATAGTAGTAATAATGTTAATAAGTGGATAACGATCGTGATTCTTTGTTTTCTCTTTTGTTTTAAGAAATTTTTATTAACATGTTATTTTGGATAAGTAGTTGAGTGTACTGTGTATTATATTATGTGAGGAAATTCTATAAACATTTATACAAATTATCTACAGCCTTTATCAACAGTCTTTTCCACCAAAAAGTTAATTGTTATAAAGACGTTGTAAGATCAAATCAATTTCCTGTTTAATCTTTTCATTCTCTTCAACTTCCTTAGTAATTTTCATATATGCGTGCATGGCGGTCGTATGATCTCTACCCCCGACCTCCTGACCGATGCTTGGGTAAGAGGTTTTTATTTCTTCTCGCATTAAAAACATGGAAATTTGTCTTGGTACCACTAATTCTTTTTTTCTGCTTTCCCCGGTCAGATCTTTAATGCTGATTTCATAAAATTCGGCGACTGTGGAAATAACCTGTTTTGGAGTTAAAGCGCCCTTTCTTGGGGTGTTAGCCAGTGCGGAAAGCACCTCCTTTGTTGATTCCAGCGTAGGTACGCTATTGTTCAGCTGATGGTGGGCAATAATGCGGTTTAACGCTCCTTCAAGCTCACGCACGTTATTGTGTACAGAGGAAGCGATTGAAGAAAGTATCTCGTTGCTCAGTTCGTAGCCCTTTTCACGGCATTTGGTTTCTAGGATTGCGGTTCTGGTCTCCAAATCTGGGCTAGAAATATCAGCAATCATCCCCCATTCAAACCGGGAAATCAGCCTTTTTTCAAGTGCGGGGATTGCTTTCGGTGGTCGGTCAGAACTGATCACTATCTGCTTTCTTGCTTGGTGCAATGCGTTAAATGTATGGAAAAACTCTTCCTGAGTCCTTTCTTTTGTGGCTAGGAATTGGATATCATCAATCAGTAGAACATCTACAGAGCGGTAGAAATCTTTAAACTTTTCTGTTCGTCCGTTGCTGACCGCCTGGATAAAATCATTAGTGAAGCTTTCACACGTGACGTAAACAACCTTCTTGTTATTGTAGACTTCCATGGTGCGATGCCCAACCGCCTGCAGTAAATGAGTTTTACCCAACCCTACACCGCCGTAAATAAAAAGAGGATTGTAAATAATCCCCGGTTTTTCCGCGGTAGCAATACAGGCTGCTTTTGCCAGATCATTTCCTTTCCCAACGACAAAGTTCTCAAAAGTATATAAGGGGTTTAACCCGTTATTTGTCTCTGCTGAATCCTTTTTCTTCAAAGAATCAACTTTTCTGTCCGCTTCCGCAGCTTGTGTCTTAGCAACCATGTTGCTCTTGGGGTTCTTGGAGAATTCTACTTTGTAAGTCACCTCTTTGACCTCATTGTCTGTTACATTTTGTAGGGCCTGAACTATGGTTTCATGATATTTATTTTCAAACCATGTTTTTGTGAAGGTGTTCGGTACGGCTATCACGACAACATTGTCTTCAAATTCTGAGACAAAGGTATTATTAAACCAAGTAGTAAAGTTGGCTTTACTCAACGATAGTTCTAACTCTCCCAAGACTGCCTGCCAAAGCTGCTCCTTTGTCATATCATGTAAGGATAATTGCTAAATATTGACTAATACTGACTATACCACAAAACATCAAAGACAGATATCAGTAATATCGGGCGTCCTTGTTCATAATCTGTGGAAAAAATGAGGATAAATATTTTAGAGGTCATTTGGGCGTTGACCTCCACTCCTTCGTCTGATAAACTACATATACTTATAATTATGTAATAGAAAAATCATAAAAGAATAAGATGCCTAAAAGAACATACCAGCCGAAGAAAAGAAAGAGACAAAAAACTCATGGGTTTAGAGAAAGAATGAGTTCTCACACGGGAAAAAAAGTCTTAAAACGAAGGAGAGCAAAAAAGAGGGCTAAGTTATCTGCCTAAATTTTTCTTATCATGCTTCCTAAGAAATACCGCCTGACCAATGAGGCGGACTTTAAAAAAGTCTACGAAAAAAGAAACTCAGTTTTCCTACCCACCCTTTCCCTGCGGTATCTCCTAAAAGGAAAAAGTGAAAACAGCCGTTTTGGCTTTGTCATCTCTTCTAAAATTTATAAAAAAAGTGTAGATCGGAATCTCTTAAAAAGAAGAATGAGAGCAATCATTAAAAAGCAAATTGAGAATATCTTACCGGGGTATGATTTCATAATTTCCGCTAGACCGGGGGTAAAAAATAAAAAATTTACTGAAATAGAAAAAGAAATTGAAAGACTGTTTAGAAAATCAAGATTATATGCCGAAAAAAAGGATTAATAAACTGGTTTTATTACCGCGTAGGGCGGTTTTATTGTTGGTTAAAGCTTATCAGAAAACATTATCTCCTGACCACGGACTTTTTGCTTATAAACATCCTTATGGTTATTGTAAACACTTCCCGACCTGTTCGGATTATACGTTCCAGGCGGTGGGTAAATACGGAGTTGTAAAAGGCGGGATAAAATCGGCAAAACGCGTCTTACGGTGTAACCCCCATAGCCAGGGTGGCTACGATCCAATTGATTAAATAAGTAACTAAAACTAATTATGGCAGCATTTTTTAACACTGTGCTCTACGAGCCACTCTTCAACGGCCTGATATATATTTATGATATTTTACCGTGGAAAGACCTGGGAATTGCGATAATCGTACTAACTTTATTGATTAAACTAGTGCTATATCTCCCCTCCCGATCATCAATCAAATCCCAGAAAACATTGCAGGAGACTCAGCCTAAATTAGACGCAATTAAGGCTAAATATAAGGATAATCGCGAGGAAATGGGTAAACAGCTGATGAATTTCTACAAGGAAAATAAGGTAAATCCTTTTTCTTCCTGCCTTCCCCTATTGATTCAATTGCCTATTTTAATCGCCTTATATAGAGTATTTTTCGGAGGCCTGACAACTGATTCACAGACCGGAATTTTGGTCACGGATCAGGTGCAGCATTTATATGGATACTTAAAAGACGTATACGCTACCACGCCGATTAATGCTATGTTTTTAGGCTTTGTGGATTTGGCCAAAAAAGGAAATTATATTCTGGCTTTCATAGCAGGTGGACTACAATTCATGCAGGGTAAAATGATGATGCGCAGAAAACCGGAGATTGATACCAAGGGAAGCAAGGATGAAGGAAAGGCTGCGGCAATGAATCGCCAGATGATGTATTTTATGCCTGTAATCACTGTAATATTCGGCATCCAGTTTCCTGCCGGCCTGACCCTATATTGGGCGACCTCCACTTTGTTCCAGGTTGGTCAACAGTATTTGATTTTTAGAGACAAAAAAAATAAAACCGGACAACCCGTGGTCATTGATCAAAAATAATTATGAAGATTTCTTCCAAAAAACTTATACATCTCCCTGTTTTTACGGATTCAGGTGATGAGTTGGGAAAAATTTCTGAATTGATTATCAATATAGATACACATGACGTAGAACAGTATATTATCAAGAGTAGTAATCTGATTGAAGAATTTTTTTCCAAAGAGTTGCTTGTCAGTAATTCGCAAGTTATTTCAATCAGTAAAGAAAAGATGATCGTAGAAGATTCTATTGGTGAAAGTAAGAAAAAATTATTTGACGCCAAAGAGCTTAGCAAAAGAAAATCCGCCCCGCCGATCTCATTATAAGAATTCAGCCCTCCCTTGTCGGGAGGGTTTTTTATTGGTGAGAATGATTTGAGGGTTGGCAGTAATGTAATAACGTTTAGCTGATTGATTTTTATAATTCAAAATTAGTTATTATAAATTATTTTAAAGGTTTACTATTTCAGCAAATATCAGCATACTGTGGATAACTATCATACTACAACACACAAATAAGCATATTGTCAATATCACTTGTGCAATTGCCTCTTTTTAATTAGAATATACATAGTCAGAATAAATATATGGAAGAAGAAAAAAAAGAAGTTTCATATTTGAAAGGCGACTTGATTACCTTGTTAGTGGTTGTCATACTATTTACGGTCATTTTGACTGCCTTAGTATACTTGGATACAAATACAGAGATAATCACTGATCTTGGCAAAAAAATTGCCGGAGCAGTCATAAAATAATTTTGCGACGCAAAAATGGGATGATTAGTCCCCTTTTTGTACTTATTTTGTGAATTACACAATATGCTCAGAATAACAGTAATTGGTTATATATGCAGCCTACTAAACAAGTATGTATAGTGTTTGTCCGTTTGTTTTAGGCAGATTTTCTTTGCCTCGGCGAAGCAGTGTCAAATAAGTTAATAGTAGGTACCTTTTTTTAGATGAAACAATAATCTCATATTTTGCCCCCGTAGTTCAATGGATAGAACGAGAGACTCCTAAGCTTTAAATGTAGGTTCGATTCCTGCCGGGGGCACCAATAGTAGCTGTATTTATATAGTTTAATTTAAACGCTGGTTATTGATCTATGTTTGCTGGGGATATAGTAAAGTGGTATTACGCAGCATTCGCATTGCTGAGGCCTGGGTTCGATTCCCAGTATCTCCACCAAACATGGGTCAATAACTGAGGTGTCAAGGTAATTATTTATTATTTTTAGTTATAATGTTCCACGTGGAACATTGTTTTTATATAATAGATAAAGGACAAACATTGGTATTATGGAATTAAGGTATACAGGCCAACCAAATTTAAGTAAGCTCATATTAATTATAATCAATAAATTAGCTATGAGTACGAGTGTAATTATCCAGTCTGATTAATCTAATAGTAATGGTTAAATAATTATATTCATTTCTAATAGTTACGTAACACGAGATTTGTTAATAATTGCATTCATCACCTAGACATATTAAGTCAACCATAATATAATTTGATTACTTTGAATTTTGTGAAAGGTATATTTGAATATTGATGAATTAATGGGGATGTGGCTCAATTGGTAGAGCACTTCCATGGCATGGAAGGGGTTAGGGGTTCGAGTCCCCTCATCTCCACCACACGACTCGTCGCCATTGTTATGGCTCCTCGCTCGTGGTCTTCGACCACTCTTCACCTTGTTCAAGATTTTGACTACTTCAAATGAGCAGAATACATAAAGCAGTGTCAAAAGGCATTACTGTTGTCAACGACAGGTTAATATAATTAACAACAGAGTTATATCTACGAGCTTAGTGACCTAAGGTTGCTAAGAGTTAATCAAAAGAGAAACGCTCCCTAGGATATGGAGCGGTTTTTTATTATTGTTCCACGTGGAACAATAATGCTTGCAAAATAATTTAATCCTTGCTATTGTGATTTGGCTCTCGTGATTTTGCGGGGGTAAATTGATCGTTCAAGGAGGAAGATCCATGTTGATCTTGAGCCGCAAGCGCAACGAAAAGATCGTGATCGGGGACAGTATCTCAATCATGATCGTGGACATCCACGGCGACCAGGTGCAGATCGGGATTGAGGCACCGAAGGACATCCCGGTTCATCGCCAGGAGATTGCCGACGAGATTGCCTTGGGCAAGCCCCCGCGCATGAAGCGCAGTTCTCCTCGGCACTAGGCCACGCACATTCTTGTTTCGTTCCAGCCTCGCCAGTTATGGTAGAGGCATTTTTTTTGTTAATTCATACCCTGGTATTGACAATACTTAGTATTTGATATAGTATATTATTATACCCTAGGGGGGTATATAATAAATATACTATTATGACAGTTACTGGTAAAATACCAAAGAACCAAGCACACCTGAGACGGATTATTGGACAGCTGAAAGGAATTGAAAGAATGCTGCAAAATAAGCGCAATTGTGGAGAAATAATCACACAATTGATGGCAGCAAGAGCATCTTTAGATTCTTTAGGGGTAAGCGTTTTGCGCAACGAATCAAGAGAGTGCCTGACTGGTGTTGGGAGTATAAAAAAGAAGTCACAGGATTTAGAAAAGATCACATCTAATTTATTTAAAATAACATAACTTAAGAAAGGAATTATCAAAATGGCAGGCATTGAAATTAATGACAGCAGTTTTGAGGCCGAGGTTCTCAAATCTGATAAACTAGTCTTAGTAGATATTTGGGCGGAGTGGTGTACACCGTGCAAAATAATGCTACCCGTTATGGAAGAACTGGTAAAAGATAATGAAGGCAAGGCAGTTAAAATTGCTAAAATGAACATTGATGAGAATCAATCAACAACGCAAAAATACAACGTCATGAGCATCCCGACCTTTTTATTTTTTAAGAACGGCGAAGTTGTTAAACAGTCAATTGGAGCGCAGTCTAAAGAAGAATTACAGAAGGTTATTGACGAAAACATATAATTAAATAAAAATAATGTCTGCTGCAAGAGAATACGACTGCATTATTATTGGCGCCGGAGCGGCCGGTCTGACTGCGGCTATTTATGCTGCACGCAGAACATTGAAGACAGTGGTGCTTACAAAAGATTTGGGCGGACAAGCTTCAATTGCCGGACTGGTGGAAAATTATCCCGGGCTTGGTAAGGAGACCGGGCTCAACATCATGGAAAGATTTAAAAAACAGGCGGAAGAATACGGTGCGGAAATTGTTTATCGCGAAGTAAATCAGATTGGGAAAAAAGGGGATCAGTTCTTCGTGAAAACAGCTGACAATGAATTTTCCAGTAAGGTTATAATTCTGGCATTCGGGTTAACACCACGAGATCTTAATGTCCCAGGAGAATCGGAATTCAAAAATAAAGGAGTGTCATACTGTTCCACTTGCGACGGGCCGCTGTTTAAGGATAAAACAGTTGCAGTGGTGGGCGGTGGAAACTCCGCCTTGGATTCTGCCGAATTACTTTCCAAAATTGCCAAGCAGGTGTATTTGATCCACAGAGGGGATGAGTTCAGAGGGGAAAAAATTGTTTTGAGCAAGCTTAAAGAAAGAGATAATGTTTTGATGCTGATGAATACGGAAATAGCTGAAATAAGCGGAGGGGGTATTGTTAAAGCGATAAAAGTAATAAACAATCAGACAAGCGAAGCGATGGAGATCAAATGTGATGGCGTGTTTGTGGAAGTCGGGTATATTGCTAAGACTGAGATTGTGAAGGATTTGGTGGAGCGCAATGAGCGCAATCAGATTAAAATAAACAGCAATTGCGAAACTTCTTGTCCGGGCGTGTTCGCGGCCGGGGATGTCACGGATATTACTTATAAACAAATAGTAATTTCAGCCGGTGAAGGGGCGAAAGCCGCACTGCAGGCATATAAGTTTTTACAACACAAAGCAGGGAAAACAGTCGGAGTGGACTGGGGTGGAAAAAACTAAACATAAATCAAGACGCATGTCTTTAAACAAATCTATCCCTATTTCTTTTCGTGCCGCCGGGATGCACGCTTCTTCCATTAGAAAATTATCATCAGTCGCTAATGAAGCAGAAAAAAAGGGAGTTAAAGTTTATCATTTGAATATCGGACAGCCTGATTTAAAAACCCCAAAAAGATTTTATACAGAAGTAAAAAAATTCGCAAAAAAAACTTTGGCGTATGCTCCTTCAGAAGGATATGCAGACGTGATAGGTGCTTGGCAAGAGTACTACCAAAAAAATAACATTCTTTTTGATAAGGAAGATATTATTGTAACAACGGGGGGGAGTGAAGCGATAATATTTGCCCTAATGACTGTCGCTGATCCGGGTGATGAAGTAATCATCTTTGAACCGCTTTACGCAAACTACATCACGTATGCTCGGATGGCTTCGGTTATCCCGGTGCCGGTTCAGACATTTCTTGCGGATGGCTTTCATTTGCCGCCGGTTGAATTGATTGAAAAAAAAATTACCGAAAAAACTAAGGCGATCATAATTTGTAATCCTTCCAATCCGACCGGAACAGTTTATACCAAAAAAGAACTGGAGAGGATCGCTATGTTGGCAAAGAAACATAATATTTTTATCATCGCTGATGAGGTTTATCGTGAAATAGTATTTGAGGGCAGGGCAATCAGTATGATGGAGTTTAAGAAAATACAGGACCGGATTATTATCGTAGACAGCGTTTCCAAGCGTTTCAATATCTGCGGTGCCCGTATCGGTTGTGTTGCTTCAAAAAATAAAAGTGTGATGGAGAATATACTGAAATTTGCCCAAGGCAGGCTCTCATCACCAACCATTGATCAGTTAGCCGTAGTGCCTTTGTTACGAGAGCCGGAGAAGTACAGCACTCCCATGGTTGAGGAATATAAAAAAAGGCGGGACGTGGTAGCGAAGTATCTACGTAAAATACCCGGTGTGGAATTTTATCTTCCGCAAGGGGCGCTCTATCTGATTGCGAAACTGCCGATCGCTAATGCGGAATATTTCTGCCGCTGGCTGCTTGAAGAATTCAACTATAATAATGAAACAGTAATGTTCGCTCCGGCGGCCGGATTCTATGAGACAAAAGGTGCTGGTAAAAATGAAATTCGCATCGCGTTTGTGCTTGAGACAGAACAGCTGAAGCAAGCGATGAAAATTTTAAAAATTGCTTTGGAAGAATATAAATAATCATTGATCTATATAAAAAATGGCAACAACCAAAAATCCTTTTACAAACACTTTGGAACAGCTTAAAAAAGCAGCAGATTTGATCGGTTTGGACCGGAACATCTATGAGATATTAAAAGTTCCTTATAGAACATTCCAGTTTGCTATTCCGGTAAAAATGGATGATCAGACCTGGAGGATTTTTGAAGGCTATCGGGTTCAATATAATAATGACCGCGGTCCATACAAAGGAGGAATTCGTTTTCACCCCCAGGCAAATCTGCACGAGGTAAAAGCTTTAGCAGCATTAATGACTTGGAAAACGGCCGTAGCTAATATCCCATTCGGTGGCGGGAAGGGAGGGGTCAAAGTTGACCCGAAACAACTTTCCGAAGGAGAATTGGAGAGGCTTTCCAGAGGCTACATTAACGCTGTCAGAGATTTTATCGGGCCGAATCTGGATGTTCCAGCGCCGGACGTTAACACCAACCCAAAGATAATGGGATGGATGGTGGATGAATACAGCAGGTTAGTTGGTCATCCGGCACCGGCGGTATTGACCGGTAAACCTCTGGCTTTGGGCGGTTCTCAAGGCAGAGAAGCGGCTACCGGGTTAGGCGGATTTTACTTGTTGCAGGAAGTCGCTAAAAAGTTACGACTCAATCCTAAGAATACAAAAATAGTGGTTCAAGGATTGGGCAATGTCGGATATCATTTCGCCCGGTTTGCGCATCAGGCAGGATACAAGATTGTTGCCATGTCGGATTCGCAGGGTAATATCTACGACAAGCGCGGCAAAGGTTTGGATCCAAAGCATGTGATGGACACCAAAAAAGAAAAAGGGCTCGTTAACGGATGTTATTGCGTCGGGACTGTTTGTGACTGTAAAAATTATGAAAAAGTTTCAGATAAAAAACTGTTAGAACTGCCGTGTGATATTCTGGTCCCGGCTGCGTTGGAAAACCAAATTACCGAAGCGAATGCAGGAAGAATAAAAGCTAGGGTAGTTCTAGAAATGGCCAACGGTCCTGTAACTTCAGAAGCGGATGAAAAACTGGCAAAGCGAGGGGTAATGGTGCTACCAGATATTTTGGCAAATTCCGGCGGAGTCACGGTGTCATATTTTGAGTGGCTTCAAAACATTTCAAATGATTATTGGACTGAGGAAGTGGTTAACAAAAAATTGAAATATTTGATCACCGCAGCGTTTGATAATATTTGGGAGATTAAAGAAAAGAAAAAAACAGATCTCAGAACTGCTGCATATATACTAGCCATCCAGAGGGTAGCGGATGCTCTGCAGGCGAAAGGTTATAAATAAACCATTTTCCGTTACAGGCAATAGTGATATACTGTCTGTATAAGGAAAATTTATGGTAGAACCAACTTATTTGGAAGAAGAAAGACTGAAGAAGAAAGGTTACTTGAAAGTAGCCGGTCTTGATGAGGCGGGGCGCGGAGCGTGGGCCGGCCCGATTGTGGCGGCCAGTGTTATTTTGAATCCCCGGTTCCGTGTTGACGGGTTGCGTGATTCCAAACAGCTGACTCCGACCAGGCGTAAACAGCTCTATTTGGAGATTGTAAAAAATGCCTTGAACTGGAGTGTGGGGATTGTATCCGAAAAAACAATTGACCGGATCGGTATAAATGAAGCAAATGCGCTGGCAATGGAGCAGGCGGTAAAAAAACTCCTGCTTCGGCCGGATTATTTACTGATTGACTATTTTTTACTGGATCACGTCGGAATAGAACATCATGCGATAGAAAAGGGCGATCAGAAAGTAGCGTCTATCGCTGCCGCATCAATTGTTGCCAAAGTAACCCGTGATTATATTATGGTTGCGGCTCACAAGGAATATCCGGAATACGGTTTCCATACACATAAAGGATATGGAACGGAACATCATCAGAAGAAAATTGATCAATATGGGATTTGCAAAATTCATAGAGTTTCTTTTTCACCGATGAAAGACTTGGTATAAGTCTGGGAAATGAAGTATAATAGTTAGTAAGGGTAATTATTCAAATAATATGGATAGAAAAGTACCAGGAGGAAATGAGCTATTAAACCCGGAAGCGATTCTGAACCAGGCTGGTGTTGGGTATGGAGACGTAGTTGCGGATCTGGGTTGTGGGGGGATGGGGTATTTTACACTACAAGCGGCCAGAACGGTCGGTGACAAGGGCCGGGTTTATGCTGTTGATATTCTAAAAAATGTTTTACAGAGTGTTTGGACGAAAGTAAAATTAGAAGGATTTGATAACGTCAGAATGGTCTGGTCCGATCTGGAAGTGGTTGGGGCGACAAAGATTAGAGAAGGCAGCCTGGATTTTGCCTTGTTGGTGAACACTCTATTTCAGACAAAAAAACATGCTGCGGTAATTGAAGAAGCAACCAGGCTTCTGAAGAAAGGTGGTAAACTTTTGATTGTTGATTGGAAGAAGATGAGCACGCCGTTTGGTCCGTTAACGGAAGACCGTGTTTCGGTTGAAGACTTGAAAAAGATTGCAGAAGATTTGAAATATACTCTTGAAAAATCGGAAGAAACGGGTCCTTATCATTACCTGCTTGAATTTATCAAGAAATAATGATATAAATTAATTGATTATTGGGCGTCCTCTTTTGGGGGCGCTTTTTTATGCTAAACTACCGGCAAAATCTCGGAAAAGCAGGGGAGGATATCGCAGTAGAATATTGCGTGAAACTAGGATATTCAATCATTGATCGGCATTATACTTCCCGTTTCGGTGAAATTGATATTATCGCCAAAGAAGCAGATGAATTTGTATTCATTGAAGTTAAGAGCCGTTCTACCAATTCATTTGGGCCCCCCGAAGAAGCTGTAACCGATAATAAAATTAATCGGATTATCAAGACGGTTGAAGTCTTCCTAGCTGCTCATCCGGAAGTTTCAGAATATCGGATTGACGTGATTATTGTGCAATTTCGTTTGGATATTTCTACTCACATAATTAGATATATTAAGGGGGTAGGAATTTTAGAGGTTAAGAATCCTGAAATTGATATTAATTAGATTTGACACTTTGAGAATTGCTGTAGTAAGATACAAAACTGTCTGTGTAGACAGATGTCCCTTAAAAAGTAAAAGAGGAAAAATTAATGAATATGTTAAATCATACAAATCAATCCTCTTTAAGCAAGGTTTTTGGAATTATTATGTCAGTATGTGTGATTACCCTTTTGGTTGTTCCACAAAGTTTACTGGCAGCTGATCCGACCGTATCAACTCCAACGTTGATCTGGCCGGCAATTGGAGATTCCACTATCTATGAGCAACCGGTAATTACCGGTCTCACAGAGAACAGTACTAAGGTTGAGGTATATATTGATGGTCAGCTCAACGGCATGGCAAAGGTTTTGGACGGTAAGAACGGAACTGCCAGTTTCACATTTGTTCCGTTTCTATCACTCAAATCCGGCGAACACACCGTTGCTGTATCAGCAATAGATAAGGATTCTAAACTAAAAAGTCTGATGTCAAAAGAGACATCCTTTACAATTGAAGAACCTTATCCGGCGCCTACTTTGTTTCAGCCAGTTGTAAATAATAAAACGGTATCAACAAAGCCGTTTATTACCGGATTGGCGGTAAATGATTCGTTGATCAAAGTCTTTATTGATAAAGAACTCAACGGTCAATTCAAAGTGGAAAATGACGAATCTGGCATTGCCAGCTTTGCCTATCAGCCGTTTCTTGATCTTAACCCAGAGGAAAAACATTTGGTGTATGTAACTGCAGTCAGTCCTGATGGGAAGGAAAGCAGTTTTTCAAATGTTGTTGGCTTCTTTGTCAAAGCACCCGATATGTCAACAGAGGGATACACTGACCCGAAAGTTTTGGGAGTAAGTGATACCCCGGTGGCGGTCGGCGATACTTCTCTTGAAGCAGTAGACGAAAACAATACTGCAGATACGGAAAATGCTGAGACGGAAGTGACATCAACTAATGAAGACACTAACAAAGATACTGACGAAAATGCTGACTCTGGAGAAGACCAGTCTGCGCTAGTATGGTGGGTGATCTTGGCGATTATCATAATCATAATTGCTGTGAATCTTCGCGGTCGCGGTGATAAGGGTGACCAAGGAGGTCTAAAGGGTCTGGAAAAATTAGGTGGATTAGAAAATAAACCTTCTGATCATTCGGGACAACAAACCTTGCTACATAAAGAGAATTCGGAAAAAAGTGAAGGTGGTAATAATATGCCGCCTCCCCCTCCTAGTAAATAGAAGGTAATAAAAC
>Ga0172379_10001273_pt1 | contig 52085 bp, 70 predicted proteins | sample GrowelOW334metaG_FD_119756 | JGI IMG/M metagenome (GOLD analysis project Ga0172379, IMG submission 119756) | Groundwater microbial communities from an aquifer near a municipal landfill in Southern Ontario, Canada - Groundwater well OW334 metaG | ecosystem: Environmental > Aquatic > Deep... | reverse complement strand
TTTTAAATTTTTAAGTCCTTCAAGGATCTTTCCGTCAAGCAGATTGTCTACAATATTCGCAATCTCGTCTTCTCCATCAAGAGCTACCCGGGCAATTGTATCTCTTAATAAAACCTTGGCTTCCTTTAATCCGTCCTGTTCGGCCATAATGCGGGTGTCAATCTCTTCAACTGACTTATCTGTCCAGTCATCAATCCGATCAGTTAAATCACTATCCTTAATTTGCGGGTCAGGATAATCTACAGAGCGCACTTCTTTATCGAAAAATGCGGACATATTGTAATGAAATTCCGGATCAAACTTTTCGGAAATGCTGTTTTGAAGATCATCAATAAAATTGTCAGGATCTTGGTCATCTCTAATCGCAAAACAAACGGTCGCTTTGATTATTTTCATTTGGAACCTCCTTTACCCGGTTGAGGCATTAATTAAATTAAATTCTCCGCCCTTAATTTGTCAATTGCCTTTTTATTTTCTGCCGATCTTTTTAATGCTCCGTTAAAAAATTTATTCTTCAATTGGCGATTATTAAAAAAAGCGATACTCGAAACAGATCCACCCCTTGAAGCAGACTTATACCGAACCTCAAAATTGTCATAAGCGCCCCACAAAATAAAAACAGGGGCATCTCCCAGTCCAACTGTGGAAATTTCCAAGGAAGTCATGTCCCATTTAACCCAGTCATAAGCTTTAATCAAATTGCCCTTTCTTTTTTCGGTGATTACCAAAGTCTTCTTAACCATTTTATTGCCCTCCCGGTCTTTCAGATTGATTGTTAAATCAGCCCTGTTCTGCCCTGCGGCTCCAGATCAATAACATATGTCAGATCCGCCCAAAATAGGGGTCAAAACATCCAAAAAAACAAGGCCCACATCGCTTTTAACGAGTTTTTAAGATGTAAAGGGGACATTTATATGCCCCCTTTATCAGACGCCCCGTAAAAGATCAAGATTAAAAATCAATTGCGCGAGCAGGCTTGATATCCACCCCCGGCAACTTCTTAAGATTGATACTTACGGCTTCTATCTTTTTTGCAAACTTAGCTTTGAAATCGTCATCAAACCGAAGATCATCCGCAGTAGTCGTACCAACCGCCTTTTTAAATTTATCAACCGCTTTGAAGATATCCTCCCGATCAATAAAGTCGGAATATACATTAGTGATGTCTCCAAAAAACTCAGTTAATGAATTGAGAGTCTTTTGATTCGGTTTGCCATCAGTCGCTTGTTTAATCAGACGGTCAGCTTTAACCAACAGCTCATTACAAATCGTATTGACCACTTCCCTTTTCATTTCGTCAATCTCATCCTGAAATTTACCCATCTCCTGTTTATAAACATCAGAAGTGATGAAGGTTGATCCTTTAACATCAGGAACCGAAATCTGAAAGATCCGATAGTCAAACTTAAACTTTCTTGCAAGCTCTTCTTTGGAGGGGTATTTGCCTTTGTCCTTGGCAATCTTATAATATTCGGGAAATTTTTCTTTGAACTTTTCGATTCCAGATTCAAGACTGTTCATTAAGTCGGTAATCATCAGCAACCTGTCAGCTTTTCTTGTCTCCAACAAGGCTAAAAGAGCTTCCAAACGAGTAGCAGGGATAAAATAGACTCCCGATATCGGAAAAGGAATCGCCATCTTCGCGACCAGGCCTCTTGTAGAATGATCATGTCCGTAAATCTCTTTAAGCAGTTTGTTCTCATCGCCAATCAGCAAATCAGTTACTCCCCTGACGATTTCCGTAGGCAGATCCTTTAACTGCTCTTTGGTCAACTTTGTCCGTCCTTCCCAGCAACTAATCGTGATATTTACCAAAACGCCTTTCTGAAATATATTTTCGTAATTTATAGTCGTCATTGTCTATTTCCTTTCGCCCGTCTAACCGATAGCCCAGTCATTTGTCCGTTTAATTAAAACAAAAACCAATTATTATCAAAATAATGATCACAGCAAACAAAACCAAAGCCTTGAAAATCTCCTGAGTCTTTCTTTTCATATCGAAATACTCCTTTTATTCAGACTTTTTGATACCGTAGTGGAAGGAATTGTCCTGTCTTCTGCCCATTTACGAAGTCCATCAATTTCATTTTTCATTGTCTTGCTAACAGGAATGATATACTCTTCCGCTTCATCAATCGAACTGGTCATCATTGCGGCGATCCGGCAAACTGACTTGATCTCCGCCCCTGACCAACCTTTCATACTTTTAGGATCTCCACTAACTTTGTAGCTCTTTTTATAATGATCCAATATAGCCTTGGCCTCTTTTTCATTGGGAAGATCCACCATAAAAGGGGCTGAATCCCACCTTTCAGCCCTGACCCACTCAGGAGGCAGGGAAGATATGTTGTTACAAGTCGCCATGACATAGACCCCTTCGGGCCGGGAATCTGATAAGAATTTCAAAAATTGAGCCATCGCTCTTTTAGTCGTCCCGCCGTCTCCATTTTGATCATTCCCTACCCCGGCCAATCCTTTTTCAATCTCATCTACAAACAGGATACAAGGGGCATTCGCTGAAATGATCTCAAGGGCGCTTCTTACTAACTGCTCCGTTTCGCCAACCAGACCGCCAAATAACTCGGCCATTTCCAATTCAATGACTTTCATATCAACTGCAGATCCAACCCATTTACAAAAATGAGTTTTACCAGTCCCGGCCGGGCCAACCAGCATAATTCCTTTTGACAAAGGGCTTTTGATCGTAGCCAAAACGAATTTTTTCAGGTTGTCGTATCCTATCAACTCCGGAACTTTATAATTACCAATGCGAAGACCCGCCGTTTTCTGGACTTCCTTGGCCTGTAATTCAGAGACAGTGGAAGACTTGATCTGTCCTTTATCTTTTACGATGCTGTATGAAAAGGCATTTATTGTTTCCCGTCGGGTCAGACCCCTTGCGGAATCGGCAATCTTTAATTTTTCCTCATCACTTGGCATCACAAATCCTGGTCTATCTTTCAAGTCAGCCAACAAACCAGCCAATATAACAATGATCTCTTCTTTATCCGGCAGGGAATACTCAAGAGCGACAAAATCCTTCTGGATCTCTGAGGGAATCGCCTTTGAAAAAGACTGATCTGAAATAATCACTAAAATCTTTCTAAATTCTCCTGACGAATAATCCAAAACCCCGTTCTGTAAATGTTGAACGATCCCTTTATCGAAACCGCCCATCGCATCCTGTATAAACCAATTCCAATTCTTAGCGATAACGACCGTCTTTGGCGGCTCACTTTTCAATGACTCAATAACGCTTGCCGGGTCAAGATCCTTTTCAAAATCCCAAACAATCAGATTAAATGAACTACCATTTTTTGCCGTATTGAAAATCTCCTTGACATCATCAACCGCTTTATTGACTTCGGAAGATTGAATGTAAAAATAAGCATAGCCGGCTTTTACAAAATTCATCAATTCAGTCGTATTCATAATCTTTTCTCCTTTATATAATTGGATTAAAATCAATCACTTTTTTATTTGAACAACTTTGCCGCCCTTTTGAACGATCTTATCTTTCCAAAAAACATGCTCGTTTTTTGTCTTTGAAGTAAGAGTTCCTAATTCATCCTCTAATGATTCCAACAAAGAGTCAGCAGACATGTGGTTTATTTGACTTATATCGGTCGTCTTTACCGATATGACCCCGTCCTCTAAAATCTCAATATTAATGATGTCCATCGCTATCTCCTTACTGCTGATATGTTTTAATATAATCGTTTCCGGTCTGTTTAAAATAATCGGCCTCATTTTTAATCTGCTCAGCTGACCATTTTATCCTTTTATATTTTTTTCTCATGTTAGGTATCGCCAATTCGGGAGGTCTTAAAGCCCTGACCACTTCTTGAAAAGCGGCTTCATGTTCCGGACTCCAAAAACTCTTCTGTTTTGCCATTGCCATAACAACCCCCTTTTTAATATCTTCGAAGTTGAATTTGATTTTTCTCCATCTGTTTAAACAACCATTTTTTCTTTAATGCAACTTGCTGAATGATCTTCTCCGCATATTTCCGCTTAATCTCATTTGCGATCCCGGCATCTTTAAATTCAGCCGTCTGTTTGGGAAGATCTATATTTCCCGCCGTATTCCAGCCCTTTTTTAATGTGATCTCCCCAGTCGGGCGGACATCAACTTGAAAATCCATCTCTTTTAAAACTTCGATTAAAACATCTTTATTCTTGGCCTTAAACTCAACCGTGACTAATCTGACTTCATAGCAAGGCATAATTACCTCCTCTCATCCATATTAATAAAAACCTTGGATAAAACAATCTGTAATTGTCCATCAAACAAAAAAGTCTGCCGGGTCGAAGAATCAACAATTTCCCAGTTGATCTTGCCAGGTTTTTCACTTTCATCAAACCCAAACTCTACATATTCTTGATAAGCATATTTTTTTATATCATCCAGCTTTTTAAAAGCCTGACCAAAAAATGACGGATCTGCTCCCGAAGAATCAATGAAAAGTTTGACCCCTGTCCACATATATAATTTTTTCATAACTAATCCCTTTCATTTATATTGATAAAAACAAATTAAAATCCATATAGCGCTTCCAAATTATCTCCCGGCCTGAAGACTTTGCCATCAATAATTATTTGATCACTTTCAATATATTCGACAAGAACCGCTTTACCATTGCTTCTATCCCTGACATAATCTCCTTTTTTTACCTTTTTAGCTCCAATATACATGAAAGGCAGACTTCTATTTTGATCATCAAAATATTTATCTATAATTTTAATTGCCTCTCTGACTTTATCAAGTCCTATTGAATCAGAAAGAAAGATGATCTCCTCTGCCGCCGGAGTTTGAAAAAGAACTTTTAAGGCCTCCCGGATTTTCAAAATGTCTTCTTTTTTTATTTTTGTAAAAAACTCGCTCATTTTGTCCCTCCTTTTTATCTCTTTTTTCCAAGCTCATAAATTATCATAAACAAAAAACTCCCGATCTTTAACAAAAACGATTCTCTCGGTGGATACATTGCCATAGTTACTCTGATCTTCGCATCTTCCAATTGTTTATCTGTCATTTTATATGCTCTGAATTTTCTCATTTTTCCCTCCATCCTTCAAACTGCTCTTTTATTATATAATAAAGTGAGATCCGGTCTTTCCTGGAATTCATATTCTTGTAAAACTCCTTGACATCTTGTTTACTCATCTTGACAATCCATAAATTCTGAGTACAAAGAAGAAAGAATTGATATCCGATAGTAAAAGCACCATTCGGATCAAACTCGGCGCACATTGAAGGGTAAATTGTCTCCTCAACCAACATCGTCATTCCATTTTTATCTTGAAGAGTAAAAGTCCGTGATTCTAACATTTTTGCCTCCTCTTTCTGATGAATAAAATAACCATAAACAATTCTGCCTTTTGATACTTTGAAAAAATATTTTGTCGCATCAATCATAAAACAGACTTGAAAAGGGTTTTTAGAAAAACCCGTTATCTTATATCCAAGTTTTTTTTCAAAAGCTGAACAATACTCCTCTATTTTTTCATAATTTTTTTCATCCTGCCATCTATTATGAAGATAATCAAAAAATTTTATTATTTGTTCAAGTTTTTCAGTTCCTAAAATTTCGGATAAAGTCTTTATTTGTGATTTTCCCATTTGTCTCCTCCTATTATGATTGAAAATCATTATATTTCGTCTTTAAAAGTAGCAATCACACTATTATATCTTTTGCCATCGCCGTATTGATTCGGAATTGGAATCTGTTTTATATTTTCTCCTCCTAAGCTAATCATCAGCTTTATTAAATTTTTTATACTGGCTTCTGTCATAAATACGGCCCATACCTTTATTCTATATCCTGCTTTTCTTTTATCGTTGAATATCTTAGGAGCTTTAATTATCCCTCTTCCGGTTACTGGAAACCAAATTCCGCCAGACTTAATACTATTGCGCTTACAAAATTCTCGGATTGTTTTGCTAATTTCTTTTCTTGTCATTTTTTTGTCTCCTTATATTTGAGTTTCTGTTTCTAACTTTATCAATGCAGGTTAATGCCCTGCAGACTCATATTATAAATTGTAAAATGATTTTGTTAAAATCCCATTTGCGGTTTATTATGCTTATACTCCTAATCGGTGAGTTTGATCCGGCATAATCTTGACCGTCCTGAAATCCCGCGTTGCTCGTTTGTGGCCATCGGCCTCCTTGCCCTGACCGACCCAAGTCTATTCGGAAGGTCATGCCTTCGCTGTCGGTTATGTCTCCTTGCAGGGAGCGGGTGCCCGGCTATTTGCCGGGGTCGAAATAATCTGATCGTTCAGGCGAGTATGATTTTTCTGCTTCTAAAGGGTTTACTCTCTGCCGCCATTCTTTTCCCGCGCGGCTCTCGCCCCTTTCCAACCGTCCAGATTATCTAAAAGATCTGCCCCCTTTATAAAGGATAAAAAGGCGAAAGGCAAGAAAAAAGGTAAAAAAAGACTGTTTTTTTTCAATTATTATTGCGAATAATTTCAAAGACTTATCGCAGATATCCTAAAAAAGCGGGATATCATATATAACTAATAAATTCAAAGAGTTAGCTTTATACGGCTTTATTGTCCCAAAATCCTTAAAATTGATCAAATCAAAGGATTCATAAAAGGGCATATAAATGGGCGGATCTTTATTTATCAAGGGTTAAACGCGATCTGACGGGGCTAAAAGGGGCAAAATAAAGGGTAAAACAAGGGCCGATCCGGCATTAAATTGTCCTAATTTACAAGGCTTGATCAAATCAAGGGGCGGATAAAAGGGCGGATCTTTATCTGAGGGGCTTTAAACAGGATGTGATAGAGCCACAAGGGGCTTTTACGATCCGGCCGGGAGCCGCAAAATCTTGTTGTTTTTGTCAATTAGATCCTTTATTATTACGACATAATCAACCCTCAAACAAAGGAGACAAAAATGGGACAGGATCATGTTGACAAATACGCGGCAATTAACTGGCTAAAAAAATACGCGCGGGAATATGGGCAACCTTATCACATCGCAAAAATTCGGGTATTATGCGGAGACGGCGCCCATTACAAAAACGCAGACTCATCTATAAAAAGGGGCATGGAAATATTAAGGATCAAAGCCAAAGATTAAAACCAATTATGGCCATTGTCATTAATATAGAGACAATGGCCATAATTGTTTTAAAGTCAATCAACAACTACTTCTTTTGATCTTTTTCGCATTCTTCTTCAGTCGAGTTAACTATGTCTTCCGCAACTACAGATGCAGATGTCTTTGCCGCATCAAGTCGAGTCTTCTCCTGGTCAATCGCAAGAGATCTGGCCACCTTTATCCTTTCTTCTTCTGCTTTGACGGCCTCTTCCATTGCTTTTTTCTCCAGAGCAGATAAATATTCAGGAGACTGGTTCTCATGTTTCTTGCCAAAATAAAAATACAAAATAGTCCCAACAACAGTTGAAAGCATAAAAGGGTTAATCGTCTTAGATGATTCTGCCCCGTCTTTTGTCATAGGAACAAAAGTTGAGCAAAATAAATATAAAAAAGCAAGAAGCATCACTATAAGAGCAAATTGCATCCCAGTCGACATGCGATTCATTTCATTATCTCCCTACCCTGATTGATCCGATACCTCCCCACCCTCCAAGCAGAACGCCGATCAACCATATTGCCACAATTATAACTATGGCAATGTTAAGAATTTTAATAATCTTTGCGTCCAGAATAGTAGGGTACTGGCTTGCTACCCAGTTAATCAACCCCAGTATTAAGGCGACCACTACCAATGTAATTATTAAACTTAGAAGAGACATGATTTCTCCTTTGTTCTATCCCGGCTTATTATTATCCCGGTCTATTGCCTACGCCGGTTTCGTAAAAACAGGGATATTGGCCGGATCTCTCTCAAACATTCCTTTCTTGGCTTCCTGGAAAATAGCCTCTATCTCCGCTTCGGTCTTACCGGCCTGCGCCAAATAAGAAGCATAAACCTGCATAGAAAGTTTTAAAAGCTCCGTTATAGCCATTACGACTGCTGTCTCCATTAAACACCTCCTGCCAGTAATGCGAGCTGATTAATAAGATCTGTAATCGCCGCAGTTTGGGTTAACGTCGGAGTCCCGCCGCCTTCAAGTACTGAAATATACACCTTCATAAGTGGCCAAACCTGAGTCAATATAACTCTCTTTTTCTCCGCCACTTCTTTTTGTGCGATTGAAGACATAGGATTCTTTGCTACTGCCAATGTATCGTCGTAGACTGAATTATAAATACCCATCCACACGATAGCCTGTTGTTTGGGATTCATCTTCGTCTGTGCCTCAAACCAAGCGCATGACGAACATGCCGCCACAAATACCAGTAAAAATAACAAAATGATTAACTTCATTTTTCTTGAGTACATCTGATTCCTCCTTTCCTTTAAGTTGTTAAACTCTCCTTCATTATTCATAAGGAGATCTTATCAGTTAATAATAACAAAACCAGTCGGGAATATCGTCTTGAGCCGGTTATCATACCAACAACCCGCCCAATTATTCCAGACAATATCTGTTCCCTTGTAGACACCGAGTTTAAAGAAAACCAGTTTATCCTCCGGGGCTCCTACAAATTTATATGGCTTCACCAACTTCATATCAACAGGAGTACTCCAGGTTACTCCAAGATCCGTCGAAGTGGTCATCAAATACCCCGTAGCTCCAATAACGGGAGTCCAGTCAAACCAGATGTCTACCGCCGAAGCAGAGACCGGGACAATTAAAATCAAACATAAAAACAAAGCAATTTTTTTGAACATAATTCACCTCACTTTTTAAAAGTTATTAAATCTCCTGTATTATTTCTGGTATCAAAATGAAACCAGCTTACCTCTATCTCTATCGCAGTAATGTATTTAAAGCAATCATATCTTTTTGCGATACAATCCTGCCTAACCACACCGACAGGAATATCTTTAAATTTCAGATCAAAAGCTCTCCCGTATTTATGTTGACTGAATAATGCTCCCGTAATTGAATCTTCCGGCCTAATTCCACGCTCCTGATATATTCCTCCAAAGTACCAATCGTTAGCAACAATTTTACCATACTGCTTTCTTAACAAATCCAAAGTCATTAAAGCTCTGTCATCAAAAAGCCACCACAATTTATATTCTGGATAACCCTCATAATACGCCTTCGGGACAAGTTCATAAATTTTAAAATACTCACATTTATACATTTATCAATGCTCTCCTTTATCTTTCGAAATAGACTTCGCCAGCGACTCAAAACTTGACACCATTGCCACCTGGCCCTTTGCAATGATGTCAAGTTTTTCCGAAAGGATAGTCCTTCTTTCTCCATCTATCTGGTCTTGCTCATATCTCCTTTCTTGCAAGACGGTATTTGCCTTACCATTTGCAGTATCAAGAAGAGAAAGTCTTAACAAAACCTTTTCATCTCTATTATGATTACATAATAGAGACTTACTATCGCACCCTTTAATTGTTTGAAATTCTTTTGTTGCTGTGGATATCTTGTCATAAATGTCTTTATGATCTTCCCTATTTTCTGTACAAAGAGTTTTAATCTTTGTGCCAACGCCCGAAAGAACAATCGCATTCAATCCCTGTACAATACCAATCAGCAGGCCAACAACAGTTAACGTACCGGCTCCGATCTCCATTAGCAGTCCTCTCTCCTGAATGATTTTCTTTTGGTTAAATAACTAAGTGTCAACTGGATAATTGCAAAGAATACTCCAAGAGCAATTACCCAAGTTGCGGCCTTTGTCTCTGTGGCTATTTGGCGCTCCCTCAGTTGTGCTATCTCCTTATCCAGACTGGCCATCTTTGAAGTAAAATAGTCATTAGTAACAAACAGGCTTCTATCCTTAACCACTTCCTGTCGAAGCTCATTAAGTTTACTAAGTTCTCTTTGAAGATTTTCACTTGCGATCTTAACTGCCAGCTCAGCCGCTTCAAAGCGTAAGTCTAAGTTTTTTATCCTCTCGGCAATCAGCATTTCTAAATGTTGTCTCAAGTCAACGTCTTTGGCCATGCCTATAGGAGAAGAAAGCATTATCAAAGCCAAGACAAAAATAAATATGTATCTCATGTCAAATGTCTCCTAATTAAAACTCCTCTGTTGGAGGAGTAAATTCTCCGGTGTATCTTGCTGTACCTTTTGAAAATCTCCATTCATCTAACCAGCCCTTCATACTACTACTTGCTCCTCCACTGCCACCAAACCAAGGAGTACCCCAATAAGGCCCAACTGATTTTCCAGTACAATCCTTTGTCGCCACAGAAGCCCCTTGTATATACAAAAACAGATTGTCTCCATATCTCACCACCGCAATATGATTAAACTCTGAATCCGCAGAAAGCGCCACCGAAGATGTCAGCGTGAGATTCCAAGGATCAGTAGAAATTTCGAGATTCGCCACTACGGTTCCGGCGCTTGTATAACATAAATAACCAAGTCCGGCGGCGGAGAAAATATACTGATCGTGAGCCAAAAGTTCTTGTACCGCTACCTGAATCTCTATGCAAAAATTTCCCGTTGCAACAGTAAAACCATCAAAGGTTCCATACGGCCACAAATAAAAAGGAGCATCTTGTGTCCCGTCAAGATATAAACTCGAATTGCCAAACTTTTTAATCGTTGTATCAAAAGTAGCCACATTAGCCGCTGATGCAAACCAAAGAGGCAAATTATTAAAAGTCGCCGCTGTATAGGAGGCTTCGTCTCTCAAAAGTTGCCAAGTATAAAAATTATACGGCTTATTAAAATGCATTAATGATGTTGTATAAGAATCAAGACCAGCTCCTCCGGGAGTCTCATTCTCAAACAACATAACTTCTCCCATGCAACAATAAGTAGAACTTGTTTGAGTTATATAAAATCTAAAATACCTATATGTTGTTATATCCGAATTTGGAAAGAACTGAGGAACCCCATTTGCATAACGGTCATAATCCTCTATAACAAAAATATCCGTCCACGGAGTACCACTGCTACTCCCCTGAAGCTTAAAATCTTTCCAATAATGTTGATCTCCCGAATCTCTTGTCGCCAGAATAATGTCTCCGGCGGCTTTTTCATTTCCCGCACCAAGATCAAACTCAATCCAGTTTGGAAAAGTGCCTGAATCTGTATGCCAAAAAGTAGAAAGATCTTCGTCGATTGTATATGCCGCAGGGTACCCCCACGGATCTGAATTGACAGTCGCCCAAGTACTTGCCAAAAGAAAATTAATAAGATCTCCCGAAGGCGCTGTACTTTCCGTTGCTCCTATGATCATTTGAAATAATTTTATCATCCTGCCACCCATGTCCCGAATATTGGTACAACATACCAATCGTATCCACCATCGCTCGCTTTAAAGCAAAAGAAAGAAGCGGCCGCTCCGGTAGCATAACCGGAAGCAACCCCAACATAGCCGTCGTCAGTCCCGGCCACTCCAAGCAAATAAATTTTATCTGTCTCTGCCTGTTTAGTTTGAAATCTGACATATCTTGCCTGCACCGCTGGGAGAATAGCGACAAAAGCCAAACCGGCCTGAGCCGCTGGAAGCTCTATCAAGCAATCGGCATCAGTCATTCCATAATTGCTGATAATAGTCCCACAACAATCTTGAGTAGACAAAGAAGCAGACGCAGTTACAAAGATCTCCTTATTTTTACCCCTGATAGTATCGGCTAAAGTCTCTCCTATTGGCTCAGGAGAAGCCAACCCAATAGATCTTACTTGCCTGGTAAGACTTGAACCCGAAGTCGGATAAGTAGCGTCAAGACCATTTGAAGAAGCGTCTTGCCAATCAATCTCATTAATCCCTTCAGGTTCAAGATCAAGAACCGCTCCAATTTGAACAATTGAAAAATCGGAGACCGTATAAGTGGCGGATGTTGAACTGTTATACCATAAAATAAGCCCGGTTGTTGTTTCTCCAGCAATAAACTCATAAGAATTTACTCCTTCTACCGCAGTCTGCGTCGCGGCACCAGACAACAGGGTTCCGGCTTCGTCTATAGCTGGTTGAAAAGAAGGGAAACTTCCACTGGTTTTTGCCAAATTAAAAAATATTCTATATTTTAAACCAGCTTCATACAAAATAGCATCAGTAGTATTAGCCGCATGAACAGCAGAGCCATCGCTCTCCGCATGAAAACCAGTTATTGACGCGCCACTAAAAACGGGATAGGAGTAAGTGCCATTATTTACCATTGCCGCCAAATTTAAACTTATCTGACTTCCCCACTTGTCAGCCCAAGCCACTCCGTTTCTGTAAAGATCAAGGACTTCTGCCGCACTGAGGGCCCGATTATAGTGAGCGGCAAAACTACAAGCGCCTGAATTGCGGAGACTTGCCGTGCCTAATATATATAGCGATCCTGTGTTGGAAATATCTGCCGGAATACCCGCATCAATTACAAGAGTATCATGTAGTACTCCATCAATATAAAAATTGACAGATCCTGCCACAGAAACAGATTCCCTTGTTACTACCATTGCTATTTCTACCTCTGTCCCGTCTGGCTTTGAAATAGCTACAATCCCTTTTTCAAAGACAGTTACCCCACCTGTCTTTGAATGATAATATTGAAACTTTGCATCGCTTTCTATCCAAAAAGTTACTTGATTATTACCATCCTGAATTTTCGATAAGAAAAAGGATGCTATACCGCCAGGTGTCCAATCTGGTATTCTACCCCGCCAAACCTGCGTAAAATTTCCAATTCCAGAATTGATATTATCGTTATTTGCAACAGTGATTCCCGAACTACCCGAAGCCGCATAAGTTAAATTCACTGCTTGATCTGGTTTTCTTACAAGAACTCCAATTTCTTTTTTTACAAATTTTGTAGTCGCCAATTGCGTTGAACTATTATTATCCGCCTCTGTATTGGAGACACAATTGTCCAAAGTCCCGCTTGCCGCCGCTCCCAAAGTTGGAGTCACAAACCGCGGAGTCGTCAAAACCGGACTGACTGCTCTCACCAAAGCCCCGGTTCCTGTCTCCCCTTCCAAACCAAGAGATCCATATTCAATTTCAACAAGCATAGAGTCCGAAGCAAGCGCATAACCAACTATTTGAACGTTTGAAGCCGGTTTAACAAGAGTACAAGATCCAGCTGTAGAGCCATGGAGATAAACAGGAACTCCCAATGTCGCCCATGACCAGGCAGTATTAAGAATCGTACCCATTCGTTGAATTCTAATCGAATCATTTGTCGCCGCTGTGGCCAAAGATATTCCATGAGCAGGTTGCAAAGTTCCATCCGCCTTTGCTTTATACCACTTGTTATCTGAATTACTAAAACACAAAAAATCATAAGTAGCGACCGTCTCCCCGACAACAACAATCTCCCGGGAGGGAATGACTTCGTCAAGTTTTTCCATATCTGTCTGTAAAATGGAATCCCAGCCCTGAACAGAATAATCAATGGTATGTAAATCGTATTTATCAGTCGCCATAAAATCCTCCCTTTAACTCTTTTTACATGTTACCTCTGAATATGGAGAGGTAAAAGTCACTCCGTTTTCAAGACGGAAATTAAACAATCTAAAAGTCACACTTGGGGCCAAGTCTCCCCCGGTATCTGACGCATTCATCGCCGCCGTATAAGTCCAAGTCAAGGCATCAATATCGGTTACTTGGCGATGTAAAACGGCATCAATATAAACATCAACGCTAAAATATCCTTCGTAATCAGATTCTGCTAAAACAACCCCTGGAATGCCAAGGCCGGCTCCTTTGCCTCTATACCTGGCATTCCATGTCAAAACAATATCTCCGCTATATCTGGCGTTAAAATCTCCTCCATTAGCAAGAAAATTTGTCGGTTTATATGGAGTATACATTCTTCCTGCAATCGCCAAGGTTATAACAGTCGCATCAACAATCTCTCCTTCTTCTCTGGCATTGAAAGGAACAAACTTAAATTTTCTCGTTGCTCCACTTATAATTTCAGGATTTGTCAACAAGGTCAATTCATTCGACTGGAGAACATAAAATTCTTCTCCTGCAGGATGATCTTCTCTAACAGTATCATATCTACCGCGGATAATCCCTTCCAATTTATATTGAGTCGCGGTAATTGGAGTGACCGATTGAAAAGAAATAATCTCATCACCAAGGAGAGCAAGATTTTTTGTCCCGGCAAAAACATCAGCCCACGGGACAGTCTCCACTAAAGTCTGGTCTTGCTCAAAATCAATCGTAATGCCAACAGTGTCGTCAATAGAAAATGTATTTTCGGGATAGGCATAAGTAAGCAGACCAAAAGGTTGAAAAGCCCCGGCCACTCCTAAAGAATTATAAGAGACTCCTCCATCAACACTCATATAAATATTATAACCAAGATCACCAGCCAATCTCCTGCTCGCCAAAGGAATCAAATTAATCTCGCTGGAAATCAAAGCATAAGGGGCTTCAATAATTCTCTGATTTTGAAGAGGCAAGACAATATATTGTTCCGGTAAAAGATTATAAAATGTGGGTACCTCATATTCCGTGACAAGATTAGCTCCTGAAAACCAATCCTCTACTGCTTCGATATTAATTTCCTCGCTCTCGGGCCCTTCTTCTGTTATCCTGACAACTCTACAAACCATATTGGTAATGCCATATGTCAAGCAGGAAAACAAAAAGTTATCTCCAACCTCATATAAAAATGCTTCCCGGGTTGCTTTAAAACCAACATTAGCAAAGGGATAAGACAATTTCAAAAGAATCTGTCTCCCGGCCCAAACAGCACAAGCATTTGTTGTAAAAAGAGGTAACTGAAGAGTCCTGGAGACAATCCTGTTTTGAATATTTTTATTGCCGATATCTAAGCCAATCGGAGAAGCCGTAGATTGTTTAATGTCAACGCCTCCTCTGCTCATAGCTACGGCAGAGATTATAAAAGATCCTTCATCCGGCCCATACCCGTCAGGAGCATCAGCCTCTTTAAAAGTGTAGCTTGTATCATCTTGAGCAAAACTACCTACACATCCATAAAGAGACCAGCCACAATAAATCGGGCCACAAGTCCGCCAAACGCGACTCATATAAGTAGTAGCAACGCTTAAATTATCATTCCAGGCATAAAAATCCCAGTCATAAAGACCAGGGTCTAAAAGACAATAGGTAAACTTCAATAAAGTAGGAGTAATTGGTTGTTGATTAGTAAAAACCAAAAACCCAAAAGGCAATGGAATTAATGCGCATTTATTAACATGAAAAGAACAGCCGGAGACATTTGGTTCAATACAACCATTGCCAGAAGCCGCTTTGATCGTAACCCATTCCAAAATCATGATACAAGAAGTATATGTAGACTGAGCCGCTCTTCTGACAATCACATCTGAATAACTCGTTCCCATTCCACGGACATAAAGAGCCTGCCCGTTCTGAGTAGGATAAATATCTTCATCACTATAATCTCCATCATAAATTAAAAGCAAAGCTGATTCGCCTGCAAGATCAGTCAAGGCGTCAGTAATATTGTCAAAATCATAGTCTCCAGTCCCGACCGTAACAACAGATCCTCCCCAACGAGACCCATTTATATACCACACATTATCAGTCTTTGTTATTTCACTATATTGAATCTTTAATTCATTTTGTGTATCAATCCAGCTACCTCTTTCAAAAGTTGGAGACTCCATATAAACATCTTCGTCAATCAAAGGCAGACTGGCGGCAGTATAATCATATCTGAGTAATTTCGGATGGAATTTGCCATCTCCCCCATATCGAAGAAGTCCGTCAATATGAGTATTAACACTCCCGACATAATCAAGAGCAGTCTTTTGCTCTGCAAAACATATACTTATTCCTCTTATCTCTGTGCTCAATGTAGATGCAAGAGCGGCAAAACCAGTTTCGTCAAGCCAGGTCGTCGGCAATCCAGCCATAGTATTTAAAATATACCAAAGGCTATGAGCCGGATTATAATTGTAGTCTCCAATGCGATTATTTGCCGAAAAAGTTTGAGTCGGAGTTTTCCGGACAATGAATCTCATCGTCGGCATCCGATTATATGTTCCAATGAAGCAGTCCTTGAAATACGCCCAGCAGAGACCGCGGTAAGGAGTGTTGAGAGTGGCATCTCCAATAATAGTACCGACCGTAGAGTCTGCTACTTGATCATCTGTCCCAAAAAAGAAGATCATTGTTCCCATACCGGGAATTGAAATAGTCTCCTGCCCTCCGCTGACAGGACGAACAAGATTTCCCGACCAGACAATGTCTTCATTTCGAAAAACGGTTAATAATTCATCTACCGGGCCAAGACAAATGCCGATACCCCACGACATGTAATAGTTATAACCGGTAACTTGATACTTTGACATTTATCACTTTCCTTCTTGTACTTTCTGAAGAATTGGCACCGCTCTTTCTCCGCCAAAAAACAGGAGAGTTCCAACTACTTTTGCTGATCCTAAAACATCAATAACCGGCTCTCCAATAATATTGCTTGTAATAGATAAGGCCTGAACATCAGGAGCCCCCGGCAATTTGACATCGGGCGGCTGGTTTAAAAGACCAAGAAGTCCTCCAACCACAGCGCCAATTACAAAACCAACAATAGCGCCAACCCAGCCCCAGCCCATACCTCCGTACATCGCCCCACTTATGCCGCCGGTAATTGCTCCTTGTAAACTCATTCTATCACCCTCAAAATAAATTTTAATTGTCTCTTAGCTACTTTATCCACAATAGAAACCTTACAAACTCCCATTCTCTCCACCGCTTGATAAACATATTCTTTATAATAAATACCCGCATGTGATGCCGCTTTGCCCAAGTGAAATAACAAAATATCTCCATCTTTTAATTCATCACCCAAACTTACCTGAACGACTTTTAGCTCTTTCAAAACCCGCTCTTTTAACATTTCCCGGGTACTATGTAAATGCCAGTCTCTTGGATAATCAGGGATAATGTCTTTCTTCCACCTTACTAACCCCATCTCCTCAAATACCCGGCCCACAAAATGTATGCAGTCCGTACCGAGACCTTTTACTCCACTATGATGTCGAAAAGGAGTCCCGAGCCAAGATTCAAGAATGGCCAAAAGCTTCTCCCGTCTTTCAATATCATCAAAATAGTCTTTCATTATGGCATCCTTGTCGCTGGATTTTCGTCTGGAATAAACGGGAATCCTAAAAAATTAACAATATTATTAAATTTATCTCTGCAAGTAGTTACCCTACCATTACAGCCGGGATAGACATCTATCACATCATTGTCTTCCAAATTCAACATTTTAAAACCAAGAGTAATTGTACCGGAAGAATTTGCAACAACCGTTCTGCTCTCCCCTTCAAAAGAAACAAGACCCCCTGTAAAATATGATCCGGCATAAGACGCAAAAGTAGCACTTGATAAAATAGTCTTTGTAGCATCCAATGTAACCTGCGCAGAGACTTTCCAGGTTGCCGCAACTAATTGACACTTAGCATCAAAAACTTGATGATTGCAGGTGATCTGATATCTAAAAGCAGGAACCGGGACTTTTAAAAAATGCTCAAAACCAACACAATCACCTAAAGCAGAGAGCCCTTTAAAAGCAACCTTCTTTATCTGACCAATAAAAATAACCGATTTTTCATAAGGATCTTGATCTCTAAACAAACGGGAGACTTCGATCCATGTAATCGCAATCGGGTTTTGAGCTATATATTGAACGGCTGGATCTGTTATAGTCGCAAACTCTATCTTGAGATTCGTTACATCTAAAGTTGAATCATAAGAAACGCTTTGTCTTTTGATAGGCGCAGGTTCATAAGAATGGCCATCATAAGTCACAGCAACATCTCCATTAGTATAATACCAATAGGTAGACCCGCTCCATATCTTGTAAAGCTCCAATGGTTTACGAGTAGATCCGGTCTCTTTATCTATATAGGTTTGTGATTGTGTTTTCAAAAAATCTCCCTATAAAGTCGCCAAAGTAGAAGAGTCCAATAAACCACAAAAACTTAAATCTGCCATTCCTTTGTCTCCATCTATATAATTCATCGTCAGGGTATCCATATCAAACCTTGCCAACATTAAAAAACAGATCAAAACCTTTGACAATCCATTCCCCAAAACTGTCGTTCCGATTGCCTCATGAAGAGTAATTGTTGTCGTAGCCGCATCTACAATTTTCTTAAAAGTATAAGATCCGTCTGGAAACTGTATATAAATATGTCTCCCGATTATCTCGTTATTCAAATAAAATGTTCCGTATTCAATGTCTTCAATATTTATTACGGTATCCGTAGATAATATTGCTTGAGTAACCACAATATCTTTTGCCCATGTAGGAACCCAAAATTGACCAAGCCTGCCCTGCTTAGAATCAAAAAAAGTAAAAGTCTCCCAAAGATCTTGTCTCGAAAGCCTTCTTATAGAACTTTTCATAGTCATAAAATTTCTGCCCAATGCTAATTCAGAATCAAAATAGCCGATCCCTAAAAATTGGAGTAATTCACCGGGCCGATTAAACTTATATGAAAGAGGCTTATGCAAGGGCTGAATAAAAACATCTTCTCCGTGATATGTAGCCGCTCCAGAAGACGGAGCCGTATAAGTAAAGGATCTGGCCGTCTCATACGCCTCAACGAATTCCAAATCAAGGATAGTATTTCTCATTATTGCCGAATTAATAGAGATCTCCTGTTCCGGAGATAGGCGGCAATCATATAAAGGGAAGATAAAAGATCCTGCAGGCCAAGTAGACACCAGATTAGAAGTCGTAATGATTTCCACAGAACTTATTGTTGACATTGTCGCCGCTTCATAAACAGTAAAATCAGACGGTTTAACCAATAAACATTTTCTCCCCTGATAAAAATGTCTATAATCTGTTTCAGCAACAGAGATAATTTTTTGCCCGGAAGAAGCTTGAGCGGTCAAGAGTGTTTTGTCAAGCCAGATAGGAACTGACCAAAGAGAATCAGAACTGTAAATCAAATTTCTCTTGATCCAATTTATTTTATTGTCTCTCAGGGCCAAAAAAGAAGCATTAAGTTTAATCCGCGGCCAAGTGTAGAGCATAGTCCTTTTTTCATTTCCGGAATAATTTCTTTGAATACCAGTTCTCCAGATATGAGAAACCTTTTGAGCTTTCGGTTTTATTGTAAGATAAACGGACATCTGTCTCTACCCTTCCATCTGTATCACTCTCTTGAGCGTTCCGCCTCTGCCTGAAATAACATTCATCACTGCGTTCTGACCACGAGTTGTCGACATATAAGAATCAAACATTTCGGGAGAGACAATATTGGCTATCTCCACCTTTACTTCAGACTTTTTGCCCATTGCCTTCATTTGAGCCTGAGTAAACACCCCTTCATCATCTTTAATAACTGCGGCCTGTTCTCCCGGGCCAATACCTGAGTGATATCTCGGAGCATTAACAAAATAACTATCAGGAAGAAGTCTTAAGGGCAGACGATCTTCGCCAATTACTCCTCCGGTGTGTCCTGTCTGAGCTACTTGATAATTACCCCCGCCAAAACCACCATCTCCACCACCCCAGCCGCTACTTGGGGCTGACTCTCCCCCGAACCCGCTGGCTCCTGCCCCTGCTCCATAACTGACGGCGGCTCCAACAATCTTTGTTATCCCTGTAATCATTTGCTGGCGAAGCCAATCGGTAATCATCTGGCTACAAGTATCTGCCCACATCTTTGCAATCGAATTGGCAAAGCTTTTGAAATAATCTTCCGCTGATTTCAGTTTACCCGTCCAGCTGTCGTAAAAGATCTCCGAAAAAGAAGATCTCATTTCAGAAAAGACTCCTTTCATCAACTCCGCTCCAGCCCTACCCATTCTTAATTTCTCGTCTTCCATTTTTTGATATTCGGCAAGCGCTCCTGCAATAAAATCATCGCCATTAACTGCCGCATTATACTGCAATTGTTTCTTCTGCTCCTCATACCATTCATCCACTAAAAGACGATTCTTTAATATCTCTTCATAATCAGAAACCCCTCTATTTAATATTAACAGTTGTTGATCCTTTGAAATATTTAAAAGAGATAAAGAAGCGGCATAATAATCTTTTTCATAGCCCTTCATCCCTTCGTACATCGCTTTTGCAGTCTCCAGTTTATTCTTTGTCTCTTCCGGAGTCTGGTCTCTTGTTTTTTGATCAACCAAAGCAAGTTCGCCAAGACGCTCATTTCTCTCCTGTTCTAATTTTTCAGCTTCCTGAAACTTTTGTAACCAATCATCAAATATTTCATCCCTTGCTTTTTGTCCCGCCTCAATCCCTTCCAAATCAGACTTTTGCATTTCCTCTGCCGCTTTGGCATAAATCTGTACCTTCTGAGCGGCCGTATATCTATGGACGGTATTTTCATCCGCCCCGGCTTTTCTCATTTTCCTGACTTCTTCATCCAGATCCTCTAAAGCCTTACCCGTCTCTCCTTTACCGATTTTACGGGTCTCCAACTTGATCTTAAAAATATCTTCTTCCACCCTTTTTGCTTCCTCAGATGCTTTTAAGGCCTTCTCCTTTTCGTCTGCCTCATCCTTCATCGCCTTTCTTTTAAGGGAGTTAAATCTACCCACACCATGAGAATCGACCAAATCGTCTTTGACAGTATATATCTTTTTCTCTTCCTGAATCTTTTTTAAATCTTCTCTCGCTTTCTTAAGTTTTTCAGGAGTCTCCCCGAAATACATAATACCAGACATCTCTCTTTCATAATTTTCGATGTCCTTTTTTAACTTTGCCTCCTGGCTTTCAAGACGGACTAAAGGATTCTTGCTTGTGGTGTTGGCGACAAGGGCTCTTAATTCTTTGACATCTCCCGCCCCTGCAATTTGAGACCAGCTTACTTTCCCTTTGTTGGCCAGATCAATCGCCTGACCCATTAATCCAACCCAGTCTTCCAGCAAAGAGATCCCTGCAAAAGCCGCAACCCCCTTTGCTCCAAAAGCAACAGCCGCCAGCAAACCTACTTGTTGTATTAAAGGAGGAAGTTGATTCCATCCTTCTAAAATGGTGAAAACCATTCCTCCTGCCGCTTTTGAAAAACTTATAATATTTTTAAAAGTATCTGCCGTAGTCTTACCCATCCCGGCCAAAGCCTCTTGGACATCGGGGCGGGTAATCTCTTTGGTAAACTCTTTCATCTCCTTAGTTGCAGTTTCAATAATCAAAGCAGTAGCTGGATTAAAAGCCTGTCCCATTTCGACTTTGAAATTTTGAATATACCTGGTAAAAGAACTAAGTTGTTTGCCTGCGGTGTTCATTGCCGCTTCATAAGTCCCGGCAATCCTTTTACCATATTCCAAAACTGCGTTTAATCGGATCTCTGCTTCTTCCGCTTTGCTGAAAGAGACTGCACTTCTCCCTGTGGCGGCGGCAACTCTCTTATAAGAATCTTCAAAACTAATATTGATACCCATTGTCCGAAGGACAACCGTATTAGCAGACTGGATACCATAAACAAGATTGTTAAAAGCTTCTGACGAGTTCATCTGGCCAATAACAGCCGCATCCTGAGCCACCCGGGCAAGCTCGGTTGACTTACTAAGATCAAGCTGGGCCTGAGTCATTTGTAAAAGAGACTGGCGGGATTCTGACATTGAAATACCGGTTGATTGTAAAGCCTTTGAGAAGTTCTCCATCTCCCGGGTTGAATATCCCGCCGTCTTACCAACAACATTCATCGAAACACCAAGGGTTTCGTATCTGGCTCCTGCAAGGGCGACATCCTTTAACATATTGGTGAGTTGACCAACAGCAATAAAACCCATCGCCTGTTTAAGAGCCTTGCTAAACCCATCTGTCTGTTTAGCCGTTTTTTGAGCAGAGTCTCCAAGCTTGTCGAAAGACTTTTTAAGGGCTTCAGTCTTAGCGACCGATTCAGCGGTATCAACTTTTATTTTTACTCCAGGCAATTTCTCTTCTCCTTATTTTGGAAAATACCCTTTTACTACTGCCGGGTGCATTAATTGCTCAATCAACAATACTTTTTCAAAATCGTCCAGACAAATGTCATAAAGTTCACAAAGCTCTAAAATGTCTCTTAACTCCAGTTTATTCCAATGACTAAAACCCATCTTTCTAAAATTGATGGCCAGACCCCTCCAAAGATGCCAGGAACTTTGGTTTTCTGGCAGAAGATCTATTTTACTACATTCATCACAAGGAGGAGAATTGTTATAAAGTTCTCGGCAGGCTGGGCACCCCGCATTGCTTAAATTTGACTCCCACCCAACCCACTCAATTAGTTTTTTATTTCAGCTTCCGTTTTACCGGCAACATCTTGAGATAATTTCTCCGCTTCATCTAAAACCTTGTTGATAAATTCGGGATTGTAGAGATAAACGATCTTTTTCCATTCATCAGTACATGGGAGAGGACTTCCGTCTGGCGCTTCAATTCCTTTCCAGTCCTTTATTGTCTTGCAGATCTTGCCGATCTTAAATGCATATAGATCAGCAGTCTCAAAACGCTGTCCATTCTCCCACTCTTTTTTAGTATTTTCCTGGACTAAATCGAAATTGTCTCTTGGGCTCAAGCAGATCAATAAAAATTCTGCTTTCTCTTCTGATCCTTCAGACTTGTGAACTGTTACCCATCTTTCTTCTGCTTTGATTCTTAATTTCATACTATCCTCCCGGTTTAACCTGCAATCATATCTCCCGGAGAAAAAGGCTTTGGTGCGGAGGGCGCCGGGTCGCTTTCAATAGGATGAATTCTATCTATCCGCACCAAACTTTAATTTTATGGTAAAATTACTTCAAGTGAATCTTCTCCAACCGTGCCAAGAGCCTTTACCGGAATTGTCAGATCAATTGCCGGAGTGCTAAACTCAACAGCCGGAGCTTCTATCTTTACTCTCTTCATATAAAGGACTACTTCTTCTCCGTCAACATTACCAAAGTTGATAAGCACAGGATACTCTGTCGAACTCAATCCTTTGGTAAAATATTTGGCATCAGCCTTGCGGAAATAAATTCTCAATGATCCGCTTATGTCTCTTTTGTCTTCAAGAAAATCTTCAGGAAATAAAGTACCAACCTCATCAGTCAGATACTTTTTCGGAGCCTTAATAGAAAGAGACGAAGCCTTGATCAAAGTCGCTACCCCATTAATCAACAGAGAAGTATTCTTTGATTCAATCGGATCTCCAATAAGCGTTCCTGTCGGGAGATATCCTTTTATAACATCGCTTGTAGCTCCGGTACAACCGAGCGCATTAGAAAGATAAAGGATGTTATTTACCGTATCAACAGTCGCTATGCTGGCATGAGCGCTAACCCCTGCCCCTTTTGTATAGTTCCAGATATATGCCCCTGTAGAATATAATGAGGCATCTACTACATGGAGATGAGTATTTGTCGCCAAGCTTGATGCAGACAGGGACGAAGATCCAGCCCAAACCATTTTCATTCCCTGCCCGGAAAAATTAAACGTAATGGCTCCTTCGTTGTTGACCTCCATATCGCAGGCATCAACACTTGCTCCTTGAACTCCCTGAACAAGATGATCCGATTCTACCCAAAGAGAAAATGACGGAGAGGTTGTCGTTTGTCTGTAAAAAATACTTGACAGGGTTACGACTTTAGCAGGCGCATGGGTTGCGGCAGTCGAAGCATCATATCCTCTTTCGCAACCGGTCAAAGTCGCCGCTGTGGCCGTTCTTGATGCCCTTAAAATGCCAGAGTATCGGATTTTCTCCGTATCTACTGTGACTACTCCTGTCTCCGGCATAATCCCGCCAGCAATGGTTCCAATTTCAATCGTTCCTGCAGTGGCGCCGGGATCAGTTGTAATAGCGGCGGTCGTAGTAGCATTTGTCGCTCCCTGTAATGCTCTGAACAAAGCAGAACCCTGCGGAGGAGATCCGATAGTCCCCGAAGGACGAAGATACATTGGGAGACTCCAAACAGCCGCAGGGAGAGCGTTTTGAAATCGGTTTGTCACATCCAAAGTATCTTGGACTTCTTCTGAATCAACAAATGCCGGGTTCTGATTAATTGATGCGTTTCCGACCGGGGCGATAAAGTCCAAAGTCCCAACCGGGAATTGAATTGTTCCAAAAGTGTCCTCAAGCAAAAAGAACGCTTTTTGTCTCCTTGCCAATCCTATGCTGTTTGAATTTGTACTCATTGTCCCTTTTCCTCCTTATATTAATGTTAAAAATTAATATGGCATATAATATCCATCAACTACTCCGTAGTTGACCCCGCCAGTCATGTGTAAACCGCCAAAAGCCAGATTCGCGGCAACTTTTGTCGTCGCAATATCATTTCCTGCGTCTCCTGCTTCTTTAGCTACAAAAGAAATTGTTGTTGCATCAGCTGTTGCGGCGGATGCTGTAGGATGCGCGGCGGCGGCAAAATAAGTCGTCCCACTACCAACCCCTAAGTTAACCGCATATTTTAAATTCTGTAAACTTGTCGCCGCTGATCCGCCAACAACCACGAGCCCCTCTATCTCCTTATAGGTAGTTTTAAAAGTATATGTCTTTGTGTCAAGAGTAATTGTGTCTCCAGAAGCGGCATTACCCGTAGAGGTAAGAGTTGCAGTTGCCGCAGTCCCGGAATTATAAATGCGAACATTGCATCTGACCATCTCCACCGGCTTATTGACTGCTTCAATTACAACTCCGCCAGCAGTAAAGTCAGCTTCTACAAATGTGTGAGAAGCCAAAGTCGCCCAAACATTTCCCGAAACACTCCCTTGAAGAGCAACTTCCAGACTTGCAAAAGTTCCAGAAACAACCAACTCCAGCGCATGATAAGCTCGGGGGTCTGGAAGCTTTTCTGATCCTTTTGCTCCCGCTGAAATTATCGAATCAAGTAATTTTCTCATCTCTTTTCTCCTTTAATATTAATTGTCTTAAGCTTCACCAACCCAAGCACTAAAATTAACTGAAACCATTGTATGAAAATATCCGTTGTCTTCAATCCCAAGTATGTCGGTTGTTGGTTCTTCAAAAATTACTCCTGAAATTTCTTTCCTTCTAAAAAATGATTCCAATCTCTCAGCATAACCAAGAGACTTTTTGCTCCCTGTATTAGCAAGATCAAATATTGAGACCATTAAAACGCCGGGTCTCATACCAACCCCTTGATCTCCTAATTCCGCATAAAGGGTGTCCGCCATCTTGATAAAAGGTCTTATCCAGATATTATTGGTTTCCTGGAAAGCTTGATTCGGGTAAGCAATAGGGGTAACAGGCAATGTCGCTGTAGCGGCAGATACCCATTTTGTTGCCAATTCTCCCATGATTGCTTGTCTTATCCCTTCTGGAGTCATTCTATCCCTCCTGGTTCAAACCCTTTTGCTTGTGCCGTTTTCTGGTTTAAAAAAACAGTAACTTCTCTTAAGGCAAGTCTATAAACGCCCGCCGGAGCCTGTTTACTCCAACCATTCTCAAGCCTTTCAGCATAAGGGAGATTGTTGTAAATCCAGATATTGCCATCTCCAACTTTCCATATCCATGTCGCTTCGGGAACCGGAACCTTTAATCCCTTACCTTTTTTGACGTTTTGTGCTCCTGTCACATCATTTAAGACAGGCTCAATATTGGAAATGGCATGAGATCCTCTATAAGTTCCGGTCAGAACTGGAGATCTCTTAACAATATTTCTAAACACTTTTAAAACAGTCCACCGAATTATCGCTCCCACATCCTTTTCATAAGCCTTGCCTAATTCAGTCAAGGCCTTTGAAAAATCTGCGGCTGATGCCGATATGTCATCTCTTAATTGTTCGACTGCTAAAAATTCCATTATTTCACTTCCACAATATACATTAAAATGTCTCCGCCCGGCCTCAACTCCGGAACATTTACAGGAGACCAAACTTTAGCGCCATACAATATCTTAAAATCAACTTCTGATAAAGTAGGCAATGTCAAGGCCGGTAAAATGATCCTGACATTATCGCTCCTTGATGTATTTTTATTCTCCCTTTTATTATCAGGAGAAATAATCACTCCTTTAACCGTATAATCTGTATTCGAAGGAGTGTCGGTGTCTTCAACGGGATCATAAGCCGTTGTTGGGGTCGAAACCCTTATCACCATGGAAACTCCATACTTGTCAGTAAGCTTCTTTACTGTGTTTTGTTTCGCGCCCCAGTCCATTTTTAAGTTCTCAATACGTTTGCGGTGGTTTTATTTTTAAGGAGCCCTTTTAAAAAACCCTCAATCGTCCGATAAACCGTCTTAGAAGGCTGGAGACCGGTATATTCAATTTCAATTACATCAATTTTCTCCCTTTTAATATTTGATGTAATATCTGCTTGAAGGATTCCGGGAGAAGCACTTTCCTCATAAGCCGCACGACATACAGCTTTTTTCAAACCCTTTGGAATCTCCTGATAATATATCAAATCTTCTGACGGATTAACGCCCGCTTCCTCATATATTCCGAACCTCGGCCATTCCAAAGGGTTATCATAAGACATTTTTACTCCTTTGAAATCAAACTCAGATTCAACAAAAGCCATACCCCTGAGTATTGCCGTTATCTTTTCCGTATTGCTAAGAGATGCCCAAGAAGACAAACCATGATCCACGCAAAAAGCATCTACTTCAGCCACAGTAATGTAGCTGTTTGCAGACATTGTGGCCGCTGTTCCGTCTTCAATAATTAAAGTTGCCGCCATTTAAACCCTCCTTAAACTTCTACAACTGGTAAAAGAGCATCAAGCTCATACTTCTCCGACGGGATTGAATTTCCCTCAATCCTGCAAGTTATTTTATACCCTTGATCTGCTACCCCTCCTTTGACCCATACATTGACGGAAGTTGTAGCAAGACTCGTATTTGCCAGATCTACAATACTGGAGGTGCAAGTCGCCCCGGTTGAATCATAAACAATAATGTCTGCAGTAGCGACCGAAGCTGATCCAAGAACATCAGAAAAATCAAAAGATACATAATATTCTTCGTATGGTTGTTTGGCCCTAAGTTTATTCATTGTCTCTTCCTTTTAACAACCTGCTATAGAATGATCTTTGTCCTGACGACCACTAAGATCTAATTTGGTTTCATCTTCTTAGTAGTCGTCCCGGTTTCTCTTGCAGAGTATGAATTCTTTACTGGTTGTGCCTTATCTCAATGCTGTCACAGGCTCTTTACTTTTTAAACCCGATAATTATGAGGTCTGGTTTTTAGACGATCGTTTCTTTGGCTTTGTCGGATCTACCGGAGCCTTATTTTTTTCAGGATCTACAGGAGCCTTATCTTTTTCAGGATCTACCGGCTCTTTATCTTTTTCAGGATCTACAGGAGCCTTATCTTTTTCAGGATCTACATCTTGAATCTTCTCCCCTTTTACTTTGGGAGGCTTAGGGGCTTCCTGCGGAGTCCCCGGAGGATTAGCGGTAAAATTACCTGACTTAACAGCAGTCAGCCAATCAACTTTGTGGATAAAAGAAACCTGTGTTCCGTCTGGTTTTCTATAAGCGTAAAATGGCATGATCTAATCTCCTTTTCGGTTTAAATACTTAATGTTGTTAGTTCCATATCGACATTCTTTATTTCTTCTGGCCGGGTAACCGGCTCTATCTTTACAGGGAAAGATAACTTAGCCATCTCCCTTTTAAGATCAGTCATAATGCCGTCTCTAAAATTTGGTGGTGCGTCTTTTAATGATGCGAATAAAAGCCTAAGACCGTCTCCTGCTTTACCGACATGAGCAAGTACAAGATGCATCAATATCATTGACAAAACTTCCGGCCTCATAGAGAAGACAAATTTTTGAGACTTTTTAGAAGGATCTTTTTCATACTGCTGATATATTTTGATAAAATCATTTCCAGAATGAATTACAAGATCCTTATCTCCGATCCATAAACCATATTCAAGCGCGGCCGCTGTCAAATCAAGATCTCCCGGCATTTTTTCATGCCCTCTCATCAACCAGGCATGTGCTTTCTCTTTCTCCCCGCACCTCATGTACTGCTTAACCATGGTAAAATAATGCGTTTTATTGAACATTCCGTCAGGGATCTCTCCGCGATCATAGATTTCAAAATACTTCTCCCCCCAAACAACTGCTTGATCCGGTTGATCGTTTTGAGCATGAAGCTGGCAGAGATAGAAATAAGGAAAGCCGTTTTTAAGCTCTCCCAACTCCACCTGTTTCATCAATAGAGAGTGAGTTCTCTCAAATTTCTTTTGTTTTTGTTCTGGAGACAAATCATATCCGTAATGTTTAAGATAAAAGCCCTTGCAAAAAACCGCCTTGCCTTTTACGACAGGCTGATTGTGGACTATTTCCTCATATTTGACCTGACCCCGGCGAAAAAATCTTGCTGAATTGAATTGCATCACCGCCAACCCTTTTTGTATATCTTTAACCAAAAGCGCGGCGGAGGGAAACTTATGTGGGATTGTCTTGATCCTGGTTCTTAGCTGTTTGCTACTCTCCTCAAAAACCAGCTCTTCATCAGCATCAATTATAAAAGCCCACTCTGTTTTACAATAAGAAAGTGATTGATTGCGATGAAGTGAAAAATCACTTTGCCAAGGATGATTGTAGACACGGGCGCCAAAAGACTTGGCGATGTTGATCGTATCATCTGTCGAGCCCGTGTCTACAATAATTATTTCATCTACAAAACCTTTAATCGAGTTTAAGCACCTGCCGATATTTGCCTCTTCATCTTTCACCATCATGCAGGCGGACAACAATTTCCCGGATTTCATTATCGTCACCGTCCTTTATCATAATGGTTACTTGGAGAGCCAAGCCTCAAATTCGATATCGTTATCGCTGACTGTTCCGCCGAAAGCCGCATAGCATCTCAGGTAACGGAGAACTGTTCCACCGAAATCGTTTGTAAACGGTTTGATGAAACGGCCGGTACCGATTGATGCGATGGTGCTGTCATTGCCCAAGCGGCTGTGAGCAAAAGCCGCCGCTTTCTGGCCAATTGTTAAAGAGGCAAGTTTTGCATAGGTCGTAAAAGTCGTTGTGGTAGATCCTTCCAGACAGATCTCTATTGTCTGGCAACTTGCCGCCGCCGCATAGCCCGTATGCGCGCTGATGTCGATAACGAATTTGCCTTCCGTATATCCACCACCGGTATCAAACACTTTTGCCACCCCGTCAATCGTTCCAGCGGCACTCGCGGCAATAGCGGCAGACCCAGTATCAGCAAGCTTACCAAGCATATCAATAATAACCTTCCTGTTATCTAACATTATAAAATCCTCCTTTTCAAAGTAAAATGTTTAAGTCAATATTAAAACCTTTGGCGATCCAGTCGCCGATAGTTAATTCAAAAAATTATTAAGTTGCCGTTACTGCCGAATTCCGGAGACCATAAAGCCTTGCCGCGGCTCTCGGGCGGAGAATACCAAGAGTAATATACCATTCCACCCTTGTCCGGTAAACCGGTTTGGAATCCTGTTCCTGCAGATCCCGAACATCCATCTCCGCATTTTGAAGACCAAGAACCCCATTCTCTGCAAAGGAGACGCAGTAGATAGAGGTGTTTTCGCTGGCGGAAGCGGCCGGGCCAAGTTCGTCAAATGCCAAGATATCGGAATTGTTTTCGTCTTTGTCGACAATGAGAATCGGGAGATCATTGTACCTTGTCACCCTTCGGCCGAAAGCATCCAGCTCGTAAGTGATGTATCCGCCTACAGATGAGCTTCTTGCGGCCGCAGACAGCAACCGGCGCATTGTCTTGTTCATGATAAGATGGGTAGGATCTTCGACTGCATCAATTACCTCATCAAGTTTGGTGAGCGCCAATGCCTGAGCCTGTGAAGCAGAGGTCGCACCAGAAGAGATAAGCTGATCTCCTGTGCATCTGACCTGAAGGCCATCAAAGCCTTTCGGGTCAACAAGAACTGACCCTTTAACAATCTGTTTGGTGATATTGAGTGTTAAAGCCTTGATCTTCAGATTTTCCTGTACAGCTCTTTGACCAGCACCGCCTGTTTTTACCAGGAAAACATCAACGTCAAGGTCTCCACCAGCAATTGCCAGTGACTCAATGACTTTTTCAACTTCGCCAGTGCTTTCGGTATATCCTTCATTTACTCCCCTGAAGGCTACGCCCGGGAGATTCTTCTCCCTGTCAAACTTCAAGGCATTACCGGTAATGTCCTCAAACGGAAGAAACTGCATGATGTCTGACCCTTTGGCGAAGAGTTCCATGACCGTTGCTTTCAAGACTTCATCTCTGCCTAAAGCAATTTTTGCGCTTTCTACAAGTGTTAACGCCATCTTAATCGTCCTCCTTCTTTTTTAGTGGTTGTTAAATAAAAAATCCCGGCTAAAGATAGTAATCTATTTAAAGATTAAAATCCCGCCGGGATTCCGTTTTTGTTCACCGAACTCAAACTGTTTGTTTATAAAGTTGGTTGGCTCACCGAGCCGTTATTTATCTCCTTATTGTTTTGCCTGAAGTTTAGGATCTCCATGAATCATTTTAAGTCTTTCGTTCGGGGGTATTTTACCCCACTCCACTTTTGTTGACCCGGGAATAATTTTTCTTTCACTCCCGCCAGCTCCGGAACCACCAGATCCTTCAAACAGGAAAGGGGCCGTATCTGCAAGGATATTGGCCCATTCATCAAAAGTCATTGCCGCTTTACCATCTTTACCGTATAAAAGCTTGTCTCCCTCTTTGGGAACCGGCTTGCCATCTTCCAGTCTCCATACCTTTCTGCCCCTTGATAAGATGTCTTGCATTGCATCCTTACGAACGCCGCCGACAGAGGTAACCGCTTTTGTGATCTCAGAGTCAATCAGGACAGAAGATAGTTGCTCGTTTATCTTAATCAGATCTTTATCTTTATTCTCCAAAGACTCGGTCATCTTTTTAATCTGATTCTCAAAATCGGTCTTCATCCTTGCAACTTTTTGATCAACCAGTTCGTCAAGCTTACCGGCTTCGATCATTTTTTTGTCTTCGATCTCCTGCAATTTTTTCTTCATCTTTGCAATTTCGGTAGGATCACCCATCGAAGCCATCTTTTTCTCAAGGTCTTCTTTTTCCTTCATCAGCTTGATGTTGTTTGTCCTGAACTCGTCGATCTTCTTCTTTGTCTCTGTGTCTTCTTCCGTCTGAAGATAAAATTTACCGTCGGCTCCTTTTTTATAAAGATCTCGGTTTTTCTCTTCAACGTCTTCTACTTTGTCGACAACCAATTTTAACATAAAATCTCCTCCCGGTAGGTTTGAATTAATGATGACTTATATTAACCTAAAACTTTTAAATCTCAAAGAACTTTTTCATAAATAAATAAATCTTTGCTTTTTTTACGCTTTTTTCGCGGTTCAAAAACATGAAGCATGGCCAACCAGACCTGTAAATATAATGAGCCTCGTTTTTTATCTATTAAAGAGACCTCATCTTTAAAATTGGAGTAGTTCAGTTTTTGACTCATCTCGCCAAGATAAGCACGCCATTTTTCCTCACTTATCTCCACCCGAAATTCATAATCAGTCCCGGCATGCTCTTTAATATCTTTAATAGCTCCGTCCACCCGCTCCAAAAACCAAAGCAGGTCTCTACGAGATCTGCTTCTGACTGTAACCATACCGGCTTTCTGTTGTGGCTTATGCACCACGCTAAAAAAGCCGTCTATTGTAAAAACCCACATAACGTTATTCTCCTTTCTTAGGCAAAAATCTGATTCCTTTATCGCCCGGGAATTCTTTTCTGTGATCAAAACCCATAATGATCTCGTCAGGGATGCCTTCAGGGAAAGCAGGGCAATGCCAGTTATCAAGATCATCAACAAATCTTTCGCATTCCAAACAAAGGGGCACTTCTCCTATCATAATAAAATCTCCTATCCAATTAATTCAAATTCAGCATCTGGCATCCCTAAGTCTCTTTTCATAAAATCAACTGCGTTCGCCTTTGGATACTTCTCCTGCAAATACCGTTTCCAGTCATTGTAAGCCTTTATCATGGGAATGCCGCCATTTGAATCAGCGTCCTCAATAGGGGTAATATAAAAAACCCGATCAATATCATCAGTAAACTCCCATTCCTCCGAGCTTGCCCCGGTCATTTTGCCAATGCAATGTACCGGATGAGATATCGGCTCTGCCCAACCAATGTCTACAAAATAATAAAGATCTCCGCTTTTATACAGACTGTCAACAATCCTTTTGCCACAAGCTTCTCCCTCAATTTTCAACGGTTTATCTGTAAGTCTTGCCATTACCATCTCCTTTCTAAAATAATTAACGGACTATATTTATATTATATATATAATCCGTTAACCCGTGAAAAATAAAGAGAATTATTTACGATATCTTTCAATTGCTTCTTCCTTCGTCAGAAAAACATCACTCAATTTTTTACCTCCCGGCCATTCCCGATAACCATGTTCCCGCATAATTTCTATCATCTCTTGTTTTTGAGACGGTGATGAACAGATCCATGTTTCCAAATCAGGATCAAGAACGCTTAAAGATTGTTTAAAATTTGTCTCATTACTCGATCCATTTGCCGCATTTTTTAAAGAAGCAACATTATGATTTTGTCTATGGGCCGTCACAGTCTTGCCCGTTGTCTTTCCGTAAAGATCCCGCGGGTATGATATGGCATCAACCCTTCTTAAAACCCTTGCATTCCATACAATGTCAAATTTAAAAGCTTCATCATTTGTTTTAATCCGTGTAAAAAAATAATTAGCTCCACCAGTATCTATATCTGCTACCGGAGACATGCCTCCATAATCAAAGCCTTTTCTTCCTCTTTCAACATTGGAAATCATCTCTCCTCCATTGTCAAGAAGCTGTCTAAGAAGTTCCCTTCCGCTTCCCCCTACGTCCTTGACAATTTTGTGTCCGTTTTCAAACTCCTTCCACTCCGAATCAACATAGTCCGGCCGATAATTATGAAGCTTGCCAGTTCCATATGTCTTCGTAAATCCTTCATAATTATAATTCGAACTTTTTGTTATATCAAAACCGGCATCAGACGAAATACCTTTTTTCAAAAAGTCAATCTGCTTTTCAATATCTCCAGCCCGTGGCCCTTTCTCTAATTGAGTCAAGAGAGTTTTACAAGCAGGACTATTCCTGCTATAAGCTATCTGCGAAAGGTATAATAACTCCTGATCTGCCTGACTTGCCCGTGCCATATCAAGAGACAGTTTTTCTTCTAAGACAGATAAAATCTTTTCCATTTCAGCCTTCGTCTGTCCCTGCGTTTCGGCCCTTACCAACCCACGGAAAGAAAAAGGAGTGTCGTTATTATCTGGCCAATACTTGATCTTTACTCCATCAATTACGGTTTCATAAGGCTGTCCGCTATAATGGCTCGCCATGTCCAAAACTTCTTCTGTCTGGCGGGCATAACCTTTGACCACATTTTTCGCAACCACAATCTTTGACTTAGGGGTTTTTACAAACTGGACTGAAGACTTTGCTGAGTCAAGAGCTTTTTCTACAATCGAGTCTGGAGAAGTAAAGGCGTTTTTAAAACTATTGTCTTTTGCCCATTTGTAAACCGTCCCTTCTCCACGGGAAATTGTCGTTTCCAAAACGTCCAGCCATGGCTTAAAATGGTTCTCAAGATTTTGCACATCAGAAAGACGATATTTATTTGACGCCTTGAGACTTTGTATTTCACTTTTAAATAAAGCAAGAGACTCTTTTGCCCGGGTAATATCTTTACCCCTCAAAGCATTACCCTCCCGGGAAACCATAGCAATGCCTCTCAGGGTAGTCATTATAGAATCATAAAGCTTTGTTGAATCATAAGCACCCTGCTGGGTTCCTGATAAATAAGAATTCATTTTCTCCGCTCCCTCTGCTCTTAGTTTAAATTGAGCACAGACGAGCGGCTTACCCTGAACGTTTTTCTCCGTCCAGAATAAAACCTGTTGATCTTCAACCATCTTTTTATCAGTCTTGACAGCATAACCATTGATTCTTGATTTCTCTATCGCATTAGCCTCAAATTTAGTTATTCTGTCGGTAGCCCCTGCGGGAAGTTTGGCCGGAGCCTCCATTTTAATTTCCGGGAATTCCGCCTTTATGTATTTTTTCCTGGCAATCAAAGTTTCCAAAAGTTTTGTTTTCTCCACTTCGCTTGCCGGGCCAAATTTACGAACCAGCTCTTCAATCTTAGAATCCGGAATGGAGATGACTTTTCTTGCCCCGGCTTGTAAATCCGCTTTTGTTATCTTCCCAAAGATCTTTGCCGCTTGAGGATTTTTTACTCCCCTCATAGTCTCCAATTCAAAAACGGTTTTTCCAAAATCTGTCCCTTTCGGTGTCCCTTGAGCCCTGAATCTTAATCCTCCTCCGTTGTCCATTCTTATTGCTTTTACCCCGTCCTTAATCAACATATTGTCATAATTAAGACCAACAACATCCCAGTTTGCAAGCCAAGCATCTACAACAAATCCATCATTTACTCCTGCGGTCACTACACCCTGTTTTAAGGTTTTGCCTCCATCTTTTAATAAGCCGTCAACTATTTTAGAAGCCACTCCAGTCTTACCATTGACATCAATCAGCTGAACATCAGGGACATCAACCCCTGCCGCCTGATAAAGCTTGTTGGTCAGAACTTCGTTTCTTGCAATCTCCGGATTCGAAGAAAATTTAATATAATATCTCTCTGCTGGATTGTTTATGTCGTTATAATAACCCCCGACATTCGACCCTTCCGCACTGCCATACTTAACCAGATTATCAAAATCCAATTTCTTTGCTACCGAAGAAGGGACTGGTTTCATCGTCTCCCCAAGTCCCAACTTAGCTTTGAGGAGACCAATCTTCTCGTTAACTTTAGCTTTTTGAAATTCGTCTAAGAAATCATAAGCCTGTTGCTGAGCATTCGGGATTGCTTTACCTTCTGCCGCCCATTTAACATACTTGGAAGCATGGAAACTAACCATCTTCTTAAACTTAGCATACTCCTCTTCGTTTGACAGATCATATTTTGTTGCACCAAGAATTTTGATGGAAGATCCTGCAGGTTCTGGCTCCACAGAAACTTTAGATTTTATGGGAGGTTTGACGGTCTCTGCCGGCGGTACAGGAACTTTAGTCTCTGCAATCTTTACAGTGACTTTAGGAGAGGTCACAACACCTGCAGGAACAGTCTTGCCAAATTTTGCCAGCTTCTTCTGTACTTTTCTCTTCTCCGCATCACTTAAAAAATTATAAGCCTGTTGCTGAGCATTCGGGATCGCTCCTCCAGTCTGAACCGTCTTAATGAATTTGTATGTATGAAAATTGACCATCTTCTTAAACTTCTTGGCTTGAGTCGGGTCAGATATGTCATAGTTTGTTGCGCCAAGAGTTTTGATTGTGGATTCCGGGGAGACCGCTTTTGCGATCTCCGCCATTGTCTTAAGCTCATCATTAATGATCTTGAGTTTTGCGACCGGATCTGACTCTATGGCTTTCGAGATCTTGCCAGCCTTAAGAGCTTTGTCATAAGCGATAGCCCCTTTATCGGTATTAATCAAATTCAACAGTTCCTGGTCTTTACTACTTTTTATTTTAAGGAGATCTGTATGAACTTTCTTCCACAAAGAAGGATAATCCACTTTCTCTACATTATCAGTATCAAGAAACTTGGGGAAATTGCCTTTGTATTTTTCAAGCGCCATGCCTCCAGTTGTGTTTGGATTCTGTGCCCATATTCCAATTTTTTCCTGCGCCGTTTCATAAATGTCTGTTTTAATAATGCCCTTTTTCTGCTCCCACTTAATTTCCGCTTTATTAAGGGCTCCAATTTTCTTTTCTCCCAATAAGCCACTATACTCCTCAATTAAATTCTCAACTTTATCTTTGGCAATTTTTTCCTTGTTGAGAATTTCAAAGCCTTTAATGGGTTTGCCTTCTCCGAGTTTCAAAGCCTCCTTATAATTAGAGATAAAATCTTTCGCGATATCCTTGTCTATTTCCGAATTCAGAAGAGTAGAGAGTTTGTTGAGCGGGCATAAATGGACAGCTTCCGATTCCCAACCCATCATGGCCGGACTACCCCCCGTCTTTACCCCGACATAATATCTGGTCGTCCCGGTTGTCTTTTTATAATCTCCCAAGTGAAACAAAGGTTTGCCCTCAAGGCCGGTCTCTTCGAAAACTTCTTTAATGGCGGTTACCTGGCGTGACACTCCTTGCTCAATCGTTCCTTTCGGGAAAGTATTTTGATAACCGCCAAATTGACCCTTCGGAGAACAAAGCCAAACTTTTTCAGTCTCCGCATCAATAAGAATCATGCCAGCAGATTGTTTACCAGAAGCCATAATGGGCTCGTGTATTATTCCTGTATCAGGATAAATATTTAGCTTACCATACATGGTTTTCTTGCCTTCTGCAAGCGCCGGGAAACCTCCCTCAACCGGAGTAAATATCCCTTCTGGTAGTTTCTGCTTAGGGGTAAATGTCACGACCTTGTTAGCGTCCTTAAGATCGGTCAACAAGACTTTCTCTTGCTTGGCGATTATCTCGGCCTCCGTTGTTTGCACTACCTTGGCGACAAACTGACTCGCCCCTCCCTTAGCCTTGATAATCTCGGCCGCTGTTGTCTCTTTATTAAGAAAAACAAGGTTCTTAAATACATTTTCTCCCGTGGACGCCCATTTTAGAATCTTCTCCACTAAGGCCGGATCTTTTTTCGTAACTATATCTCCAACTGTCCTTGCGAGCAAACGCGGGTGTTCAGCGTTTAGATATTCCTCCCACGCTTCTGCAAAGAACTCCTTTCTGCTTTTGGTGGCATATTTTGACACTCCTGTCTGGATATCAATCTTTTTAAGACTCAGCTTAAGTTTACGGAGAGCTTTTGGTTCTTTCGTTGTCAAGGAATGACCCAGCTCGTGATCCAGCGTTGACTTTAAAGAGTAGTTGGCAAAAGACGGACAATGAAACTTGCTACTCATACAATTCTTGCCGGCAGTCGCCATTTTTTGAACATTAAATGCATATTTTGAATTGATTGCAATTTTATTGTTAGCCGGAGTAAACGAGCCAATCCAATTTGCTTGAGATTGAGACAACTCTTTTATAATGATCTCCGGCCACTGCTTGCCTTTACTAAACATCCCGACATGTTGTTTAAGGGAGGCATATAATTGATTCAGATGAGGTCTCGGTAATTTCGCCGCAATTTGTGGATCAAAAAAATTATTTTTAATTTTAAGTTTTTCAAAGGCGAGTTTTAATTGTTCATAAGTCATCGCCTCCGCTTCTTGTATCAGCTTTATCACCTGTTCCGAAGATTGTTTGGCCAAAGACCAGGAGCCGTAGACTGAATCTCCCTGCTGACTAAGTTCGCCAACCTTTTTATTAAAATCTGCCACCCCCTCAGCCTGAGAAGCAAGATTCTTTAATTGATCTTCAAGGACAAGTTCCTTTTTTGCCACAAGATCTCCGAAAGCCGCCTGAAGTTCTTTAAGAGTAAGAGGGTTTGCGCGATTGTCTACCAGATCAGTCATGTCCAGATTATTTTCAAACCAAAGCTTCCACTTGCCCGGGCCAAGAATTGCCTGTTGTTCTTTAATGGGTAGGATTTTTAACCATCCGTTATAATCAAGATCTCCCGCTACCTGACCATTCATTGATGCTCTCTGCTCGCCCGGCAGATCATTGACTTCGGCTATCGCCTGTTTACTTAGGGGAGACTTAATTCCAACAAGCTCTTCAAAAGACTTTAGCAAAGGCATCATGCTTGATCTGCAATTAAAATGGAAAGGAGGGCCGGGAGGCAAAAGCATTTCATGTCCTATTGGCCTGCCTTCCATATCATAAGCCTTGCCGTCCAAAGCTCTACATGTAGGAGTGGTCTTGCCATCTAATGTCGCTATGACCTGAACCCCTGCCAAGACATCAGCATTTGCTTTATAGGTCTCCATCCTTACATTATTGGCAACCTGCATTACCGAAGTCCTTACCAAACTGGCGGCGGCTCGTCTTGTGATATTCATAATTCCAGGTTTTGTCGCCGTCCCTTTTATCCGATTAATCAACTCTCCCACAGACTCTCCCTGAACCATACCAATCTGAAGAGCCTGTGTCCCGGCAATCATCTGTCCCTGAAGAAGACTTTTAGTATCGGCGCTTTGCTTATCCCACCAGTCTCCAATCAATTTGCCATCAATAAGAGTATTTTCAAGGATGCTCTTTACGTTTTTAGGATCAAGAGTAACCTCAAACAGATTCGCTCCAATGGCGGCATTGGTTTTTTGAACAACATTGGAAGCTTGGGCTTTGGCTACTGCGGAGAGATCTTGTTTAACGGAATCTTTTATTTCGGAAAAACGGGAATCGACAATAGAGGAGATATCGGCATTCAGTTTTTCAAGGCGATCAGCTCTCCACTTTGTCATTACGGGGCCAGTCGGATCATTCTTGGCAATTGCCCCTACAACATCCGCTTGCGTCTTTTTTAAAAGCGATTCAACCCTGTTTGCCAAACCAATAGAATATTTATCAAGCTGAACCTGGTCTTTGACTACTGAGTTAAAAAGCTTTTCAGGAATTTTATCAGGCATTAGTTGATTCCCTTATTCTTTTTTATTGATTATCAAACATGGTGTTCTGGAAGGCTGGTGGATTCTCCTGAATCTTTATCTTCTCCGCTTCAATTGAACCACCGGCTAATGATCTGCCCCCTGACTGCAGGTTTAAAAGAAAGGTGTCCAAAGAGATCGTATTTGCTTGATACGCCTGTAAAAGAGCGGCAATCTCTTGAGCGGATAGTTTTGAAGAGACAAACTCATTGTTCAATCTGACAGTAACGTTTTCTTCTTTGGATCTCCACAAATTAACATATCGGATAGCTTTTGTAATTCCAAGCTCAACTGAGTTAACAATATTTGAAAGGGTTGCAGTATCTCCGGAATATCTCATCACTACTGTCTCTGCCGCCTCTGATGCTTTCTTTTGCTCTTCCAACATTCTGGCGCCAAGGATGGACATTTGTCTCTCAAGTTTGTCAAGAGCCTTTTCAACGGCCTGAAGTCCCTGTCCTGTAAACTCCAAAAAACCAGCCGTAGCTTGAGGATTTTCAGAGACCCAAGCCTTCATAGCTCCGAGATATAACTCGGTTGTTGTCGGGAATCCAGCCGCCCAAGGTGTTGGTATGGCGCAATAATGGAGACCATGAAAATAATCGACGTTGACCTGCCAATGTTTGATGTTAATATTTACCAGGTCAATCAAAGGCGGTTGATCCGGTATCGGAGAATTGCTGATCGCCCCAAAGAAAACAAAAGGAATATCAGTCAATCGCTTGCCTCTGATCTGCGGCTTAATATCATCTCCCACCTGAACCCATGCTTTATCTTTTTTTTCTCCACGCTCTTCATATAATCGGACAACCAGAAACCCGTCTTGTTCAATAGATAAAACGCGAACTCTCACCTTTGAAACAGTAGCAAATTGATTATCAACAGCATCTTCCGCAATTTCTTCCGCCAAAGAAAGCATCATTAATTTATCTTCTGCTCCAATGCGGAGAGTTTTAAAATTCAATATTGTCGCCGCTTCATACATGGCAAAATAAGGAGTCGCAGGAGATCCTATTATCTCAGGAGGGCAATCAATCAAAATACCAAAATAACCAAACTCAAGAACATTTTGAACTGCTTGCCGACAAACCTCCATTACTGATTCTCCAGACAAAGTAATGTCTTTCAGGAATTCCAACGTCTCGGTGGAGCAGTCTATTTTCGGACTCTTTTGCATTACCGCTCCGGTCAAGCCCCCAACAGTACGGGAGAATGCATTAAAAAAAGAGCCCCTTGCCAAATAAGCTTTATATTCATTAGGAGTCTGTCCGGAGAGTTTCGGTAAATACAACTCTCCTGCCGCCTTAATTGCAGACTCCCCCTTTTTAAGAGTGTCGATCCTTAACCATTCAGAGAGATAATGTTGATACCACCGCCCTTTAGTATCTGGTTGTATAACAGCCATGTGACTTCTCCTTTCTGTTTATTCTTATTTGTTTTTATTGCTTATCTCTCCCCGGTTATCCAAAGCAATTTCAGCGGCTTTTAAAGAAGCCACATTTAACTCCAGCGTCACTTTATATGATAAATAATCTCCGGAAACATTTGTTTTTCTTAACCCTCCAACCAATTTACTCATCAGCGGATAGATATCTATTCCCTTTTGTAAACACCAAGACTCATCAAGCTCTCCTGATATCCATATAACACGAATCAATGGATTAATCTTCGCAAGCCTTTGTATCCATTCCTTCAACAAGCTCGCATCAATATCGTTACTATAATCGGAGAGTATTATGGCGTCGTAAAAATCATCAACCAAGGATATACTAATATGAACTCCCATTTTTTCAAAGAACTTTCTCGTCTTAAAACCAATAAGGCGGGAGGAAAGAAGAAAAAAGCGATCTCTCCAAACAGAAAGACCCGCTTCAAAGCAAACTTTCATTATCTTAAAACCAATTGAATCCAAAATACCAATACCTGCCTCATCAGTTTCGACAAATCTAATTTGCCGCTTGTCACAATAAAGCAGGTCAACATCTCCGTCCCTGACCTGACTCTTCATCATCATTAAAGCAATCACCGCCGAAGGTTTCATTATATCAATATCAAGACGGGTAATGGGTCTCACATTACCTGAGTTCGTTATTATGTCTGCCGCCCGTATAAAGTCTCTGATAGAGGTTTGTATTATTCCATCCTGACTCAAACAGGGCTGACTAAAAGACAAAGGACTATAAGCATAAACTTCTTCAGCTCCTGCCATCTTGGCCATGACTGCCGTATAGTAATAATTGCCTGTTGCGTATTCAGTAAAGATGATCCTGTCTCTCAAATTCAAAGAATACTTGTCTATCAAGCAGGAAATATATTGCCGAATCCGGCTGTCCTTTCTGCTTGATAGACCACAAGGGAGTATTTTATAATCCATAAACACCCGCTATCCTGCTCAGTTTTTTAAACGGAAAGTTTAGAGACATTACATCAAGCAGATAGTTTCTCGCTCCATATTTGGAGACCTGATAAAATTTGCGAACTGTTGAAAGATCTCTTGTCTGTTTATATTCGGCCTTAAAAGCAAGATATTGCTCCCACGAACATGTATTAAGAGCAATGTGTATCGGGTGAAAACAAAGAATCTTTAATCCTTCCTCATCCAAACTCGGAAGCTTCCATTCGGGAGAATTTATCATCTCTCCGTCGTCTGACCAAACATAAGGCATCTTTATCAGCTTTTTACCCTCCGGGAACCTTATCACAAACGGTTCAACCTGCTTTGCCCCGAAAAGACATATGGAACTATCAATTGTCAGATTATATAGAGGAAACATCCTTGCAATTGAAGAGGAATATACCATTGCGTGAGTCCTGACCGATCTTGCTTTCGGACAAATCTTTGTCAAATAATTCATCACGCCCACAGGGGTTTGTCCTTGAGTCGATCCCTGTAAAAAATTCGGGTGTAATCCTACCTCAATTAGTTTATTATCCATCAATTCAACAACAGCGGGACTATAGTGAGTGATAAACCAAGTACTCTTGATTTTTGCCTCTTTTACAATCTCTAAAGTTTCACTGATAATCCCGCTCTCTGCCCAGTCGACATCAAAAGTAATCGCAACTTCATTCATTTTAGATTTTTCTCCATTTCATATTTATAATCTTGCAATGCCTCCCGGTACGAATATTTCGGCTTCCAGTTTAATGCCGCCCAAGCATCAACCCGGTCAAAGATCTGCCCCTTCTTTCTCACCTCCTCTATATCAGGTCTGTAGATCAATCTGGACTTATTATCTGCGGGAGAAAACACTTCAATAATCTCCTTTGCTTCTTCTTCGATTGTGTATCCTATACCAGAACCGATATTAAGCAACTTATATTCCTTTGTTCTGGTATTTATTGCATCTATAATGGCGTAGCAGACATCCTTGACATAAATAATGTCTCTTCTTGTCTTTGGCGGATTGCCCCATATTTCAATGTCCTCTCCTTTTATCGCCTTCTGAATAAATTGATGGAAGACACAATTATACTTCGCATCTTTACTCCCGTAACCTCTTATGTTTGACAGGCGTAAGGTATATGCCTGGAGAAAAGCCCCGGCCCGATAATAAGCCTCAAGCATTAATTGCCCGGCAATCTTGGAAGTGATAAAAGGGATCGAATTGTGTTCCCAGCTCCCCGTCTTAAAATTCACAGGATCATTTGAGCTGATTACTCCATCCGTCCCGTTTAGATCTGAATGCGTCATGGTATAGATAAATTTTTTCACTCCATGATAGCGACAAAATTCCAAAACATTTAAAGTCCCGAGACTATTAACTCTAAAATACTCCGTAGCTTGATGTCCGTCTATCATCAACAATGCGGCCAGATGAACTACGGCATCAATCTCAACCCCTTTTAAAGCTTTAAAGGCCGCATTATTGATGCCGGTAATATCAAAGTTTGGATTCAAAACGATTGGTTGATGCCCAGTCTCTTTTAAAAGTCTGACCAGATATCTGCCGACAAAGCCTCTGCCCCCGGTAATTAAAACATTCATTTCGTCTCCTTTAAAACCGTAAAAGTATTATTAAGTCTCTCCTCTTCTAATTCAATTAGAAGATTCACCTTTCTTATTATCTCGTTTATCTTGCTCTCCAGCGGAAAAATAGAAGGATTGTGATCATAAGCTGTAGATAATTGTTTTATGAGTTCAAGACCGATCACCGTCGTTTTCATTTTGACTCCTTTCACCCGCAAGGATTATGCCCTTTCGGTCTCGGCGGATCTGGTGGGCCAGGTGGGTAACTATATGTCTGTTTTTGGCTCAGATGTAAATCAAGAAGATATTTTGACATTGATTTTTTCTTAATAATTGCTGAGTTTTTTATGTCGTTCTTCTCTGCTTTTGTCACATAAACCGTTATCGTTGCTTGTGTGTGCGTCATTTTGACTCCTTATAAGATCCGGCCACAACTACTGCATTATATAAAGACAAAAACCTTTCAAACTCACTATCAGACGGTAGGCGATTCCCTTTTTCTTCATTATTACATCTTTGACAGGCCAATACAGCATTGCCCAAAAGACTTCTGTTTCTCCAGGAGATAGACTTAGCAAAAAAATGATCCCTTGTAACCCCATTCTGGAGAGTCATCCTTGCCCCGCAATAAAAGCACTCTCCCTTCTGTGCATGATATAGTTCAAGGAGTTTGGGAAAGTCCAGCTCCAAAGTAATCTGTGCACCTCCCGTATCAAGAACTCTTCTCCGCCTTAATCCTTTACCTTTTACAGCCCCGCCAACAAGTTTCTGATAGCCCATTGCAGAAAGTTTTTTTGTATTAGTTCCCAGTTCCTGACGCCTCCTTCAGTCTTTTCATTCTTTCATCCCAAAAGGTTATAAATAAGCGAATCCTATCTTGTTTATCCGGTATCACAGCACTCTGTTTCATTTGCTCCGTTGCATATCTCCAACATTCAAAATGCATAGCGTTCTCGCAAAAAATAATGTTGATCTTCGGCATGCCAGGAATATGGACGTTAAACCCCTGGTAATCCTGTCTCAATCCACAAGGCGAAAGCTCTGTCCCTGTTTTGATAAAATACTTTTCCAGTTTTAAACCATCCTCCTGCATCAAAACAATATCAATATCGCTATCTGCAGATAACGGCCCATAAACAGAAGTCCCGGTTAACAAAAATTTCATCTTATCTCCTTTCTTTTAATATGATCATTTAACCCCACGCTTTTGTAAAGGCAATACAACGACGAATAGTCGGATCATCTCTGTTCTCATCCGCAGTGCTTGGATTAAGCCCGATAAACATCACATATCCCTTGTAGTCAGGGGCAAATAATCCACCCCACTTGCGCCACAAACTATATCTATACTCCCGACATGGGCTGAAGATTGCAGATCCTTGCATTATCTACCCCCTTGTTTTCACACGATCATTCAAAAGATCATAAGGGAGTACAAAGAAAAACGGATATTCCGCCCACAACTCTTCTTTGGGAATATCCAAAAGATTGTCATCATAAAGAGTAGTAAAATAATTATATTGACATTCAACTCCCCCGAAATTCTTCTTGAAATGATATACTCCAGGCATTGTCTCTTTATTTGTCCCTCCCCAGTTCCACCAGCGATAACCTTTCTCAGTAGCATCTTTCATTGCCGTCATTATGCAAGCATTCATAGCACAAGAATGTCTATATTCGACATCAATCACCGGGATACAATAGTCAACAGTCTTGTTAAAGTATTTGAGGAGTAAAGCGGCCTGTGGTTTTGAATCTTCCGGAGTAGCGGCGACAAAAATATTTATATCTTTGCCAAAATCCCATGTCTTAAAAAGATCAAACTCCTTATCTTTCGAAGGAGCCCCCAGCCTTATCATGTTTTCCTGGTGTTTTAATCTTGTCCATTCTATGACAGAATTCCTTTGTATATCAGTCATATAATCACAGGAAAATATCTCCGTCTCCTTATATCCTTTTCTGATCTGATTTCTTGTCTTTGAATCGAAAAGATTAAAAAGATCTGATTCAAGATTTTTGCTATACTCCGGCAAAGGAGTCATCATGCCCGTTCTCGAATTAATAATAAGCCGCCGATCTGAACGATTACGGGAATAATAAGAGAAATAATCAGACATGGGCTCAAACGGTCTGGTTACAATAGTCGAAGAAGCACAACCCAGCCATTCAGCCGTCTTATTAAAAGCGTCCAGAAGCAAATAAAAAACACCATGATTGTCGGAGAGTACTCCCGGGTTAGACCCATACCAAGGCATGCTATTTAAGACCGACCCATATTTACCCTTGCATACAAAAGAAGGGAGCACTCCGCAGATCCGATCTTTATCGTCCATAACCATAAAATAAAAAGGGATAATCTCCGGCACCGGCATTAAAGATATGATAAAATTACAAAACAACAAAGAGGAAGAAAAAAGAGCATGATCTTGTCTCCCCACATATTCCTTATACTGATCAGTCAATAATGAATTCAACATTACAATTCTCATAAGCCTTTACTCCTTTCTCAAAAGCTTCTCCTGTCTAATTTGTTTTGCTTTGGATCTGTAAGCAGACAAATCTTTGCCCTTCTTGCTGAGTTTTTTGATCAACTTCTTTCTTTTGTCTCTTGCATAGCTCATTTTTTTTCTCCTTTTTTAGCCTTTGGGCCACTTTGATTTTTACTTCTCCCGGCAAAGCCGCAAAATCATAACATACATCACCAACATAACAACGTGCCAATAGACAACATCCGTCTCCGAAATTAACAAGCAAGGGGAGACCACACTTAGATTCTTCTCCCTGCCAAGACAAGGCAGAACAGATACCAGGCACTCTGCCAAAAACCATTATCGAAGAAATACATTGTTCGGTCAAACAACAAAATCCGCATCTGCAACAGGGGTGTGGGAATAGCACGCTCATTTTAGCCTCTTTTCATTTTAAACCAGTCAATAGTCTCCCGTAATCCTGCTTCCATTCCTATCACATGTTCAAAATCCAGAAGATCTTTTGCCTTTAATGTATTTGCGATATGTCTTCTAACATCACCAGGTCTTTCCGGGGCAAAAATAATCGAATGAGATCCCTTCATCAAAACCACAATCTTCTCCACCAGCCAAGCAATACTGATATCATGCCCTGACGCAACATTAATCACTTCTCCTGGTAAATCCTGCTCTCCTAATAAAACAGCCGCGCGGGCAGTATCACAAACGTGAATATAATCTCTCGTCTGTTTACCGTCTCCATATATTATAGGAGGTAATCCATCAAGGATTCTATTAATAGTCAAAGGGATCACCCCCGCATAACCTGCGGCATTTTGTCTCGGCCCATAATTATTAAACGGACGGACAATTGAAATATTACATCCGAAAGTCTTCCAATAAGAAAGGCAAATCATATCTCCTGCGGCTTTACTTGCGGCATAAGGAGTCGAAGGCTCTATTGGATGGCTCTCGCACATGGGAGAATACTGAGCAGATCCATAAACTTCGGAAGATGAAAAATGAATCAATCTTTTATAAAAACCACACCGGAGTTCTTCACAAAGGATCTGAACCAACAAAATATTGTCGGAAATATTCTTGAAAGGATATTCCAAAGAATGAGGTAAAGGGAGAACGGCCAGATTATAAACAAGATCAATCTTATCATGAGTCAATATAAACCGAAGTCTCTCCTTTTCATAAATTGGATCTAATTCAATAAAGACTGCCGAGCGATTAACATTTTGTCTCTGCCCTAAAAACAAATTATCAATCACTATAACCCGGTTTTCTTCTTCAATAAGAGCATCAACCAGATGGCTCCCTATAAAACCGGCTCCGCCAATCACAAGAATTCTTTTCTTACTCATTCGACAAAATCTCCTTTATTTAAAGATAGACTTACCGGTTGCAATCGTTTATTAAAAGTTAAACATGACAAATAAAGCCTCCCCGTAAAAAAGATCTTAATCCTCTCCGGCCAAGATAACTTCCAACAACTTGTTACCTGACCGTCTTCTTTTTTATGAACAGGTAAAGGGTAATATTCCGGTTGTCCTTCGCCGTAGGTCACATTCTGCTCCTTAAAGGGAATCGGCTTCATAATCATCTCCTCATCTTTGTTATCTGATTATATTATATACGAATTTAAAAATGATGAACAAATTAATATACTCTGCCCTGCTCATCAGTAAAGTGGTGGAAAGATCCTTCTCCAAGGAAAGTTGCATCAAGATCTAAGGGAAGCGTAGCGGGGTCTTCCATAAGCTGTTCAAAAGTAATAAGCTCGGTATACTCAACCATCCGTCCGTTAGTAAGTTTGGCAAAAGTCCTGTCATTACCAAGTTCTCTTGCCTTGCCATATTGCTTCTTCGAAAAATACAATTTGCCAGACAAGCTGGCTTCTGTTTCGTGCTTCATTTTTATTCTCCCCCCGATTAAAGTTAAAGTGTGGGGCAGGATTCTACCTACCTGCTCCCACACTTGTTTCTGAGCGGGCAATCCTCATTAACCGCTCATACTCTTTTATAAAATTATTATTTCCTCCACTGTTGCAAAAGATTAAGTCCTGGAAATATTGGAAGTGATATTGTCTGTTCAGACCAAAGCCATGACAAATTACAACCGCCAACAATTCTACTTCTCCCACAGAATACCGGTTGAAGATGGCAGGCAAAAGTCCCGACCCCGGTTTCAAAACCCTTGTCAAGAAAATATCCAACTACCCTTGCTCTCTGAGACGAAGAACAAATACTCCTGACATATGATTGATAAACAGGATTCATATAAGAAGGGGTTTCTTCTTGCGGCCAAAGGACTCTATTTAAAAAAGAGTCTCCCTTAATAATTGCATCCCAGCGCCGTTTCTCCTGTTTTCTTAAACCTATTATCTCATCAAGTTTGGATAACTGAACCAAACCAATAGCCGCTTGGATATCAGACATCTTAAAATTAAAACCCATGTTTGTGAAGAGCGGAGGCTTTATTCTCTTAAATGCCCTTTCAACTCCAAAGCAAGATTCTCTCCTGATTATTCTGGCCAGGTCGTCATCGTCTGTTATAACAATCCCTCCCTCTCCTGTCGTTATGATTTTACGAGCATGTAAAGAGAAACAACCAATATCTCCAAAAGTCCCTACCTTGCGATTAAAAATAGACGCTCCCAAAGCACAGGCGGCATCCTCTATCACTTTCAGATTATAATAGTTTGCGATCTCCATTATCAAAACCATTTCGCAAGGTCTGCCAAATTGATGAACGGGCATTATCGCTTTGGTCTTATCCGTAATCGCCTCCGTAATTTGATCCGAAACAATATTATAATCTCTGCCAACATCAACAAAAACAGGAATCGCCCCTACCTGTAAAATAGACAAAGCCGTTGCCGGGAAAGTAAAAGAAGGAACAATCACTTCATCTCCTTCACCAATACCCAAAGCCCTCAAAGACAAATAAAGGGCGGCAGTACAAGAAGAAAGAGCAATGGCGTGTTTGACCTTAAGGATCTTTTCGATCTCCTTTTCAAACTCCTCACATTTCGGCCCCTGAGCCAACCAGCCAGATGCCGCGACCTTGGAAATCTCCTGTAGTTCCCGATCATCATAATACGGTTTTGTTAATGGTATCAAAGTTTATTCTCCTTTCAAGATTTCAATAAAATCTTGCCGCTCTATCTTATCATTCAAACTTTCCAAATCTCCATCATTGAAAACAACAATCTTTTCTTTGATCCTGCTCATTTCCGTCTCGCTTCTATGAACACTGGTCGAGATCATAGAAGGTCTGATAACGCGAATTATAACTCCTCCTCTATTTGAAATAAAATTAGCCTCATTCAAAAATCTAACATCATGGATTATAATCAGTCCCCCTTTGTGGGAACCAACTAACTCATCCATCTTTTTTACCCAAAAGTCCTGGTCAATTTGATCTCTTACGATCTCTGTACCGATCTTCTGCATCATCAAACGGGAGAAATCAGTCTTCTTTTCCCATAATTCTTCTCTTGTACAAAGACCAGCTTTGAAAATCATCTCCTTTAATAAATCACTGAAAGCCAGTAAAACCGCAAAAGGATGTTTCTCTTTTATAAAACCTGCCACAGTTGTCTTACCCGCCTGTAACTTGCCCGTTATCCCTATCAACATGACTATAATCTCCCTGTTCTTAATTTCGCCAAACTCTCCACATAACCATAAATATGTAATCCTTTTGAAGAAGCGCAAATTGGGCCCGGCGCCACTCCTATCTCATCAGCCATATACTTTTGTAAAACTGCTATCGCGGCAAGATTCGCCGGGAATCCACCCCACAAATCCCATGAACGAAAATACGGATAAAAAATAAGTTCTCCCTCTTTTATTCTCATGTCAATAAGACAGAGACATGGAGGATCTCCCAAGAGACAGTCAGAAGGTTGACAAATTCTCAAAACAGCCTGGTTGGTATTCGGGGTCTCTCTTAATAATTTGATAAAACATTCTCTCTGACTGATATTTATATTAAACCAATGTCCCTTTTTAAGAGTCCGCATTCCTGTATCAACTTTACCTATTCTGCTCCCATAAGTATATTGCTCTTTTTCATCTACAACTTCAGTCATAAGATATGGGAGATATTGTTCGATATAACCCTTCGCCACCGGGTTAGGAATTCCAAGGTGAGCAGGTATCTCCGGCAACATAAGATCGTAAGGCTCCCGATACGGTTTTTTAATCAAGATGGTTATCCAGTCAAATTCCAAACGGGTCTGGCCGACATAAGATCCTTGCTGAACAATATATTTGTTACCATTTTCTAAAACCGAATCTACGCATTGAAACCAAGCATCTGGAATATCCACCGCCTCTATAGCAATCCTTTTAAAATTCATAAAAACCCCTTTAAATTATGTATGTTTCTCATTGGGAGACCTGCAATCTGTTTAGCCAATTTTCTTCGTTGGCTTTGCCAATTCCAAGCCTTAGGAGATTTTGCCAATGTCTCCCAAAGCATATAAATTTCAGGTTTGAAATTCTTCGTAAAACAACAGCCAGCTCCTCCTGGCCACTCAATAATACATTTACCAGCACAAAAGGCATAAGTATCATCATAGCCAACAAGAATTCCTTGCTGTTTAAGATATTCGCAGGCGGCACAATTAAATTCAAAGCGCGGTAAATTACCACCATTTATTTCAAGTTCCGGCCAATCCTCCTTATCTGCTTTCGGGGACTTCGCCTTCGAAAGCCACAACCACCAACGAACACAAATATCATATGCCTCCTGTCTTGTCAATTCCATGATCGCTCTCCTTCGTCCCTATTATTAAAGATCTCTTTTTGCGGTAGTAAGATATGACATAATCAATCTCTTTGCCAATTGTCCACTTTGCAATGGGAGCGGCGGCAATCACTCTGCCTTCATTCTCCAGTATCCCAAAACACGCATAACCCATATCAATCTGATAGACCTTCATTATCTATGTGTTTCAATTTTAGCGCTTGGATTACTCCTGCAGGCTTCAAGATACTTCTCCACAAAGGATACAAGATCTTTATAAGCTCCCCACCCGTTAGGAGTATCAAACTTCATAAACTTGGCAGGATTTTCCCTGAGTCTCTTAAGCCCATCTTCAAGGGGTTTAATTAATTGGGAGGCTTTTTTGATCTCAATCGTTTCCGGTTGCCAGAGTTGATTATAAATTCCAGCTTCGACCGCCATTCCTCCTAAGTTATGAGTGATATTGTATCGAAAAATATCCGTTAGTCTCTCTTCAACCAGATATACAGTAAGCGACATAGTTTCTCCCTTTCAATCAGGCCATAAATGACAGCCATGGCAATCGTCTTTATCTCCGGCGCAAATACATTTGCTTTCAGATTCTTCCGGAGTCATCGCCCCGCATTCCTGACAAGGAGGTTTAGTCAAGTCAGGCTCGAAATCCTTACAATGCCTATTACAGGTGTGAATGGTGGGGTTATATTGACAATGGCCAAAATGTCTGCAAGTTCTCTCTCCCCAACTCATTTACTTTCTCCTGTCCGCTATATTATATAAGAAACAAAATTTATCTGGTTATTTTATCGACGTATCACCTATTCTCAACAACAAGTTTAGAATATAAAGCTCCTGACATAATCCAAGAAACAATAGCCGCTTCGTCTGGACGTAAAAGAATAATTGTTGCGGTCTCTCCATCCTTTATCATCTTAAGATAAATTGTATCTTCTTTAGCCGGAGCATTTTCGACAAAACCAGCCGAAAAAACACAATTATTTCCTGAATAGACATGACGGATAACTTCGGTATAAATTATACCCTCTTCTTGACAAACCACTTCTTTGCCTTCGGGACTTTGATTTTTTAAAGGAGTAATAGGTTTATGGGCGGGCTGTGACGCGATTACATAATCAATAGCGGATTTCATAAATTCGGATATTTTCTTTTTCATTAATCTTGCCTGGTTTTATCTGAACACTTATCTACACCCAACCATCTCATTGAAGCTCCGACCACCAATGATCCTGCAGGGACATCTTTGGAGACGGCAGTCCCGGCTCCGACCATTGCTCCCTCCCCTATAGTAACACCGGGACAAATAACACAACCCGCTCCAATAGAAGCATTCTTTTTCACTAAAGTCTTCAGCCAATCCTTCTTATGACTTGGAGGATATTTATCATTAGTAAAGACGCAACCCGGGCCAATAAAAACATCGTCTTCTATGGTTATCCCTTCGGGTATGAAAGTAAAAGCGCCGATCCTGACCCGATCTCCTATCTTTACTCCCGGGCCGATTTCAACAAAAGAGCCAATATTGCAACCTGAACCAATTATGCAGTCACCATAAATATTGACAAGCTGTGGATTCCAGATCTTAGTTCCCAGTCCAATTACAACGTCTTTAGCTACAAGCATGCTTACTCCTTTTAATTTTAGTAGAATCAAACTTTTCTTTTCTTGCTTTTACAGCATCTGGATGATGTTGTCTACAAAAACCATCTTTAACTTCATGCCTACTACATCTATAAGGCATTGCCCATCCTTTACACATATATTTACATCTTTCTTTACCATAATTCTTATGGGGCATTTTTATTCTAACCATTTAATTTTAGTAGAATCAAACTTTTCATTTTTAAATCTTGAAAAATATCCGGGAGATTCTTGAAAAGTAATTGCTCGACCCACTCTTTCATTTAATTCTTTAGAAGTAGTCTTTTTAACAATACCAAAATAAGTAAATTCAAACATTCCAAAATATCTATTTTCATTCCTTTGCTCAAAATCAAATACTTCAACTAAAACATATTGCTTGTTTTTTCTCTCCTGTGTAGAAATAACAACTAAATCTCCAGGCTTATACATAGGAATATTATCTATTCTTTTGTCTTTTTTGTCCTTTTTATCTCTTCTTTTTTTTCTCTGCTGGTAATCTTCTGTCGCTCTTTGTCTAACATCAGCAAAGGATACTTCTCTATTTATAGAAAGACCTAATGTTTTATCTGTTGTCGGTGATTTCTGCATATCTATTCCTTTTTCTATTATATAAAAAACAAAAAAAGACTGTAATTTAATCGCTACATCACTCGCATATCAGGACTTTCTTCTTTTTCTTCATCTCCCTTAATGCCACAAGGGCTTCTTCGTCGAGATATAATTCCGCCGTATGATCCTTGCCAATGCCAACCAATACGCATTTATGACGACTGACAAACTCAATCTTGCTCGGCGCCGGGCTCAATGTC
>Ga0172379_10001272_pt1 | contig 52135 bp, 116 predicted proteins | sample GrowelOW334metaG_FD_119756 | JGI IMG/M metagenome (GOLD analysis project Ga0172379, IMG submission 119756) | Groundwater microbial communities from an aquifer near a municipal landfill in Southern Ontario, Canada - Groundwater well OW334 metaG | ecosystem: Environmental > Aquatic > Deep... | reverse complement strand
CACGATTTTATTTGAAAATTTAACTCCTGAATAGTGTCTGCCATTTTTAATCTTCCTTAGATGTGTTAGAACTTTTTTGATTAATATAGTTTTCGGTATGATTTTTCAAACTTTTATATTCCTCTTTCGTGAAATAAGATTTTCCACCATAAATTTCATCTATAATTCTATGAAGCATAATTTTCCATTTTGCTCTATCCTTATTAGTTTTAGAATGACAAGAACCACATAAAGAAGCAAAATGGGCAGGTTTACCATCACAACAACTCATTTTATCGTAAGTTACGTGATGACAAGAAAGTTGTTTTTTGTTTTCTTTTTGAGTTTTGCCGCAAATTACACATTCGTAGTTAAAGAACGCTCGAATTCTACATCTCAATTCTTTAGTCCATTTTTGACAATAAGGTTCGAAAGATGTTCCGCCCAACCATCTAGGACTATTTTCTCTACTATGATATATATTATTTTTACATATCATTTCTTTTCTTAAACATCCACAACTTTTTGTTCTTCCTAAAAGCAGGCTATTTCCGTTAACTATCTTTTCCCTTCCACATATACAAATACAATTCCAAAAAGTTCTTTTTTTTTCTATTCTATTAAAACTTATTACAGTTAATCTTCCAAATTTTTTATTAGTCAAATCTTTGAAAAGAGCTTTGTGTATTTTTTCTTTCTTCAAACACCCACAACTTTGTGTATGTCCCAACTTTAAACTAGACCCGTTAACAGTAATTTTTTTCCCACAATCACAAATACAATTCCAAAAAGATATTCTTTTTTCAATTCTATCAAAACTAAGTGCTGTTAACCTACCAAATCTCTGTCCCACTAAATCCAATCTCTTCGGCAATTAAATAACCTCCAAATTTATTTAACTCTTTTTAAAATATCTTCTATTTACAATTTCAGCATCTGCGCGCCATCTCCGAGGGTGGCGCTGTTCTAGATGTATTGTAGGAACAAATTGAATGATCGTTCTTTTGTTCCCAATTGGAGTAATTTTTATTGTCATCGTATATCTCTCCCCAATATTTATTTAAAAGACAACTAATAAAAAGAATATTAAGAAAAATAATATCATACAAAAAATTATTGGGTCCATACCCTCACTCCCTATTAACAAAAATTCCATTCATAACTCTCGAACTGCATAATCTATAGCAAGCCTGAAAATCAAATCCACCCTGCGCACTTCTAAAACCACCAATAACTTTGCCCTGACAAATTATATCTTAACCAATTATTGCTCCATTGTCGCGCACATCAACTATCTTCGCGTTATCACATTGCATATCAATTACCCCTCCAGCTTAATATAATATCCTGATTTTTTCTTGTCGAAATAAATCCTCTCATATATTGGTAAGGCATTCCTTCTGGGATAGTTAGATTTACAAAACTCATGTTATCATATTCACTTAATTTAATTATAGATATATTGAGTTTAGTATTAGATGGAAGCACAAAGTTTTCATGATATTCATCCTCTGGATACAACGTGAAATTTCCATTACTATATTTGAGTAGAACTTCTTCCTTCTCTTTAGGCATCCCAAAATCTATATCTAAAATATCATAACCAACTGTTGCAACAATAAATCCAAAAATAAATCCCCATCCTAAAATAATTAAAAAATCTCTTCTCGAAATAAGAGTCATATTTTTATTTCCCATCCTCAAATCTCATCTTATAAGCCATCATTACAATTTCAGGAATATAACTCAAATCCCGTCCAAACGTTTGGTCTTCAGGCTCCCCGCCATCAAATTTCAGAAATATAATTCTTTCATATTGGCTTATTACAAGGAAAGATTTTTCTGCTAATCTCCCCTGGAGTTTTCCATCCTCAAATTCTGCTCCATATTTATCTTTTAGATATTTTATTATGTAATATGGGAACTCTTCACTTTGCCATCCATGATAAATTGTTACTTCAAACATTTGTAATCTCCTCAAATTTTTCTTCAATTAACCATCTTATAGCAGATGAGGGTTTTGATTCAAAATAATTTGCTATAAGATCTAATTTATCTTTCAATTCCTGGGGGCAACGTACTGATATAAATGCATCATTTTTCATAAAATTCCCTCCTAAAAAGTTTTATATTAAAAAGAAGGTTTAAGCCCACCCTTCTTCAATATCGTCTACTGTTGGCCTCTTTTCTCCGTCGGAAGCAAATGTTCCAACAGGCTCAATTGAGAGCACATTAGCACTCAGGTCGTATTCTCCAGTATTCTTATTAAGCCTCCAACCCAGCTTTGCTAGTACCTTAATAAGTGGTGGGAGCTGTCCTTCAGAGTCTACTACAGAGTCAAAGATGTTCGTAAATGCCGCTATTGGCACAACATGATTTGAAATATCGGAAATCTCGGCGAAGGCCGCTATGCCTCCCGAATCTGTATCAATTATAGTCACTTCGGAACTGCCAAATCCTTGCAGGACTACAATCTTTGTTCCATCAGGCTGTTCCACTAGCTCGTCTAGATTAGAGAAGTCTTGGTAAATCTCTACACCATCAATGTTATCTAGTGTAATTGATTTACCTACGGCCTCCATTGGATTACTGTATAAATTATGGTATTCTCCTTTCGCAACAATATCACCATAATAAACTTTACCAGTGTCTGGAGCAGTCTTTGTCCAACCATCAAGTGTTGTAGATAAGAATACAACTTCTTTTTTCCCATCTGGAGCTTGGATAAGAACATTCATGAATGCAGAATCAAAAGATCCACTACCATCTTTTCTTTCAACTTTATTGCTTCCCCAAGTTAAAACTCTGAAGGCTTTAAGTGGAAGCACTTGATCCATCACAGTTACTAATTCAAACCCATCGGGCATTACAGATTTTTCTTTCAGATCTAAAGAAAACCTTGCACCCGACCGACTAATTTTTGCGGTCCAAACTTCTCCAGGAGTTACTTTCTTACTACTCCAAATTGTAGCATTAAAACCAACATATTTTCCATCATTTCTAAGCCCCAAGAACAACTCTGGTTTAATAGTCATATCAGCAATGGCGTAGACTGCTCTGAAAGGCTGTTCTTTTTCCTTTGTTTTTCCGCTATTTCCTAGCCCAACAATAATAACTGTGGCTCCTTCTACATTTTGCCGGGATCTAGCTTTGGTTTTAAGAGCACTTATCGCGCTAAAGAAAGCAAGCTGCTCCCTACTCAGTATTTGACCGTCCAAGTCATATTGGGTTACTCCTTGCTCAGTTAACTTAGTTACTTGAGCCTTATACATCTCATTAAAAACTTCTGGCTCAATATTTTGAATCGTTGCTTGTTCTTTTAGTACTGCTGGCGTAATTTCTTTTGGTATCTCAACTTGTGACATAATTTTTATTTCTCCTAACTTTTTATTGTATCTCTACTGTGGTTGGTTCATCTATAAAAAGGTTTTGGGACTAGTTAAAATATTAGAATCGTTATATAATAAATTTTCTATATAACTTTTATCTTCATTAAATAAAGGAAGATTACAATCCGTAATCCACTTCCCCTCTTTTTTTATACAAGCTGTTCCTCTACGTTGGAAAGGTTGTAAATCAATATCCCAATTTATTCCCGTTTCTTTTAAAACCATTTCCTTCATTTGGCAAGTATTTTTCTTATATAATTGCTTGGGGCTAAAATAATATTGAGCCAACATTTGAATACTGTTTCTTTGCCAATCATTTTGTCTCCAATAATAATAGTTTGTTACTTCTTCTCGCGGTAAATTAAAGCATCTTGCATCAAATCTTGCCCCATAAGGTAAATCTCCTCTTGTCTCTGGATCATTAAAATAAGAAGTCATACTAGAAGCAGCCAATGAGCATAATTTTTGTACTTCATTAGCAAACCAAGGTTGAGTATTTAATGTATTATAATCTATAAGTAATAAACTTACCTCATCACTTTGACAATAAGCAAGCACAGTATTTTGGATTTCTTGACACAATCTTGTTGTAGATCTCCATATATTTAATTGAAGATTAAAATCATAGGGTTTTTGCATTTTTCTTGTATAATTATGGAAACCTTTTCCATCTAATCGAATAATAACAGGCATTCTTCTAGTTAATTTGTTCTGAGGAATTGCCTCATATTCTTTCATCCTATCTCCCAAGGATGGATACCTATTTTGTGACATCGTTCTCTTCCTCTTCTAATTTTATTCTCTTATCCAGTAGGATTGTTACCTTATATATCTTATGGTCAGTTTCGCTCTTTTTAACTCTTAATTTAAATACTGCCGGAAGTACTTTAAGATAGATATGGGGACCATCTATATACCAGTAATGAGGTAATTTAATATCTACATTTTGGTCCTTTAATTCATAATAGAGTTCAAACAAAATAAATCTAAATTTTCTAAATTCCATTTCACCTTCTTGTTTTAAGATATTTATTATAGAATAAGCAAGTAATTTTGTGGCCTCCATATCCTCCATATAATGGCCTATTAAACGTGTTTTGCTTTTCATATTTTCAACAATATCTAAGAATTTATCAGTAAATATCTTAATTTGTTCTGGAGTTATTCCATGATAACACAAAACTTCTGGTATATCTATATTACATTTGGGACACCAAGCGAAATAATTATATTCAGAAATCTTTAAATATTCTCCACAAATGGGACAAAAATTAGGTATAAAGTCAAAAGAACTTCCTTGTCTCAAACCTACTAAATTTTTAGCTCTATCATTCTTAGAGTACATATTTAAACCACCTCAATTCTCCCATCTTTCCAAATTTTAAGAGTTACATCTGTCTTACTAATTATGGAGCCAATTTTATCCAGCTTGTTTTGGTCTAATTTAAGACCAGCCAAATTTATTCCGCTTACATTTTTAATAATAGAATGATGCTCTTGCTTCCCAAAGGCCCCTAGCGTTTCCTGACCATCAATTTCGGCAAGCTTAAGAACTTTATTTGGAGAAAAAAATTGACCACATTTAGCATACATAAATTCTAGGCCATTTTCTTTAATATTTTCCTTTTCTGCTTCTTTTATTAATGTTAAAAGTTCCCCCATCTCTTCATCATATTTATCTATAGCTATTTTTTTTTCTTGCTCTTTCTGTTCAAGTCGTTCTTTTAATGTTTCTATTCTGAAAGTTTTTATATTCATACTTTTTCATCCTCCAATTTCCTAATTATAATTTATAGCTCTTTAACAATAATTCCTAGTTCTTTTTGGAACCAATTTGCTACCAAAATTCTGTGACAAGGATTTTTATCCGTATTCTCCCAACAAAGAAGAATTGGTTCTCCAAAGCCTTCTGTTTTCTCACAAAGATAATCATACCATTCTTGCGGATCACTTATAGCAAATATCATTTCATACTCTTTTTGATATTCCCCCCAACTAATTTTTTGGGCTTTATATCTATTGAGTAAATCTCTTGATGGAGTAAGAACATCAGCCTGTTTTATACAAGTTGTACCCCTGGGCATACTTCTGGCAATAGAGATTCCTTGCTCTGCCATAATTCCATCTTCTCCTCTTCTAACCAATTTATCAAATCGTGCAAAATAAGAAGTTTTCATTTCTTTTAACACCTCATTACTATTATATTCCCCGACTTAAATGTTGTCTTTACCTCTACTATAGAATCTCCGCTAATATTTAAAATTTCCGTAGTCTGGGTTTTATCTTTTCGAGTTAAATCCAATCTCCGTTCAATTTCTTCTGCCATTACCCACCATCCCTCCATCCTTTATAAAAATAAGATATATTAAATATAGGAATGCTAATAATAATATAAATTTAACTAATACAATAAGTGTAGCAAATGCTAAAATAATTATAAAAATACAAATTAAAAATCCAATCAAGTTTCCTAAAAATTTGATCATTTTAAACACTCTTCACATCTTTTTGTTCTAAAATTCCCTTCATCCACTAATTGTTTTCTCCATATATCACAAGTATATACAGTATGAAAAGAGAAATTTCCATCGGGAGAAGAACTTCGATATAGGCAGTCCTTCCCACAAAATTTTCCTTCAGTATCAATTAATATGACTTTATGAACTCTCACAACAATACCTCTCTAGCTAATACCTTCTGAGATATAACTTGTTTCCTGCTTATAATACTTTCAATCCGTTGTTCTGTTGGGCTATTACTTATAAGTTCAAAATAAGTTACTGGTACTTTTTGCCCTTTTCTATAAATTCTGCCCTTAAGTTGATCCAATTTTGCCGGATTGAGGGGTTTATCTACTATTATTAGTAATGGAGCTTCGGTTATATTGAGTCCATATTGACCTGCTTGGGTCATACACAAGACATTTGTATTAGTATTGTTTTTGAATGAAAGTAATTCATCCTCTGGATGCTTTACCCTCCCACTTACCTCTCTATAATCATAACCTTGTTTTTTGAGAATCTCATTTTGAATTAGATCCAAAGCCCTAACATATTTAGAGAATATAATAACCTTTTGTCCATTAATTTCTTCCAATATTTCTGATATAGTTTCCAGCCGAGGAGTCATAATATCTATAGATCGGCTCTGGACCTCATAAGCTTCAAATGGGGCCACTTCACTAATGGAACTTACATTTACTAAGGACGGGCTAATAAGATTCTCCATAGCAAAAATGAACCACTTTAAAATGTACTCTGGATACATTTTGGCTAAGGATTTTAAGATATCCTCTATTTCTCTTTGTTCCTTTGTTAACTCAATATCATAAGCAATAGTAGATTCGGATGGTAAATTTAATACTTCCTCCCTGGTTTTGCGGATCATAACTGGTTTAAGTATTTTTTTAAATTGTTCTATGTTCTTCTCACCATCAATTCTATTATATCTAATTTTATGACCTGTGTTAGGATTAAAAACTTCGTGTTCACTTTGTTTAAGAAAATTTTGAGCAAATACTTCATATTTTGGAATATAATAAGGAGTTATTAATCGAAGTAATGCATAAATATCCCCTAAGTTATTTTCATAAGGAGTTCCTGTCAATCCAATAGCAAATTTAGCTTGTTGCCTAACTTCAAAGGCAACTTTAAATGTTTTTGATTTAGAATTTTTTAATTTTGTAATCTCATCAAATATAATCATTCCGTTCTTTGAATAATTTTTAATGTAGTCTATATCCTTTTCATTAAGAAATGATTCATAAGAAATAATTGCATAATGATAATCTTTCGAATATTTCCATAATTCTTTTCTTTCAGATTGAGTTCCTACTATTTTAAATCCAATTGAATTAGTAAATTTTTTAATTTCTTCTTCCCATTGTTTTCTAAGCTTTGCAGGACAAACTATAAGTGTATTAATTCCAATATATTCAGCATAAGATAAAGACCCCAAGGTTTTGCCCGTACCAATTGAATATGCTAATATTCCAGACCCAGCTTTTTGTAAAAAGGATAGGGCTTCCCACTGATGAGGAAGAAGCATATCACTCTTCAATGTATTCTTAAAAATAGGTTCGGGTTTAATTAAACAATGCTGATATTTTTTTCTCACAAAATCCGATATCTCGATATCAGGATCTATTTCCCGTAGATAATCGATTGTATGAGAATTAAATCTGGAAGTTACCCAATAATTTTTAAGGTTATCATATTTAAAACCAAGTGTATAGAGGCTATCTTTTATAAGGGAAGTTTCTCCTCCAAGCAGAGCTAAGATAGCTTCTTTTGCTCCTTGAGGTTTTCCAAATTTAAGTTTGAACACAATCTACTCCACAGGAACTATTTTTACTTTTTGCATATTTTCTAAATATATTTTTTTGCTATGCTTTTTAATATAGAACCCTTTTGTATTTTTATATATTCTATTGTAATTTATTTCTTCTCTCACAGAATCATATACTTTTAAATTTCCTTTTGTTGCTTCTATATTAGCTCTACTACAATCCATAATATAAAAATTTTTATCGTGTTTTAAACTTTTTAATTTTTCTTCTGTTTCATTTTCATTAAGCATCATTTCATTTTTGTTACCAATTTCCCCTAAAATTTGAAATCTAAGGTCCATATTTAAAACAACTCTTTTTCTTTAAATCTTCTTAAATTTTTTCAAGATCTTTGATTTTTTTAAGAAATTCTTTTGGATTTACAAAATCTTCGTTCTCTGGCATCTTAAATTCTATTCCACTTTCTTTTAAAACATACCTAGAAATATCTATTAATCTTTTATTCTGATTATAACCGGGACAAACATTATATGGCATTTCTGCCAACCACTTTAGAACATCTAAAATGTAATATTCTTTTTTGAGTTCAATTCCCATATTTAAAACAACTCCTTCTTGTTCACCCACATTTCTTTTCCACTTCTAGTGGCTACTTTTACTTTATTTAAAACTTCTTCCTTAATAGTTACCTCAATAATTTTTGGTTTATTCTTGGCATATAAAACTAATTTCTTTGTTACTGGGTAATCCTCTCTAAAATCCTCTCTAAAATAAAGTCCTCTATTTAAATATAAATCATTAATACTCATTTTCATCTTTAAATTCCTCCTCCATTAGACCAGTGGATATGGCTTATTCCTGTACTCATAATTAAATTCATACATTTAATACATGGTTTTGCAAGTAAACTGTTCTTTCTAAAGATAAAAATTGATGCTCCCCAAAGATCTTGTTTCGAACATCCAGAAATAGCATCTCTCTCTGCATGAATACTATATACTTTTCTCTTTATATCTGTTCCTATAAAGAGATGTCGATTAACTCCAGTTGAAATAATAGTTGGCTTACGGCCTTTATAGATAATAGCAGCCATTGGGTATCTCTTAAATCCAGACTTTTTATTACAAAGTCGTTCTGCCAATTCAATTACTTCTTTAGGAACTTCTCGCGACATAATACATACTAATATCCCTAAAGTATAAAAGGATTTTGGTCTGGCTTTATTTAATAATCGGAAAAATGCAAGAACTAGCTATACTCCTTTCTTGCCCATCAACATTACAAATTCCTGTGTGATCAAAATTATATAAATCTTTAAAATTAGTACAATTTAAACAGATTCCACACTCAGGTTTAAGCTCAAAAGATTTAGACATTTCTTTTTATCACATCCTCCATAACAATCATAAAACATGGTTCAAATTTTCCAACTACACAATTCCCAATTCTGCACCATCCTTGATCCATATCATCTTCATGGTCAACAAAATGTCTACATTCTTTACAAATTTCTTCCTCGCCTAGTCGAGTTTTCTTTTGGAATGCTCTTTTTCCTGCCATCTTAAAATCACCGTCCATTAAATATATTTCATTATCTCATATGTAAATCTTTCTGGATCTTTAGGCAGGGTTTTAATATATTTATTGCCTTCTACTTTATTTTTAATATATTCTAATACTTGAAAATCTTTAGGATTATCTTTCCATTTTTTAACTACCGCATATCTCTTCGTTATCATAATACATACTAATATCTTGAAACTATAAAAAGTTGTTGGTATATAATTTAATCTTCCAAAACATATTCAACTATTTTTATTAAAAATCCTAGAGGATCATGTATCTTTTTATCTCTATTTAAATAAGCTCTTAATTGTAAATTTTCATCTAATAATTTTTTAACAATAGCATAATTTACCATTGTCTGTTCTTGATCTTTTTCTAATCTATTATCTAGCCGGAATAAGTGAAGACTTTTATATAAAGATTTTTTAGCATCAATAATTTTTTTTATTAAATTTCTATCAATTAAATAACCACCGCACCAGCATTCTTCAATAAAAAATTCTGGTGTATTTTTATCTAAATATAAAGTAATATGATAACCACAAGTTAAACAGAGAGGCATTCTTTTAAAACCTCCTGGGATATCCATTATCACATACATCAGCATTACATTTCTGTTCAGAACACGTAGCAAAATAATTACAATCGTATGGGAATGGGCAATAACTTAAAGATTTGTTTCTGGATATAATTCGAAAATGTTCTATATTCTTTTCAAATACAATGTCATCAACTAGAAAATTTCCTTTTTGAATTAAAGAAAGTACTTTAAAAAGGTTATCATTTTCTATTTCCAACTCTCTAACTTGATCTGATAACATATTTTCCTCTCCGCTCTTTTAAAAAAAAATAATTTATTTAGATCTTACCCAGAGAACCACAGAACTATTTTTCGGTTCTGGTTTTACTGGATTTAATTCCATCCACCTAAGCATACATTCTGTAGAACAAAAATCTACATTTTTGTTACTTTGCTTACAAGATTTAGCTTGGTGTCCCTTTCCCTCTGGACGGCCTCCACTTACAGATACCGTTAATCCATTTTTAGAAATCCAATTAATAGATATCCAATTAAGGTCGCCACAAATGTCCTCACTCTGCTTTCCACAATTATCACATATCATTATTTTTTTTCACTCATAGCTTTTATTCACTCCTATTTAGTTATCAATCTTAAACTATATCCTTTTACAAATCTTTCCCAAACTTTATCAGACATTCCTTCTGGTTTCAAAATAATAGCAGAATTTAGGCTGACATCCTTTGATCTCACTGTTTGAATTTTCTTCTCTTCTTCTTTTCCTAATATCGTTATACCACAGCAAGGGCATTTATTTTTAGACATTTCTTGTTCCTCTTTCAATATATTCTAATAATTTTTTGTTTGCAATTTGATAATCTTTAACTAACTTCTCAAGATGCCAATCTTCATCCACTATAACTTTGGTTATATCTCCCTCATCAAATAGGACATCAAATCCTTCCCTAGCAATAAGCTCATGAATTATTTGTCTATTGATTTTGGATATTTTGGATTGTTTAGAAGATTTCATTTTAAATCTTACTCCTTACGTGGAATTCTAGAATATCTATTATAACGTTATTCTATAAAAAGGTGGTGGTAAGAGTCTTTAATTAGACATTTTTTCATCCATATATTCATCTATGCCTTTTCCTTTAGAGTCAATTAATAATCCTCCTCTTGTAATTATTCGAAAACCTCCATCTTCCGGTCTAACATTAATTGCTACCAAATTGGCTATATACTGTTCCTCTGTAACCATCATTGTTCGACATTTTCTTTTCAGCAAATCTGAATCAGATTTTGGTAGGAAAACTTCATATTTTTTTGGTATATTATTTAAAAAATTTTTGAGTTTGCGAGTTATATTAATTAAAAACCCTCCTTGGAAATTCATATTCTCGCCTTACTTTCCCCCAATTTGATACCCTGGCCTGATAACCTACTGTTCTTGTCACATAAGTATCAATTTTAAATCCACAAATTGAACACTTTGGATTATTACCACAAATTGTAGTATGTCCTTTAGAACATTGTCCAAAACCGTAGTTTATAGCAACGTGAGAAACCCCTTTTGATACAGAATACTTAATTAAATGTTTCATAACCTCCGAATCTTTTATTTGTTCGGCGATATTAAGATGAAGAATTCCCCCTCCAGAAAGGATCTCCATAAACTTACCCGTAGTAATTATACGTTCTGGAATTGAAGCCTGTTCAATTAGAGGAACATACTGATTTGAGTATAGCTCAAAAGGTACTTTATCTTTACCAAAGAGAAGTTTATCTTTTTTGCAAAGCTTAGGCGCAACTTGCTCACCCGGAATCTCTTCAACATTGAATGAAAATCCAAGCTCATTACTTGACTTTATAGCGAAATCTTCTATATATTTTAACATATTCGTAGTAAATTGGACACCTTCTTCTGAAGTAATATCATAGCCCATTATTTTGTTACATTCATAGATTCCAATTATTCCAAATGTGCTAAAATATCTCTTTAAATTTAGCCAACCAAGAGGTTTAAAAAATTTAAGAAAACCTGCATCAATGCGGCGTTTAATTATATCTTCTCGGTGAACTATAAGTAAATCTCTAGCGTTTTCTAATTGTTGCTGCAATTTTTGGAAGAATATTTTTTGATCTCCATTTGATTTAAGGGCAATTCTTACAGGGTTTAATGTAACAACTCTGACACTGCCAACATTCATTCCTCCATTTCCAAAGGTATCTACTTTAAATTGCATTCTTTTCTTATCATTTACCAATCGACAACATGACGCTATCTTTTCCCCATCATTTATATAAATATTGAAGCAAGCTTTTTCCAAATTAACTTTTGAAACAAAATCTAGAAAATCTGTATCTAAAATATTTTTATTATCATCACAAAGGAGGTTCATGGTCACGATAGGAAATCGATATGGGAAGCCACTAGCTGGATCTCCGTGAGAGAACCACTCACAGAATAATTTCTGAATTTTCATAATGTATTCAAAATTTGGAGAAGAACCATCTGGATATTTATAATCTCCAAAAACTTTCTCCAAATTAGGCATATCAAAGATACTGAGGTTGGAAAAAGGACTTTGTGAAGAAACTCTAAACGTATTGTTCACTACATGGACAAATTTTTGTACGTCATTGAGCATAATTTTATCAGATAAATTTTCCTTTTTGCTGTAATAAGCATAATTAACAAAAAGATCTCCAAAAGCTACTGCGCCTGCGAATTCCTGACTTAGATCCATAAGAAATTCAATGCACTGCGCCATAAAAGAATCTGCTCTTTTTGGGGGAATGCTATGTAATGGGCCATAAGGTCTGCCTTCTGTCATTATAGGATATGTACTAACTGAAGTACAATATACCTCTTGAATCCCTGGACCACTAGAATCGTGAAAATAGATATCTCCGCGCACAATCGCATTAAGTAGCCTATTTGCTTTTTCTAGTCCATATCTCCTAGAAGCATATCTATGAAGCAAATAAAATCCTTCTAGTTTTTGAAGTCCCTTTACAATCTCTGCCCCATAATTATTTGGAGATATAGACTCTCCCGTATTAGCATTACTATCAATAGTTTCATCAGTAAAATTCTTAGTAAAATAGGCATGAGACATCGATCCCACATCTATACAACGCCTCGAAATGCCTTCTATATCTAAAAATTCTGGTCCCAAGTTTGCTTTCATAATTTTATTATACCATTCATCAAACTCATTTGAAAAAGTTGTATCAATTCTCATTTTAAATAACTCCAAATATAATTATACTAATTTTCTATTTAATTTTCTATTTAATTTTCTATTTAATATTCTCTCTTTATCCATTAAAAACCCTTCTTCTGTTTTAATTTTACCTAAACAAAATCGAACATCCATTCTATATCTCTTTGCCCACTCTTTTAGATGTTCTTTATTAATCCTAATAGCAGAAAATTCTCTATCCCAAATATCAGGTTTTATTGGCATTAAAAATCTCCGTCAAGCTTCTACTATAATCATTATTCATCTTAACCAGCTTTCCTCTAATATATATCCACTGATTTCTACTAGCCGGAAACCCACCAGTTTTTAAATCTTCTCTATAATTACCATCAATAATTATATCACAGGATCTTCTAATAGCTTCTGGTATATTTTTGAATAACCAACCAGTATAAAGAATAGTATTTAATTTAAATTCCTTAGCAAGACAAAGTAAATACCATAAAGTTTCTGATTGTTCAAGTGGCTCTCCCCCAACAAAAACCATAGACTTATAAAATCCAGGATATTTTTTTAAGTGCTCCTCAATAAAATCAATATCTATAAAATTACCTTGAGTTTTCTCCTGCAACTCTGGATTCTGACAACCCTTACAACCCATAGAACATCCTTGGAAAAATATAGCTAAAGACATACCAATTCCATCTATAGCAGAATCCGAAATTCCCCCACATTTAAAAAGCATAAAATTTTTCTCCACATTCAAAAGGAACTTAACGTTTATAAGACTTTCGCCTTAAATTTAAATAGAAAATAAAATTGAAAAATAATAATCAAATATTATTCATATCCAAGAGCTTTTAAAAACTGCTCTGCTCTAGGTATTATTTCAGAAAAAGTCTCATAAAATTTTCCATCTATAATTCTTCCCTTAAAAATATCTTTAACATCAATTTTCATATAATTTTTGGTTTCATAATTATATAAATTTGAAGCACCAAATTTTTCTTCACAAATAGTTTCTTTATCTAAGAAATATCCTAAAACTTTTTCATTATTTTCGTCTATTTTTCTTACAATTAATTTAAAAGATAAGAAATCTATTAGATTATAATCTGTAGTAAAAAAAACTTTAATTAAAATAGCAATAAATATATTACCTTTCGCAATCCAAAGGTTATCATTAAATTTTTCAAATTTAATAATTACTCCACCTTAATCAATTCGTTCTCTTTATCACTTTGATGAGGCTTATCAAAATTAACTGTAATTTTACCCTTCTTCCATCTATTCTCTGGAGTCACTTCAGGATTTTCTTCATATGTTATTTTATTTCTTATAACTTGATGAACATCCCAAAGTATTCTAGCCGAATTAGCAACTTCTCTCGAATAAATTCCATAACTTGCGTTTGGAGCAAATCCAAAATATTGTTTAAGTTTTAAAAGATCATCTTGAAAAGCATGTAACTTTTTAAAATCTTTATCGTTCTCATGTTTTGGATGAACTATATAAGAAATATGGTCAAATTGCAAGATTTGGATTCTGCTCATAAAATCACAAGCCTTACTGATAAGTTCTAACTGCCTACGATTACAAGTTATTGTATATAATTTTTCAGTCATTTTAATTACCTCCATAGTCTAACACGGCTAATAAATACATTGCATAATCTCTTTTTCCACCTTCTCTATTATAAGTTAATGCAAATTTAAAACGTTCTCCTTGATCGTTTATTTCAATTAGTTTTCCAAATATTTCATCTGCCGTTTTTATCGGTAGTCCAAGTCTCTCAAACATTTGTGGCATTCAATTAAATCCTCTTATTAATTTTTCCACCCTTTGAAACCAAACATTTTTGATTTTTATATATAAAACCAGAATTTCTATTTTTGATAAAGCCTCTTTTTCCTAAATTCTGAAGTTTTAAAAATAATCTACTCCATTTATGACCTATATACATCCAGACTATACAAACAAAAATAATAGTTAAAAATTCGGTCATTATTTTCCCACCAATAAATAAGAAAAATATCCAAATACTACTCCAATTAAAAGTATAAAAATTACAAATAAAAATATAATAAATAAAAGAATAAAATCTACCATTTTATTTTACTCCTTATACTCCAAATTAAACGTAGGAGAAATAACTTTCCAGCTTACCCTGCCTACAAAAGGATCTATAACCTCTGGACTAGCTCGGAAAACAAGACCTTCCCTAATTACGTCTGGATTTATTAAAGATCTTCCATAAGCCATTTCTACAATTTGATCTACATTGTGATTCAACGTGAGTTCTCCAAGATAAGGTACAAACCAATCTTTTGGAAACCCAAAACTATCAATTGTATCGTTTAATACATATTGATCAAAATACATATGATTCTTTTTGTCATATAAATTAAATATCTTAAATTGAATATCATTTAATTTATATTGATTTCCATTTATTCCATTACCTATGATTTCCCCTTGCAAAACTACATCTTTACCAAGAGTCTTAATAATTTCTTCAACATTTAGTTTCTCTGCGAGAGTCCAATATGCTGTTCCGTTAAATTTGTGCTCAAAATCTGGGGCCAAATCTAAATTCCTTGAGCAGCAGTGCAATCCCGTATCCTCATCTAAGAAATATGTAGCAGAGGTGCCATTTAATTTTTCAGTCAGAGTAAAGGTATATCCTTGATACTTTTGCACTATATCTGGAATAGATTGCACTCTCAGCTCTTCTGTCTTGGGTATTCCTCTTGGGAAATTTCCTCTAACTCTCCCTCTCAACTGAACCGGAATAGGCTTCTCATATTTAGTTACACCCAAAATTTCAGTTACGTCATCTCCCAAATCATAATGTCCCTCTGGAAGAATACTTAATGGGGTGCATAACCCTTGAGAAATAGCCCCACGTAGGCGGCAAGTTTTTACTTTGTAATGTTTATCTTTAAGAAACTCAAAATCGGAAATTTTGGGGAGAACACTGTCGATTTCATAATATACTACGGGATCTCCAATTTTAAATTGTCCTTTTCTAATTACTACATTCCACCCTAATACACGAGCTAGTTCAATTGAATCAGCATTTTCAATAGGTTGGATATCTACTATTTGTTGAACCGAAGCTAGATGTCTAGCTTTTTGATTTTGTTCCATCAAATTTCACCTTCCATTTTCTTCATTAATTTTTGAACTTCTTGCAAATTCATATCTTCTATAATATTCATTCCATCAATAACAGTATCTATTGTTCTTAGTTGTCCTCTATCAACCTCATCCCCTGTTTTCTTAATTTTTTGTCTTATAACAGTTCGAAGCCCATAAATAAAAACTCTTTGCTTCTCGTCCATCAAATTTCACCCTCTTAACTTAACCTTTTTACTATAGATTTAACTTGTTCTACAATACTTAAAATATCTTCGCTCCCTATTAAATAAGGCTTTAAAAATTCACCTATTGCATATAAATCTTCTTTAAAAACACTATCATCCTTCTTAGAGTTTCCCATGAAAATATATAAATCTCCCATCTTATTCATTCTCCTTCTTATCCCTTTCACCAAACAATATCTCAGCCATTATCTCTAAATCTTCATTTCCATCATTTATTAATTTTTCTTGGACTTCTTGTATTGCTTTTTTCTTTAAAAAATATCTATTTCTATAATATTCTCTTCTTTCTTCAGTCATACCTCATACCCACTTCATTTGGTATAAAGATTCATTCCTATTTAAAACTTTATATCCCAAGTGGTTTTTAAGTCGGAGTTGCCTCATTATTCTACATGGGGTTGCTGGAGCCACATCTGGATGCTTAGATCTCACAAAATTTTCAAGATCTCTAGCATAAAATACTGGCCTACCTGTTATTATTCTTGTAAATGCAAAATCTACTATTGATTGTTCTATTCTACCAAACCACATTACCATCTTTAATCACTCCTATTATAAATCCTAATTTCTTCAATTCTATCCAAAAACAGTATAGAACCATATTGTTTTTCGTAGTTTTTTGCTACTTCAAAAGCATTTTCATCATTTTTTGCAGTAAAAATGAACCCATTTAATCCTGTATTATAAGATACCTTGTATTTCATCTTTAACCCACCTCTTTATTAACAATCCATTGTAGTACTTACTACAATATAAACATGATGCTCAAAAACCAACTTAAAAAAATTAAAAGCAATGTCCAAAAAATTAAACTCAAAAAAGTATATTTCATTTCTCTAATAGCTCCGAAAAAGATTTTAAAATTTCAGAAGCACTCCGAAGTGAATCTGAAAATTCTTCTCTTAAAAGATCAACCAATATTTTTATAGTGTTCAATAGTTCTTGAAAAGCTATATTTTCTGGAGTACCCATATACTTAATTTTTAGGTCACAATTTTCAAATTCTACAGTTGTTTTCAAAGATATTCCTCCTCTAATAATTACAAGTTTTACATAGCTCCTTCTCAATCCTCTTAATATCTCCCAAATGAGTTTTGTTTATGTTCCCAATAATATTTATTCCATTTAAATCAGCACAGCATGTGGTTACATCCCCATTCCAATAAATATTAATTTGGTGTCTCAATCGGCCACATGGCCTTACTGGAGTTGGCGGTCTGCTGACTTGTAAATTTTCATCATGATATTCTCCAACTCCGACAATTACATCAAAATCCCTCCAATAACCAACAAAATCTTCAATTTCTGTAGGAGACTGCCCATATGGAATTAAAGTAATTCCCACTTTAGTTCGTTTTCTGTTGGTATTAATCAAATCTAAAACATTTTTTTCTACATTTTCCCAATCAGATCCTGGTCGCATTCGTTCATGCACTTGGCCTATACCATCCAGAGAGACAGAAATATAATCAACTTTATCAACATACTTTGTTAGCGGATTAGAACCATTTGTAAAAAATCTTGTCTTATATTGTCTACCTAACGCATTTTTTGTATTAAATGCTTCAACCATCTCAAGGTGTTTGGGATGTAAGGTAGGCTCCCCCGCAAAATTAAGCGTAATATTTGAGATAGTTGGAATTCTATATATCTGATCTTTTATTTTATAGAACAAATTCATATCCATATAACCTTTTGGTCTATCCTTACTATAACAAGTTAGACACCGTAGATTACAATAATTTGTAGGCTCTATATATGCAGTTACAATAAAAGGATATAGGTGTAATTTATCCCAAACTTTTATAAAAAAATCTTTCATGTTTTTAACTCTACTTATATAGTTTTAGATTTCCTGTAATCTTATTTATATTTTCTCTAATATCTGGTCCAATTCCAATACAGGTAAGTGTATTTGGCTCTAATTCTGTAAGTCCAAAATCACGTACACAATAATATGGAACTTCGTTTAATAGACATTTTGAAGTTATCATTTGCAAATCTTTTTCTGTTTCCACCTGTAAAATTACTTTTACTTGCCCCTCTTCAAACCAATCGGTTATAATACAATCAAAAAAATCCTTAACCTCGTGACTTACCGGCTTTCTTAAACAACCAGCAACCGCATGTCCACATTGCCCTGCAAGTTTACCTACCGACATTTCTAAATCTTTTCTAACGACTATAGCCATTTTATATTTAAAATCTATATTAATTCCTCCTACAATAAAAAATTAAATCCATTTTTATATAATTCTAATTTAGATAATACATCTTCTTTATTTCTTCCACTATATAAACTAAGACTACCACATTCGGTACATCGCCCATGTCCTACGTTTCTATCAAATTTCCATATTGTATGTTTATCACAAACTAGACAATATCTTTCCTCTTTAGGAGGAGCTACTTTTAAATTAGGACTCCTCTTTTTTTGATTAGGACTTTTAGAATGAGACATATTGATCTCACTCCTTTTAATCAACTAAAATAAACCCAATACAAGTTACTTCTGGATTATTATCTATATTAAATTCTTTCCCATACGAAGTTTGCATAACTTTAATCAATCCCTCTCTATCTCTACATATTGGATCATGTTCATCTTTATAAACATATCGCGCAATACCCTCAAAATTACATCTAATAAGTTCTTTAATATGAGCCTTTACTCGTTGATTCTCAAGAGGACCAATTAGTAAAATATTTTGCCCAGGACTCAAATTATCATAATGGTGTCTACCAAGTCTTACTGTATAATTCATTTCTTTATTAAAAATAAAATTATTAAATTTTAGTTCAATCATTAAAAGATTCCTCCTCATCTAAAATCTTTGCTGCTATAAAAGAATCTTCTCCCCTTTTTATCTTCTCACATTCTTGATCCCAAACAGATTTTAACATAACCTGCAATCTATATGTTCTACTAAGTTTTAAAGTATTATCTCCAGGATCTAATTCTTCAATAAAAACTATTTCATCCCCAGGATGACCGTTCATTCTTTCAACAACTTCTGTGGGAATTACAATTTTGTTATTTCCATTAACTATTGGCATCGTTTCTTAATCTCCTTATTATGTTTTTAATAACATCTACATAAGAATATTTATAGTTATTTAACTTATAAAAATTCTTTAAATCATCATATAATTTTTTATTTCCTATAAACGTAGCATAAGATAGTGCCACCCTTCTAGCTGCTACATCTGTATCTAAATTGAGAATAAAAGTCTTATCTTCAACTTCTACTCCATCTTTAAAAACTTGATATTTCTTAAATAGACCATCAGTTTCTTTACTCATTTTTTAAACCCTCTCCTTGATATGTTCCGTTATATTCCTTTCCGTCTGTAGAACAAGCTGGCCAGAAAGCTATTTGGGCAAACCTGTCTCCTTTTTTTATTAGAAGATCTTGAGCCATTGGTATCACTAACAGTTTACCTTTCCCTACATATCCATTATCCCAATAAGCTCCATGTACAATAACCCCAATGCGTTGCATAGAAGATCTACCTACTGCATAACCAATAACTGGGGGTTTTATAACTAATTCAGGAGTATTCTTTTTTGTTGTATCTGTGGTAGAAGAAATTTCTTCCTTCAAATTAACAATTTCTCCAATTTCAATAAGAACTGGTACACCAACTGGAATAATCCAATATGGATCTACATCTTCATCCTCTAAGATCATAGGAATTTTTTCATAATCAGAATCTTTTGGCTTTGTGCCAAATGGGAGATCTAACACATGATAAATACCACCAACAGTAAGATCCACCCCATTAGTCTGGTATTGCTCCTCGGTAGCGCCAATAACTAAGTTAAGTTCTTTAATCTCCTGAGAAGAGAGAACTTTATTCGTGGGAAACATCTTTAGTTATCTCCTCTGTTATAACTATAGGTCTTATAGCACTTAAGTTTTGTGCAATTTGAATAACAAAACTTTTTGCCATTTTCCCTTCGGCACTCATTGCTGTATTAAGCACATTCACTAAATCTACAAGCTGTTTCTTGTTCTGGTTAAGAATATCTACTTCTTTTTCTGTAATTTTATAATACATATTTCTACCTCTTTTTTGTATTTACTAAGACTGTTTTGATATAAATAGTTAATGGTATGCTGGAAGCGTAGTATATGGAACTAATTTAACCTCATCTACTACATTCTGCATACTGTCATATATATGCAAACTATCACTATAGTCTACAATTCTAGCTATTCGACAATTATGTGGCCAAACGACTTCTCTATTTAAACATTCTGCTATAGCAATTATATTAGCTTGTAACGCCATCAAATCCCTCGACCTAAATTCTTGATGGACATCAACTTGACCATCCCCCAAATACTGAATCCAGATCCTTTGAACACAAGGGGGTGCTTTACTTTTATCATCCTTTTTACGTTGCCATAAAACTATTTGACTCCTATTTGATGCTACTCCAGAATCTATTTGTTCCCTCAATTGCTGTCTAGCTAAATCTAATTGATCTATTAAATTCCCATCAGATCCCTCGTATTTAACCATTCTTTCAAAATAGAGGTACACAAATTTCCTATCTTCAGATCTTTTTAAATATTCTTCCAAAAATTCTCTAGTAAACTCATCAGCATACTGTCTGATATTTTTAAACGGATATTTTGGATGAATTTCCCCATTCTCAATTTGAGTTATCGCATTTCCCGTTAAGGAAATTAATTGGACAGATTGTTTTGCTTTTTTGGGTTCCTTTGTATCTCCAAAGATAAGTGGAGTTCCAAACATATGACAAAATCGTACTGCTCTTGCCCATGCGTTACTAAAATTTTCTTCTTCTATTAAATTAATGGGTGATAATCTAAAAATAATTATTCCTCCTTTGTTAAAACATTTTTTGAAAATTTCCAAGTTTTTCCGACCAACACAAATAATTTAATTTTCTTTTTACATTTAGGACAAATAGTTTCTAAATCATTACCTGTGTTTAAACCATAATATCTTCCTGTAAAACCACAATTTGGACATTTTATTTTCTGAGAAAATCCATTTTTAGGGTTTAATTCAATAAGTTATTCCTCCTCATCAATTTTTGCCTCTCTCAAATCAATGGCTCCCGGCTTACTAAACATAATACCTCTACTCTTATTAACGTCACATCTAGTAGACACTATTTTCCAACTTCTCCTTAAATCTTCTTCCAACCTCTTCAACTTTTGAGATATCCCCTTCGATCCAGTCGGAAAATCCTTTCCAATTGTAGTATTAATCCCATTTTCATTGGCCCAATTTTGCATTTCTGTTAGTAAATCAGAGAATGAATATGGAGTTTTTGGATGGTTATCTGCCATATAATACACAAATTGGGACAAAGGTTCATTTTCAAGTACAGATCTACTAATATATAGCTGATCTGCCATATAAGCTTCCTCAAAACTTCCTAACCCAAGTGTTTCAGCAACAAGTTTCCCTACCGCAGCATATGTAGTCATTCTAAAGTTAGAAGGTTCTTTTTCTAATTCTTCTTTTTTCTCTAGATAAAGCTGTACTAGAGCAATTAGCCCACCGAAAATATCTGGTTTAACAGAATTAAAGTGTGCATCAATAAATTTCCTATTTAAAAATTTTCCCACTGGCCTATCTAATTCAATTTGTATAGATCTATCTCCAAGATCTCCTGCGGTAATTAGATCAGGATTAATGGTTGTAAGAATAATGGTACTGCTAATATCTGTAGATACTGTTTCGGAATTAGTAAACAAGGCTCTCTTGATTTCTGATCCACCAGTTACGCCTAGACAAAGAATATCATCTATTGATTTATCCGTAAATGATATATTGTCGAATATCGTAACAAAATTATGAGCAAGCGTAAACGTAATTTGCCCATAATCTTTGGCATTTAATCTTGACAATTCATTTTTTTCAGAACTGGTTGGATCAATCAATCTTTTTGTAATTCTGGCAGCTACCGATTTACCGGCACCCTGAGAACCATGAAGTAATAAAACTGGATGTTCTTCATCAGGAAGTAAGGAAGTTACAAGCCAAGCAATTAAAAGCAATTTACTCTTTTGTTCTTTTACATTTATAATATCAAACAACTTTATGGTATCCATTGGATTAAATTTATGAGGTAAAACTTGTATCCCTTGATGGCTTTCTCTTCTAAAGAATAAATCTGTTGATTTTACAACGTTAATATCATCAGGTTCTATTTTAAGATATGAACCATCTCCGATATCATAAAATATTTCTTTGGAATTATTATTCCCCATACCAATTCGATTAAAACTTCTAATTCTCTCTCCTTTTGTAATAGCAAATCCAGCAAGATGTTTCATTGCTTGACTTGCTTGATTATCTGAAGGTAAGACTTCATATGTAGCTTCATAATTATGCGCCAGCCACCACCGAAAACCAAGACTATCGATAACATAGATATTTTGATCCATGTCGCATTGATTTTTCACGATAACCGCATAGGTAGTATTATTTTGATCCTTTACAAATTTACAACTATCTTTTGCCAGCTTAACTATTTTTTGAACAATAGTTCCTGGTTCTTTTACCAACCCATACCTTTCTAAAATCTCATTTTCGGTAATTCCTGTTTCAAATTCTTTTATTAACTCAAACATCCCACCCTTTTTATGGCAGGAAAAACACCAAAATTTTTGGTCATGAGCAAATATTGTAAGAGAACCATCAGTTTCTTTTCCGCCTCGATGAAAAGGACAGGTACATTTAAGATATCTACCTTTTTTATCCTCAAACGTTATCTTCAGCTTCTCTCTTGCATAGCCGAAAATATCTGCTGGAATTTCTCCTGTCTTATATTTTGATTCTATTTTACCAGAAGGAAGCAGAGATAAAATCCAATCTTCTATATTTATATCAATTTTATCAGGTTCTGACTCAAAAAAAATCCAATCGTTACCTTCTGAAGGTGGGATATGACAAACTCCTCCCTCTCCTTTTATATCAATTAAAAATCCACCAAACCCGTTTGTGGCACCAGGAAGTTTTTTTGCTTTAATATAAAGATGGTATCCCCCTGATGGAGATCGAGATAACATTTTCTTATATTCAGAAAAATATCTTTCATAAATTTCTGGATCATCAAAATCAATTACTATAATATTATTATTTTGTTTTCCACATACAAGAACCCAATCTGAGTTATATTTCCCTCTCCAACCATTAATTTGTTGGAGAGTAGCTTTTTTTTCTTGAAGTAAAGACCATTTATGTAGGTATTGATCTTTTGTCCCCTTACTTACGGGGCAAAGATTATAGCCTCTTTCAATATATTCTGTAATTAGATCTCCTTCGAAATTCATTTTACTCTCTTTTAAAAATTTTAATTCTTCAATCGATAATTCTTTTTGAGTCAATTTTTATCACCTAAAAATGTCTGGAACCTTATATTGGGGAGTTCTCCTAGATAAAGGTTTCTAAACTCTTTCTCATAAACAAATTATTGGATACATGCCAATATTTTTAAACTTTATTTTTATAATATAGAAAGATTTAAATATAAGTTCATTACAATAGTAATAAATGTCTAGTAAGGTTTCTCGTTTCCTCCTCTTTCCCTTACTAGATAAAAATCTCTCCTCTCTTCGTAGATTACTCCAAAAAAACTTTTTTAGTGGAGTAATCTTCTTATTTCCCCCCATTGATATCCTTTATCAAAAAATCGTGCATAATAATCTAATTCCTTAATTGAGATAGTTAGGTTCCCCTCCATAGCATTAAATAATTCTTCCGCCGTGCAATTATGTTTATATGCAACCATTTTATATATTTCTGGATAAAGTTCTTCATGAACCTCATTTAAAGCCATCATTAATTTTTCACTCATACATTTATATGTACCATGAAAGCGATTATCTTTTTTTAAATTTAAAGCTAATTCTTTTAAAAGATCATCAATTGCCTCATCGGGAGCATAACTATTAATAAATTCTATCAATTTTTGACTAAAAATATTTCTAATACCCCAATAATTTATCATTTGACTATTTCCCTTAGAAATTGATTTATGATAATTATTGTGGGCAATTGTATTTTCAGATTTCAATAATTCTAAAATTTTATTTTTCATAATTTTTTAACCTCCCCATCTAATACTCTTTTTATACTTTTTAATTCACCTATGGCGGACCAAAGCCATATGTTTTCTAAATGGTTAACTTTCTTATTTAGCAAAAGAGCAAACAATAATTCCTCAGCATTTGCATCCAATGTAGTATAAATATATTTAATTTTTTTATAATATTCTTTTGAGTCGTGTTCCACTTCATCCATTGCTATAGACATACAACCACGAATGTGAGAATCTAAATCAAAATCATAAAATTTTTGATTTACCATAGCCTTTCTAATTTGTTTTTCAAATTCTATATCTTTTCTTTTTTGAACAAAATATTCTGTTAAATTTTTTATATAGTGATGAACAGAAATTTGCAAAACTTTATAATTCTCTCCACTATTGGGATTAAAAATATATCCTTCATTATTTTTCTTAGGTTCTATGAAAGTTCTAAAATATTCTTTAGTATGATCCATATAATCTATAATTGAATATTCCATAATTTAATCATCTCTCCCAATCTAAAATTTTCCTTGCCGTATTAATCATAGCTACCCTAAAATCTCGATAATAAGGGTCATATGTTAAATACTCTTCATTATCCATCATAATAGATAATATTTCTTTACAAGTTTTTGCTTTTTCTATATATTCTATAAATTCTTTATCATTCATTTTTATCCTCCTCAAATTTTGATTGTGCTTTCGCCCATGCTTTTGCTACATCATAGCGAAGATGAGTAGTAATTATCGAATCAGCTATAGAACAGAATGCTTTAAAATCTTCTTTTGTTCCAGAAGGACAATTATTTTTAAAAAATCTAAGCCATACCTTTGCTTCGAATGTTTTCTCTAAATATCCTCTATAAGTTTTTACAAAATCCTTAGCTAATACATATATCTTTTCTGATTCTACCATCTTTAGATCACTCCTTTAGCACATTTTTTATAATTTTTTGCGTTTTCCAATGTTCATCTGTTTGAACATGATTTGCCCGAACATACTTTGCTATACACTTATTTAAGTCTTTTGCATAAAAACCCTCTTTGGTTCTAACTACAATACCTTCATGTCCTTTCCTGATTACTTTATCTCCCTCTTGTTGAATTACCTGTTTTAAAGTCTTAATATCGCCATATTGAGGTCCATTCATAAAATTCCTAGTCAACAATGGAACAATTTTAATGCCCACACGATCAGCAAGAGTTTTCATCCAAGAAACACTTGTCCAATAATCATCTTTTATAAAATAGATGGCAAACAATTGAAAATAAGATTCTAAATCTGTATAGTGAATAGAATGTTTTGCATATAACCACTCTCCAAACCAAATTTCATCTTGTGGTATGTTTTCCTTTATTTTGTTGTGCAAAACTTTTGCCAAGTCAAAAGATTTATGACGGGCATCCACTCCATTTCTAGCAAAAATTTTTTCTCTGGTCATCCCTAAATTACTACCATCCATTTTAATAGTAAATACTAGAGGTTTATTAAGAAGATGTTGTAAATCAATATATACATCTTTTCTATTTTTATCTTTTTCACTTACTGCTGGACTAAAATCAAAATATGGGGTATGAGGATATTTCATAATATCTCCTTCTTTTTTAAGGATAAATAGTTAACGCCACCAAAATATCAATAGAAAACTATTTATAGAAGAACCATATACTAAGATATGGGTTTGTAGTGTAGTTTGGTAGCATAGGTGGTCTGGAACCACTTGGTCCTCAGTTCAAATCCGAGCAAACCCATTTTGGGCGGTTATATCAGTTAGAAGATAGCTTGTTTTGCAAACAAGATGCGGCGAGTGCAAATCTCGCACTGTCCATTTGGCTTTATAGCTTAATTGGTGAAGCGTCGCGCTGTTAACGCGAAGAGTGTCTGTTCGAGTCGGACTAAAGCCGTTTAAAAAAAGGATAGGTAGGAAAGTTTGGGAATCCGCTAGATTGAAGATCTAGTTATCATGAGTTCAAATCTCATTCTATCCATTAAAATAAAAAATAATTATAAATTATATATAAAATTTTTTAATCTTTTAATTTCTAATTTTCTGCCTTTTAATTGTCTATTTACAAATTCCCTCTCTTCTAGTTTATAATTTTTAATATTCTTTTGTTCTTCTTTTATATCAGATAATCTCTGATCAATATAAATATGAAGATCTTCAGTTTTTATCATTTCCATTCTTCCTCTTCTTCTATCTCTAATCCATCTTCCAAAACTCCATTCAAATCAAGAATAACTTTTCCAAGAGCGTCTTCTTTGGAAAAATCGCTGTATTTTGTTTTAATACTAACTTTTCCAAGAAAAGCCTCAGCCCGATAATCCTTTTTCTTTGTTTCCTCTGTTTCTGGTTCATCAACCCAACGGCGAGTTCCTATAGTTGTCAAAATAATTTTTATTTTAGACATATTTCTTTATCTCCATTCCTCTTCTTCCTCTATCTCTTTAGGTATCTTCATATCCCCTCTTCTCTCTCATAGTAAAGAGCCTGCTGACAAATTTTAAGAGCTTCCATAAGTGGCATCCATTCTCTGTCAACTACCACCCCCCCCTGAAGGAGGTGGCTTGTTGCTGATGATTAGTACGCTCGCTACGATTGGCTGGTTGACGACAGCCTGCTACGGTCAGATCTACTGAAGGTAGCGATGTTCCTGGATGCATTCAAGTCTGCGTCGAGCTGGAAGCCACAGCCTTTGCATTTGAAGGTCCTACCATTACGGTTTTCCTTCTTCTGAAACCCACATTTGGAGCATGTACGAGAAGTATATCTTGGATCTATGGCAAATACCTTCTTGCCGATAGCAGCCGCTTTGTATTCTACAATACTTCGCAGTTCTGCAAAACTCCATTTTCCAAGCTTCTTATTCTTCTTACCGTTCCTGATGTGGGTTAGATCTTCCAGAGCGATTGTATCATATGTTTTAGATAGTATCCAGTTTGCGATTTGATGATTCACGTCCTTCTGAAACCGTCTCTCCCGACCTGAAAGCTCTTGTAGCTTTCTTTTCGCTGATCGGGTGCCTTTGGACTGAAGTTTTGATCTCAAATATTGATATTTGCCTTTGACCGCTTTGACAGGACCAGATTGCCAGAACGTATTATCGCTACATACCGCTATGTTATTGATTCCAAGATCTACGCCAATCCTCTTATCTCCAATGATTGTTTCTGGATCGAGCTGCTCTACTTGGACATTGAGGTAGCAAGCATTCTTGGTAATCTTCAGTTGAGCATTCATGACTTTCCAAGTAGCATATTTCTGGTAATAGTCTGCTAACTGAAAGTCATATCGCAGTCTTCCAAAAACCGTTGTGAGCTTGCAGTATCTCGATTCTAAGAATACCTTCATGGTCCTAACGTCAAATCGAACTGCTCCAAGCGGATGCTTGAATGGCTTAGTTTCAAATTTTAGCCTCTTGAGCATGTCGCTAGCTTGATCCCGTGCGGTTTGGATGAGGGCAGAAGGTAACGTAGAGTACTTCTCTCGGAGGTCTTTGTATGTAGCCTTGTTAAGTCTGGTCTTATTGTAATCATGTGCCGCAAAGCCGTAGTCTATGACATCCTGGCAGGCAGCATTCCAAAGCCGGGCTGTCTGGATCAGTTCGTTAGACCTATCGAGCTTTATCTTAATAGTGCGGTACATGTTAATAGATAGTTAATACCTTTATTAGATTTATAGTTTTTGGTTATTTTGCAAGGGGTACGATTCATCCCCACCCTGAAGGGCTGGGGTCTTCTCTACCCCTTGACCCCGCGAGATAAAACAGAAGCGGCCTCCTGTGTCGGACCATACGTAGTTCTCTTAGTATGTTCCAAAATGGCTGCAAGATTTTGAGCTTCCTTTTCCTCTAAACTCAATCCAACAAAAGAACTCATCTAAAAATTCCCCCTTAAGAGGTCGCCATCTATAGCCGCCCGAATCGCTCCATTAATAATCTCTTGCCAATCATTGCTTATTTCAATAATATATTTTTGGTTGTAATCATCTTTAATATTAAATATAGTTTTATCTTCTTTTACTTTAACTCTTACCTCTGGAGTTCTATTAAATTTAGTTCTCCATTCCTTAGAAGATATAGGAAGACTTGTAAAAAAGCTTCCTCCTTCTTTAAATTTCATAAACAATTTTTTACAATCAAACTCAATTGGAATATCATAGACAATAGGTTTTTCACCCTCTTTCTTATAGGATATCATACGTGTCTTTCTCCTAAATTGTTTCCCATAACAACTAATATACCCTTGCTTGTTAATAAACTTTACGCTACAATTTTTGCCCACACTTTTCTGTTGATTACATATTTGCCTTCAGAACGAGGAAGACTAGGATAAGCTGAGATTTCATTGATACTTATAGATTTTATACCATTTTCCATCATATCTAATAAAATTTTAATAGGAATAAAATAACAACTTTTGGGTTTACCAGCTCCCATGCGTGTTTCTACGGCGACAAATGCTTTTCTGCCGACTTTTGAACAATATAAATATTCTCTTTTTAATTGATGCAATTTTTCTTCATTACTATTAGAAAAATGAGATTTAAAATTAAGACGATTATATTTGGCACCATTAAAACTTTTTGCCTCAATTCCACAATAATAATTAGGATCACTCGAATCACTAAGAATATCTATCAATTGTGTTCCAGCATATCTAAATTGACGCAGACGGTGAGCAAAAGCATTTATTTTTTCTTTATAATAAAAAGTGTTAAGAGCTTTTACAATTTCATTTTCTTGATTTGTAATTTTAATCACCCTCTTTTTTTAAATCTTTGAGAGCAATTACAATTCCAACATTCTAGACAATAATCTTGTTTAAGAGATTCCGCCCATCCCAATTTTCTAAATTTAACAAGTAAATCAACTCCTTTTCCTTCTCCGTTCCTTCTTTTTTCTGCTCCATCATTATGAATGTGAGATATGGTAAGATGAATTAAATCAGAATCTCCACAGGTTTTACAAGGTCCAAAAAAAGAGAAGGCTTCTTTCCAGAGTTTTGTTTGATATTTTTGTGGAGAACTTTGATCTTCTATCAATAAATTTAAATATTTTCTTGTTCTACTACAATTACAGTTATAACATAAGACTCTCAAATTACTTATTTTTTTTCTAGGATATTTTCGTTTTGATATTAAATCATATAAATGTTTTAATCCATTTTTAATATCTATATATCCTGTTTCATCTATATGATCAATAGTAAGATGACTTAACTCTGTATCTCCACAAACTGCACAGACGCAGCCTCCAAGAATATTTAAAACCTTAATTTTTTTTTCTTGATTATGTTTTTTATGATATAACTTAATTTTTTCTTTATTTTCAGATCTATATATTTTATGAAGTATTCTTATTTTTTCTTTATTATCATTATAATTTTTCTTCGATTTTTTTCTTTGTTTTTCTTTATTTTTTAAAGCACATTCTTTTGCATATTTTTGTATTTCTTTAGCATACCAATAATGGATAGTATTTCTATTAACTCCACATTCCTCTCCAATTTGTTTTTGAGATTTTCCCAATACTTCTATTTGATATTTTAACCACTCTTTATTCTTATAAAGTTTTTCAGTCATAAAATAAATATTATTTTAAAACTATAAAAACATTTCGAAAGAAAACCTTTAAATACTTAAATAAATATTATATTATTTAAGGAGTTGATTTCAAATTTCTAAAGAAATTTTTTGTAAATTATATATGCCTCTTAAAGCACTAGTTACTATATTTAGCATTCTTACTGAAAATAGCGCCACAAAAATAGAATTAACTAGCATTAATAAAAAAATAAATCAAGAAGAAAACACATATCAAAATGGAGTAATATTTAAATCAACAGGAAGAATAGAAAAAACATATACAGCTAAAATAGTTATATCTTCTTTAAATATATATGATAATGATAATAATTTAATTGCTTCTGAACCAGAAGATTCTTGGGGTTCTTGTTGTATAGTTAAAAATGATATAAAAGATGTATGGTTTCCTCGATCATTTGTAAATTTTTTATTGCTATTTCCAGAAGAATATTTTTCAGAAATTTATATTTATGAAGATAATTCAATAAGATTAGTAATAAAAGATAAAATAGAAAATTTATTTGATAATAAAGAAATAATGGCAGAATTTTTTATTTAAAAAAGAAGATAGAATTTTTTTTTATTTAACCTTTTCCAAGTGGAAAAGGATTATTGACTATGTTCATCCATATTTAATTCCGCCTTTCCCTTTATTAAACAATTCTTTATTTAAGGTTTTCATAATCATACCTTTTAGAGCGTCTCGTCCTCCATACATCTCTTTCCAACCTGCTCTTGTAATTCTACCCTGACCTCCTGCTCGGCTAAACAGCATAGACCCAGTACCAAAATTTTTTACAAAAGTTTGATAAATCTCTTCATCAACTTCTAAATCTATTACTAATTTTGAATGTTTAGTATATTTTACACTATTTTCAACCAAAAAATCTTCCCATTCATAAGGAGCACCAATAATTGTTCCTCCCAAAACTAGAAGTTTTTGAGGATCTTCCCACGGAACACATTCTGAGTAATTCGTTTCATCTACATATACATTTTGCCCACATGTTCCTGGACCACAGCTATCTAAATCAATTTTATCAGGTAATTTTTTGTTAAACATTTTTATTACACCACCCTAAAAATTTTAAACCAGCTTACTGGTTATTCCATCCATTATCGTATTCATTTAATTTTATACTGGAATTGATTTCCCAAATTCCGTTAGTTCCTTTTTGAGTACTAAGTTCAATTGGACGGCCCATAATAGATCCTCTATTAACAACTTCGGCCACGGAGCCATTTATAAAGGCATTAATGGCTGTATTATAAAGATTCAGTTGTCCTATAGAAGAATCTTGAGTCTCTTCTTTTGATTGAGTATCTAGGACTAATCTCATAGAAATACTGTTCGCATTTTTAACCTGTAAATTTTGGATTACATCACTCAAAGTATTTTGAATTTTCATCCTGCCTTGAGTGCCATTAAATTCTACACCCTGTTTAAGGACATCCCCACTACTTGTAAATGATCCTTGAGTAGCAATACTTATTTGCCCACCCTGGCCGCTCATCTCAGATTTTGTTGTTCCTGCATTAATAGAACTACTCCAATCCCCTGTTCCCCTAAATGAACTAGAAAGATCAACAGCTAATACCGGACTTAAAAAAAATCCTAATATTATTAATATAGCAATAATTTTCATATTTTTTTTCCTCCATCTTAATTCTTTTTCACATATTTAAATCTTTTGGACTCCCCATATTGACTGCCTAATTAATTCAGTCCTCTCGGCCAATTGAGTCTTATAACATTCCATTCCACAACACCAACCATAACTAGAATGAATAAAACCCTCTTTTTCTTTACATTTTTTTTCACAAGTAACACAAATTCTTTGTTTAATTGACTCTTCACAGGTTAAAGACATTTTTCCCCTTCATATTTTAAATTCTTCTCCTCTAATAATTCTTTTAATTCTTCTTTAAAATTTTGCCATTCATTATTATTTTTCATATAATAAGCTTGTTTGCGAGCATTTAAACAAAACATATTAATTAATCCTAATACAATTAATAAAAGTAGTGGAGCAAAAAGATAAAACCATATTGGTAAAACTATATAACAATTAATTATAGACAAAGAAGTTCCGTTTAAAATAAAAGTACAATAAATATAGTACATTAATCCTAAAGAAACCATACTGGCCCATTCGGCCATACAATCTTTCAAAACTAATAATTTTATAATTATTTCTAACTTTTTCATATCATAAATCCTTTATTTTCTTTGCAGATTTTTCCAGCCTAATCGACTAAAATTTCATATTTTTAATCATCCCAATCATAACAAGGATTTAAAAAATTTAAATAATCATCATATATTGGAACCAAATATGCAAGGGGATCTTGAGAATGAAGATAAATATCCTCATCATATAATTTATCTCGCTCATCCGTATTTGAACCAAATTTTACATTTTGTCTAAGATTGATTTTATTGACACATCTTTTTCTCTTAGAATCTAATTGTTTTCTCCATCCTTGGCAAGTAGAACAGTGGCACTTCATTGTAAGTTGTTTATATGGGTGAAAAGAAAGTTCTCCCCATTTTCCTCTTCTAATTTGTATTTTATTATAAATTCTTTTAGTTCTAGTCATAAGAAATACCATACCAATTTTTTATTTTCTCTCGAATTATTGCAACGTCATCTGGATTTGTTATCGGGGAACTATCGTCAAATATTGTATTCCTCCATATATGTACTTTATTTAATATATTTTTAATCAATAAATCAAATTTACTAGCAGTGATAACAAAACCTCGTCCTATTTCTAAATCGGCTACATATAATATTTTTCCTCCAGCATCCGATTGAATATGAAGTGTTACAGGTATGGCTTGCTGAAGAACTACACCATATATTTGAGTTATATAGAACATTTTTTAACTCCTCGCAATTAATTAGGCAATTATTCTATTTATACCTTTTCCTCATTTAACTTTTTCAATAAATTCTGCCCAACTCATTTTAGAACTATCTTTATTTATAATAATTATATCGGCATTTTCTGGTATCTTATAATAAACAATTAAACATTGGGAATTAGATGTCCATGCGATTTTTGCCGGAGAGCTTTTTATACTTATCTGAGATTCAAATCTTCCTTTATCTTTTCCTCTCAATCCCTGATTTCTAAAAATATTATATCCATTCCTTAAATCAATTGTTTCAAAGGGTTGTTCCCAATATAAAAACTCCCCTCTTGGTTTTTTTTTATTATCTAATAATCTTATTAAAAATACTTGTTTATTTATTTTATTTTGAAAATTGTTATATATTTCGTCTATATTTTCCTGAAAAACTTCTAAACTTCTTGTCCCACAAAACAATTTTTCACTGGCTATTTTTGCAAATTTAATATCTATTTTTGCTCCAAAATAATGTTTTATAGGCATTTTGGTTCTTAACATTTGAGTCTTTAGGGAAAATTTTGTTCCCGCGTCATCTATAACATCAACAGAACTTCTACTACCAGTTTTTATAACTTTTCCATTCTTCATTTCTGCAAATAGGTCTTCAAATATTTGTCCAAACATGGGTTCAATGTGACCTGGTAGACGATAAATGGAAGATAACCCGTCTTGTAAAAACCTATATTCGGAAGGAGTGAGATAATTAAATTTTATCCCTCCTTGTTTTTAGTTAATCTAGTAGCCCATTGGTGTTCACAAGACCATTTATTTACAATTGCATTTGGAAAATTTATATTCTTTTGAAGATAAATAGGAGCTTCACAAACTGGACAAAAACCTTTAACTTCTATAGTTTTCCAATGTTTAGCCATGAATTTTACCTTCTTTTAAAGCTAATTCTACAAACAAAATAGCCATTTGTCTACAATCTTCCTTAGATTTTGGTATATAACCTATTTCTAAAATATCAGTCAATATGTCTCCAGATTCTAAAGGCTTTCCATTGATTTTGAAACCTCTTATTTTACCAGAGGTCCAACCATAGTACATTTGAGTCTTATCACTCCACCCTATACTGCAAATTTGATCTGTTGACCTTCTAAGTTCAGGTTTTATTCCTTTTTTAGATATTAGAATTTGGGCTGCTTGGGATTCTCCAATTAAATCTCCATCAGGAGTAAATGCATATTCTGTTCTCAAGTCTGGAGTATATATATTAGGTGCTGATATAACCACATCCAAAAGGACATATTTTTTGTTTGCCTTCCATTTTATATTAATAATATATTTTATTTGAGATAAAAGTTTTGAATCTTTAATAAGAAAATTTTTCATCACCAGCAGACCTCCTAAGTATTTATTTTTTTATGAGTGACTATACCAACTATTTTAGAATCTGTAACAATTTTATAGATCAAAATTATTTTATCTTTTAGAGACATCTTAAATTCTTCGTACTCATTTTCGGTATCAAAAAATGTAGCAAAAGTAAGTGGTTTAACTTCATGTATATAATGTGTTCTAAGGATCATTCTTTTTCTCCTCAATTTTAACTAATCTTATTCCAAAATTAGATCCTCTTTTTTGAAAAGTCCAAATTCCCCATATTAAACCTTTATTAGAATTACAATTTTGTAATAAAGATTCTAAATCTGTTAAAAACATACCATATTTTTTAGAATTACTATAATCTTTAAATAAAGCATATGCAGCAGATCGACCTCTTTGAAATCCCAAAAATACTAAGGTCGCACTAAAGAGATAATTAGGTAATAATCTAATCCCAAATCGGCAAGCTTTATTTTTGGCAGCTTCACTATCAGTATCTCCTCCAAAATAACGAAGTAAATTTCCATCTGCATCAAATGGAATATTTGTATAATTAGACTTTTTAGTTGGCATTAATCCTCTTTTTTTACTCTATTGTCTTAATCAAAGTTTGATAACTAGCACCAAAAAGAGCAGCCTCTTTTTTTATTTGAATTGGAGTAATTGTAATCTTATTTTCTTTTGCTAATTCGTGGATAACCTTTGTTAAATTGTTTTTTTCTGGATGTTCAGAAAGAAACATAGTCAATCCAGTTACAGTAACTCCATTTTTCCAAGAAGCCCTTTTAAGAATCTCTTCCTTTAATGATTTAAACACTTCTTTAGTTTTTTTTAAACTCTGTTGCTTTTCTCCCTGTTCTATTTTTTGAAATTCTTGAAATTCTTCATTCTGTTCATCTGGTTTTTTAATTGATTTTCTCTTTTTTCCTCTTGGCATTTTATTTTAATCCTTATATGATTTAATTAATCCTTCTAAAAATTCAATTAAAATTATTTTTTTTGCTTTTTCTAGATTATAATTTTTAAAATCCTCATCGTCTACAAGAGGAAGAAATTCTTCTAAAATTTTAACTCTACTTTCATAAGAATTTTTTAAATTTTCTAAATATTCGATAGGTACATTACCAGTAGAAGGCATATCTTAATTCACTCCTTAAAAAATATTTTTATTTTCAAAATCCCGCTGGGGTTAATTCAATAGATGCTATATTTAAAATTATTTCTATTTCCTCTCGATCATATCCCTTGTTTATTAATTTTGCATATATATTTTCTGCGTAGCCAATAAAACATTCATTTAAAATTCCATTATCTGCTGGATTATTAATTTCTTTTCTACACATATTGAAAAATCCTCCTAAAAAAATTAAAAACATTTATTTATTCAGCATTATTATCTATAGAAGATAGATTAACTATCTTCCTTTCAATGCCTACCTTAATTACAGTAGGCTTATAAACTTGTGCGGGCATCCAAGAAGGTGATCCTTCTGGCTTAGGTATTCTAACTCTCTCGCCTGTAAAGATATGCACCTTCCAACCACCCTTATCTTTGCTTTTAGAACCTCTTTCAAGAAGTCTAATTGTAGAAAATCCCTTATTAGCTGCTTTAAGGGCAGCCCCTCTCGGATATTTGTTCTCAAACTTTGCTACAATAGCATCTGCCTCACCTAGAAGCAGAAAACTCTTTTTTCCATTTTTCTTAACCATAATTAATCCTCCAATTTTAGTATAGCTTATAGTAATAAAGTTTTGATATATAAAGTTTTCCATAGAACTTTTAAAAAAGTTTAAATTTTAATTTTAAATAGGAATTACTATTTAAGTAATTCCTATCTGGCATCAAATTTTGATGCCTACCTCGGCCAGCAGCATCTTCATAAAAGTTTCAATAGACCCACCCTTTTTCATTAGAGCAATGATCTGTTGTGCCTCTTCCGCTGTAACTTCCTCATCTGCAATTGCATCAGCAATTTCATCTACCAAATCTATGGCACCCATAAATTTATCCATCTTCTTTGGATCAACAGTTCTGGCTTGCTTTAGAGCAAAGGTCATAGCTTTTGCAGTTGCTTCATTAATCAAATTACTTGTATCCATTTATTATCACATCTCCAATTACACTAGTTTCTGGTGTAAGTATTTAAAACTTTCGGTGAGTTTAAAAATTTTTCTACATAAATTGTCTCAACAGGGTTAAGAACAAAAGTTACTATCTCACAATTTTTATATAAATTTTCTAAATACTTTTCACTCTTGTGACATTCTCTAATTATATTAAAATGGTTCTTTAGATCTCCCAAACCCCTCCATATTTTTCCCTTCTTCATAAAAAGAGGGTCACTTCCTCCATTAGAATATAACCCATCAGATTTACGTTGAATTTTATAAACTATAATCTTATCCATAAAAATCACTAATGGGAATAATATCTATATTTTGCATATTAATTTTAATTACTACAATTTCGCAATCATCATATCTCCCCTTTTTAACTAATCGTAAATGGTTCTTTAAATTACCAATACCATTCCAGAGTTTACCTTTAGTAGTAAAATTAGGATATTGCCCTCCACTAGAATATAATCCATCGGATTTACATCTTATTTTATAAGCCAGATGCTCGCTCATTTCAAATTCCTCTCAAAATCTCTTAAAATATTTTTTATTTTTTGTTGTTCTTCTTTATCATTCATTACCTGACTTAACTTTAAAGCATCTTTACTTGAATAATTTATTAACAAAACTCGTTGACCACACTTTAAACATTTTGCATTGAAATATTGACCATTAACATCTGTCGTAGGATGATCTTGTATATTTTTTATATCAATAAAGCTACAATTTTTACAATTATTACAATAAAAATTTTGTATCTTATTTTCAAAATTTTGTCTAAGATTAAGATTAACAAGTAGCGTGTTTGTTATTCCAATAGAACCACATTCTTCACATTTTGAATTCACACTTACACAAAATTTATTAAAATCGAAAGGTAGAATTGCTTGATCAAGAATTGTTCTTTTGTAAGATTTACAGTCAGAACATACTATAATTACTTGTTGTTCTTCCATAAAATTAAACCTCCATATTTTTTTAAACCAACCAATTGTTATATATTCCAATTAAATTAGCTATTTCAAAACAAACATAAGCCGCACTCATTGGTAAATTATTTTGTCTATAAAATACAAAAGTTACATACATATTACTAAAAAGCCACAAAAAGAAACCTAATCCTCTTATAAAAGAAAAAGAACCCGCTGTCAGAAAAGCTCCCGATATTGATATAAACATCATTATATATTTAATGGGTTCCTCTTTGATATCCTTCTTAAAATAAGCAAGATCAAATTTTTGAGGCATTTTTTATCGTTCCATTTTCTTGAATTTTCCACAACGACCCATCAGATAATATAAGATTTCCCTTACCATCTGTATTATATCCATGTGTTTCTAATAAAAATGACAAATCTTGTACTGGATTATTTGGTTTAATTGATTTTAATATTTCGTTAACCCCATTTAGTTCTTTCTCTAAATTATTGGCAGAAACTGTATTAAAAATGAAAATTAGACAAATAAACAATGTTCTAATTCTACATTCCGTTCCGACCACCTCTTACAATCCTGCCCTTCCAACAAGATTCGTCTTGGGGATACAATCTACCATCTTTTTCTACTTGAGGTAATCCCTTAGAGCAAACATAAGCATTCTCTCTATCTGGATACTCACACCTAGCACATGATTTTGGCATAATTTTCTTAGGCTTGGCTATTTCTCCATCAGCAATATTTCTATATGGCATTTTCCCATACAAAGGACAATTATTACCAGTACAATCTACTCGCCCATCAGCATAATAACCCGTACATTCATAACATTTTGCTCTAATCATTTCTGTAGAGGATAATTCCTCTCCAGCTTGAAATTTCCTAAATTCAGAAGCTCCAATAGCACGTTCCATCTTTTAAGTCATCTCCTGTATTCTTTTATCTCAGCTATAATTTCTTTCATTTCTTTTTCAGTGATACAAATATTCCATCCAGAAAAACCACATTTAGCTCTCTCCGATAGAATAGTTTCTATTTTTTCAATATTAAATAATTTTTTCATAACATTACTAAGGACAGTATGCTATAAAAAGGTTATGCTTAATCTCTCTTCATAGCTATCAACTGCCCATATTGAATTGCTACTTCAATTAAAGATTGGGAAGGCATATAGTGTTCATACAAAGCTTCCCCGGAACCAACAAGATCACTGAGTTTTTGAAAATCTGTAATAATTCGTTTAATCTCTCGGTTAACTAATCCCGCCTGTTGGGAAATTTCCAAATTCCGTATCTCTTGTGTTTTTGACATAATACATACTAGTATTCCAAACTATTTAAATCCTTTCCTTGATTTTCAATAGATCAGAACTATCTCGATTAAATCCAACTATAAGCTCATTGGTTTCTGGATAAAATTTTAAAAAACATATTTTTCGAATATTATTACTTTTCCTCAAAAGATAATTAATAAATAATGTAGTTTTTTCATCAAATTTAAAAACAGGCTCTTCTTCTTGAAAAAGAGGTAATATTTTTATTTTTTTTAAATCTACTGTCTTTAAAAATCTAACCAACGTTCTTGGCCTCAAATCATAAGAAGCTATCTGTTCACCAACATAATTTTCTTTCCCAAATAAATTAACCCCGCAAAACATAAATGATCCATCAGTCATCTTTTATCTACCTCCTTATAAAGCATAGTTAGATACCACTTTTCTTTTGCATAAATATATCCAATATTTTCTTGACCACTATTTAATTGAACACTCCAAACATGTAAATCCTGGTCAAAATCCAAATGTTTAGAAATATTTAAATCGGGATTTTTATCAAAAACATTTTTCACAATTTGAGTTATAGAATTATATTTAATATTTCTTTTAAATTTTAAACCAATTTCTTCTGATAAAAGCCCAATTTTATTGGGCAAAAAAGGATTAAGGCTTATTCTAAATTGCATTCCTTATATCACCCAAGAAGATTATCAATATGCTTGCAGTGGTGTCTATATTTAAAACCAGAACACGTACACTTACTCTTATATGGATCAACTATATAATATCCATCTTCTTGAGATTCACTTTTTACAAAATACAAAACATAATTTCTTGAAAGATCTACCGCTTTTATATAGCGAATTCCCCCAAAATCTTCCAAACTAATCTTTGCTCCTACTATATTAAGTATAGCTCTAAGATTTTTTTCTGTATATAGTTGTCGTTCATTCTCTTTTGTAAGATCTTCTAAAATTAACATTGGTCTTTTAGATGAAGTTGTAGTTGGTTTTGTAAATTTATTTAAAATTTCTATCCAACCAGGAATATTTTTTATAAAATCTTCTACTTTTATTGGATTCTGAAGTTCTAATATATCTTGTTCGATCTCATTTTTCTTCTCAATATTTATTGAACCATCACCATTTAGTTTAAATTTCATATTTTAAATCTCCTCAATTTCTTTATTCTGTCTTTCTTTTTTAACTAATCCATTCCACTCATTAGGAATATTATCTTCCAAATATACTCGTACTATTTTTTCTGCTAACAGAAAATTCCATCCATTAGGTATTTTAATATCTTTTGGAAGGAATCCTGGCGGCCAACAACCCTCTTTATAAAGATTAAGATACGCTCTTAGATGGTCTTTGTTCCTGGGATTAAAAAAATCTACAAGATTCATTTATTTTACCTTTAGTTTCGTAATGTGTCCAAAAGCCAAATCATATCCTTTTCTGATTGCATTCACAGTATCTTCATTCCATCTAAATAGAGAAGCATCCAATGTAAGATATCCTATACAAAAATCATAAGTTTCTTCATAAGGATATTCCTCAAAAGTAAACCTAATAGCTTCTTTATGATTTGCTCCTGGATAGTTGTGAATCAATACCTCTATTTCTTCCTCACTTAATCTTCTTGCTATTGTCATAATACGTACTATGGTAAGCATTAGTATTTAAAGATTTTGGCTTCTGAGTCAAAATTAAAAAATTATCCTCTAAATGTCGGTCTAACTTGTTCAAAAAACAATACCATATTTTTTTTTCTCCTCTATTTATTGTTTGAATCCATTAGTTTTATACTGCCGTTCTCTTCTATAATAGCATATCTATACCTGGTTTTATCAAATCCAATTGTACTGTAAGGGTCCACGCTTATATAATTATCTAATTGTAATCCTGTTTGGCTTAACCATCCTGGTGGAGTATGGCCAACAACTTGATTTAATGACTTCTCTGGAGGATTATCCTTAACAGGACGATACCAAAGAGGACTATTATCATTCCATAATTTTTCTAATGGAATAGAATTTATTTGTTCTATTATATCTCTACTTCTATCTAAATTTTTATAAAAACTTTCAGATAATCCTGCGTGAGTTATTAAAATCTTTTTACAGTGAATAGCTACCTTTATTTGGTTTTTTATTTCATGTAATTTGTCACAAAAATCATAATTAAACTGATTTTGTGGCCAAATTGATTTATTTAAAATGTATGCAACATCATGGTTCCCCCAAAGAAGTAATGCATTATTATCTAATAAAAGGTCTAAACATTCTACTGGTTGATAATTTATATCAACTAAATCTCCGGCAAAAATTAGTTTATCCTTAGTTTTCTCATATTCAGAATGATCTAAAACATTTTGGATAAGGTGAGGAGATCCATGGCAATCTGATAAAATTATGACTCTCATAATACCTGATTATCTTTTATATCATCAACCTTTTCTAAATATTCTTTTTCTGTTGTTTCCATTACCATAGCTAACTTGGGTAATAGAATATCTAAAAAGGTTTGAAATTCTCCTGACCAATTTACAGGATATTTTTTCATGTTCTCTCGCTGATTAGTTCTTACTGTTATACAAATTTTTTCAAAACTCATTTTTAAATCTCCATTCCATCTTTAGCTTCTTGATCTATATCTGCCAATTGAGTAGTCTGAGAATCATCTTCTTTTTCTAAATATTGTTGATATTCTTCAAAATTATATTTTTCTTTTATAGGATCAAAATAATTTCCATCTTCATCTAACCGAGTTTGGTACAAAACTTCTGAGGGAAATACTGATTGTGTAACCTCAATTTTCTCAATCTCAGTAGGCTCTACATAATCTGCATAGAATGTAATTGGTACTCCAGATATAGCAAGCCATTTACCACAACCCACCCTCTTTCTAATTGTAGCCTCATATCCTTGGTGTGCAATTATAATATGTAATGGATGATTTAAATGTTCCCTATCTGTTCCACTTGAAGAATATCCCATAGAGTGATGAGAATGTAAATAACCAATTATTCTTTCTCTAATTTCTTTTGGTATTGTATAAATTTCTTCTTTTACATCCACTTTTATGGGGTTCACTTCTTGTTTTGGGACATAATAATCATCAATAATAAATTTTTGTCCATCTTCATTTATGGACCCCAATAGATAGACAGCAAATTCATTACTTTTCATCTCATACATCATGGCTTGAATGTAACCCCAAACTACAGTACCAATCTTAATCTCACATTTTGAGATATCTAAATCAGTACAAACTGGGCATTGATTATTCATATCTTAAGCCTCCTGTTAAAGAATTTGTCCATCATAAATTACCGTTGTCCTATTTCCATTTAACTCTAATTGTATAGATTCCTCAGATTCACAAATATTTCGTAAATCTGTAGAGAGAGATCTTAAAGATTTTATTTCTCCATCATATAAAATATAACCATCTGCAAGGGAGGTCATATTAATAATTTGAAGCATTTCTTCAATATGATTAACTATTTCCTTAGCTTTAATAACATCACTTACATTTGATTCAACATGGTAACTTCCAGTACACATCTGCCCCCCATTCCAATTATGAGGGAGTTTTGCTGAAATTCTTCCATTTGATTCATATACAGATATGTGACCATCGGAGCTATATACGATAAAAACCTCTTGTTTCATTCTCTCTCGATATTCTTGCTTAATTTTTCTAATATCTTGAGATTTGAACATAATGTGGAGAGGATAAAATATAACTTTTTTGGCAAGACAAGAATTATTTTGTCCATCAACAAAGCTTATAAAACCTTGGAAAAAATCTTCTTTTTTCAAAACATAAGAAGTTAAATTTTCTCTTTTGAATGATTCTATTCCTTGAACCAACATTTGTTCATATTGAGTTTTTATACTTTCTACCTCTTCATTCACTGCTTCTTGAAAAGCATCATTTGGTCTAATAGGACGACCGCTGGCATCTTCTACTAAAGTTAACTTATAAACCTTTTCCCCCGTTACGAGAAGTGGGTGAGCATTCTTTTCCTTTATAATATCTGACCATATTTTTTTTGTACTCGCTTCTCTTTGATCGATTAGGTCTAACCCAGCAAGTATTGGTTCTAAATATTTTAGCATAGGAATAACTTTTGAATTAAATTCTGCTGTATCTATTGGAGGAATAGGCCAAATATAGTTATTTCTTTTATAAGACTGAAAAGCTGAAAGGGGATCAAATTGAATCAGCCTTCTAAGATCAGCCATACCATCTGGAAATTTTTGAGTAATACTTCTAGCAATAGTTTCTCTAGATTCTCTATTAATATATTCTTTTATATGATAAGAATATGAAATTTTTGTATTACTATCAATAAGGGACACTTTTGAAAAATAAGATGTTCGAGACATATTTATTTACCCCCTACTCGTTTATTCTCAACCGAGAGTGAACTTATATAATTTTATTACCACAGGGTCAATTATATCCAGGACTTCTAGGCAAGCAGTCAAATAAGTTCTAGCATCAGGCACCCTATCATAAGAAGTTTGAGCATCCGGTAAAGGATCTTCCCCAAGAATATTGTCAGCCGTTTTAAAAATACTAATACTATTTAAATTAAGACCAACATGGATAAAATTGGTTATTCCATTCTTTTTAAGATTAAGCTCAATTGTCTGCCTTCCTATAATGGTATCTACTGCAATTACTATTAAATCATAAGATTTAAATAAGTTATGATCAAATTCTGGAGTAACCATTACGGATCGAGTTCTAATATTAGATTCGTAACCTCTATTTCTTGCAACAGCCTTAATTACTTCTACTTTTGCTCTTCCCGAGTTAAGAACAAAAGAACCTGTAAATGCAGAGAATCTCTTAAAAAACTTCTCATCTGCTGAATCTCCATCTACTAAAAATACGTTATATCCTTGATCAAGTAGGAGCATTCCAAGATTTGCTCCTAATCCACCAGCACCAATTATTGCTATACTTTTCGTAAAAATCAACCTCCTATACTTTTTAATTAAAAAGTTTTTGAAAAGATCTGTTGGATCTTTCTAAACAGAAATACCTGAAATATCCACTGGGGTTAGCACAATAAGGTTTAACTCCTCATTAACAGCAACCTTAGCCTTAGAATAACCAAATTCTGTCCTAGCTATATTTAAGTCATCTACGTCTGGTTTATCTTCGAAGGTCATAGACTGCTCCAGCTTAGCATCCATCACCAACCAAGAACCCTCTTCTCTATTCTCAGGCAATTCAACATCTTCTAGCACCATTCCAGTTCTTATTACTTCGTTAGCCATTTTTTATCAACCTCTTTTTATTCTTAAGCAACACAACACCATTGTATTGCAGTATTAGATACTAAGCACATATTAGTATTTAAGGGTTTCCCCTAGAAATTTGTTCTAGGGGGTTCCTTAAAATGTTCTCTTAAATCCCTTCAAATGTAATTCCATATTCTACTACATTTTCTTTCATATAATTTTGAGCAATTTGAATTGCTATCTGTAGAGCATTAGAAGAATATTCTATGGCAAAAATTAGAGATCCTGGATAGTCTGGATAAGTATCTACACATACATCTCTGACTTCAATTTGGGGGACCAATTTTCTTAATTAGAATAGCATTATTAGATGACATTTTGCTTCTTCTCCTTCTCTATTTTATCGGCTTCTATCATGCCTGTTTCTACACCAATAATAAAAGCACTTTCTATATCATTTAATTTTTGAATATGAAGAATTCTTTCTGTTAGAATACTGAATACTAAGAAGTCTTCATATACAAGACTAAATTTTATCTCATTAACAAACCACTCAAACCAAGTCTCCGGTCTATGGAGTCTGGTTCTGTAATCTACTTTATCCGCAAAATTAATTGCTAAATCATTGACCTTAGCAGCTTCCACTTTTATCACTCCTGATCTAGATATTTTTGTTCATAAACTTCACTCCAATCATCATTTGTGGAATATCCTCCACAATCACCATAAACAGGATATTCGGGTTTAACGTTTTGAGTTACTTCTATGCCTTCTTTTTCAAGGGATTTTACAAGCAGATCTAATTGCTTTTTGGCGGCTCCCAAATCCATATTTGATATATTTTCTTTAATACTATGAATTGCTTGTATTACAGTTCTAAGCTTCATTTCTTATTGCACCTCTATTAATGTATAAATATAGATTAGTATTTAAGGGTTTCCCTTTGAGGGGAATTTCCTTTAAAAAAATGTTTAAGGTTTTCCTAAAATTCTTTCTCGACAATTGGAGCATCTCTTTGTTAATTCAACCAAATTGAGAGAAGAGTCTACAAAACCTTCAACCCAATCATTAAATTTTGGTAGATCCGATTTGTGATTATATCCTCTTTTTATCATTTCAGAGGAAAGAATAGTATGTCTTTCTCTTATTTTATAAATTTCCACCTGATCTTTTAATATGTGGCCCTTAAGACTTCTATTCTTCTTAATAGAGCCAACAAACATATGGCATTCTACATGTTCTCCCATCAAATGTTTTCTACACAGTAAACTTGGGTCTACCATCCAAAGTCTCATGTATCCTTGTTGATATGTATTAGTATTTAAAGGTTTTTATTGCATAGATATATTTAAGCTTTAATTTTTTATAAAATATTATTCATCGCACCACCACAATCCTTTTTTACAAATTTTTTATTGTAAGTCAAAATCCATCGCGAGCACCTTGTATTTGGTCATCTCTTCGTCTGTCATCATAGCTTGCCTTCTTGACGCAATTGCTCGTGGGCCAGGCCGTCGAGGTCTTTCTGATCTTCGTCCAAAAGACGCTTCCCAACCGGCTCCCCGCCTGCCTCTATCAGACATGCCCGCTCCTCCACCAGCACCGTCTGTAGCCGCTCGATCTCATCCAATGCGGTAGGCAAATATGTCAGAGCCGCCAAATGGTCTATATCAGTGACAACGCCTGCCTTTTCTTTTGCCCGTTTCATCGCGGCGCGAGCCTCCTGTATATCAAATGTCATTTTGTACCCTCCATAGCAGCAGCCATGCCGCGATATCTATGCAGCACTTCTATCGCGTCTTCCCAATCGCTTTCGGTCGCTTCCGATTCGATGAATGACAGGACTTCCGACAGTATCCTGGCATCGCCTGCCCGGAAATCCAGGGCATCTAAGAGCTTCGGCGCGGCATTTCGCAAGCCACATATCAGATCAGTATCGTTTTGTAATGGAATGCTGCCGCCATTGGTGCGCCTAATTATAACATTTCCTCTTCCACCGTTAGCTGCTATGCATCCAAATTCTACATGGCCTTGCGCCCAATCAGTTGGCGTGGCTTCCGCTTCCAGCTCTTTAAGCTTGGCAATCTCCTCTATTAAATTACTTATCATGTCTCATTTCTCCAATATTTTTTATCACATTAGTAAAATTATTCCATCCTTCACTTAGAAGACAATATAATGCGTTCTGGATATTTTCAGGCAAAGATAAATCTTCTGGATTCATTTGCTTACCTCCATATTTCTAATCCTATCTTAGATGTTTTTCCAAACTTTTATTCTATTTTTTGGACTCCAAATTCCACTATCATTATATTCTATACTTGGATTTATAAAACCTCTCTCATTCAGCCTTTTGGTTGAACCACCCCAAGGAATACAGCAAGGAATAGCTACAAGGCTCCTTAATGGATTGCCAATTATAGTCTTTAATGTTTTTTCCATATCAGCATGGCTATGTACTGCAACTATAACTACTTTTTTAAAATACATGGGACCATAATCTAGAATATCTTCTATTTTTTTAGGAATACAAGTTAACCTTTTGATAGAGGATTCCCACATATCCGTCTTAAAAATATCTAATTCGGGATCAATACTAATGCAGTTCCACTTCGTTTTGAAGGCAAATAGAGCAGCCGTCCTTGGACTTCTGCCATCTCCTACAGATACAAGAGTCACCTCTGGATCTTGGGGGTCATATTGCTTTAAATACTTTCTAACAGCATTATATGCTCCATAGCTTTCCGTAATCTCTTTTGCATCCGGGTAAATACCAAGTTGAAGCAGATCAGCAGCAATTTTATATTGTTGAATAAATTCGTCTATATATCTCCGCTGACCAGAAGTATATGCATGGATTGTGGCTGATATTTGATCTTCCATAGCTATATTTTTACTACTCATTTAAATCACACTCCTTATTTAGTTTCTTATTTATATTAATCATTCTATCTAAAACTTCTAAAAGAATATCGTCTGATGGGTCACATGTAGAATTATAAACTCTATCAGAAATTTCCTGTAAATATTTTATATCCTCAGATTCAAATTCTTTAATTATATCTATCATTTTTCTAATTAAATTTCGTTGGGCAATAACTCCTCGAAGATCTTCATCTTCCAGTTCTTCTATTTGATCTTTTAATGTCATATCAATATATACCTAAGTAATAGTTTATTAACTTTTCGGTATCTACTCATTTAACATTGTTTTTTAGAATACCAATAAGGCATTCCATCATGTAAATACACCCATCTGCCATTCTGACTAATTACTGTAATTTGCTTTCCGTTTGGAGTTTTACTCGGCATTTCACAACCATCTTCATCATGGGTATATCCTCTTTCATCTTCATCCAAATCTTGGTTCCAACTAAAACAATGACCATGATAATCTAAAAAATCTTCTTTCCATAGAGAACAGCTTCCTATTTCTATTCCATCAGATTTAAGTCTGCCCATGTAGGTCCAATTTCTACAATTTTCACATCTTTGACCACAAACATAGTGTTGCCAATAGAATAAAACATGGTCCATATAAAATTCAGAGAGATAGAGATATCTAAAATCCATATATTTAAATTTTAAAATATCACACAAATCTTTTAATTTATCTTTTAACAAATTTTATCACTCTCCTTTTTCATCACATAGATTATCTAGCTCAACAAAACAACTTCTACTCATATTATAGATAAAAGGCCAACGAGATCCACTTGGTAATTTTTCAGGATGGTAAGGATATTCGTTTCTGTCAAAAGCCTCTTTGCTTTCTTTATAGTCTCGCCCTTTTTTAATTTTACAAATTCCTAAATTTTTAGTGTAACTATAAATATAACAATGTATGCAATTCTTACAAATTTCGCTTAAGATTTTTGGAGAAAATTTCACCTTATCAACTCCACCAGGTCAGCATATACATTATAAATTTCTTCCTTACCAGAGGCATGTCCTTTCTCATAAACTTTCTCCCACAAAAGATCTTTTTTAGGATTAATTGTAGTCATAAATTCTTTCTCTAGTTCTTTTCGAAACTTGGCATCCAGGTCGTTCTGCTCCTTCTGATAAGCTTTTAGTGTATTCTTTATGTTTCCATATATATCAAGGTTTTCATGAACTCTATCCATAAAATTTGTTTGACTAATATTAATGCCAAGCTCTTCTGCACCATGTAGAAGGAATTCTGCTTGTTTATTAAGTTTTTCAATTGTTTTCTTTTTAGCATCCCAAATATTATCTGGAAGAGGTTTTGCTGTATAAAAACCTCGTCGAACTCGTTCATCTACTTCATATGTTTTATATAGCTGTTCGGGGGTCTGAATAACATTTTTAAACATTTTTAATCACCAGGATTCCTTACCATGATTCCTTACCAGGCTTGCCCATAGATATACATATTTCTAAAATCGCCATCATGTTCCCAGCTTACTCTTCTGTTACCACACTCACATCTTCTAGAAAAACCATCCCATCCACCGCAATTTTTACAATTATCCTCTCCACCAAATGAATTTAGGATTCCTTTTTCTTTATTTTCTTTAATATTTTCTGCAACTAAGATATCAAAAGCCAAACTGTTTGCTTCTCTAACCGCTGTCTCTATAGAATAATCTACACCAAGATGTTTTCCGTTTTTTTCTAGGAAAATAATTGCTTCTTGCGTAAGTGTAAGTGCATCTTTTTCTAATTCTTCTTTTTTTTGAATAGCAATCAGTTCTTTTTGTCTCTTCTCAAACTTTTCTTCTTCTCTCTTAATAGAATCCAAAAGCCTTGGTTTATAAGAAAATTGATTAGTCAATGCACTATTAGCATATTTGAATATTTTAGATTCTTTTCCATAGATATCTTTTATTTCAGATCTAATAAAAGATACTCTTTTTAATAAAGCAGCCTCTATTTCTTTATTTTTAACTTCACATTCTTCTACAAGAATCCTTTGTTCTTTAAGCCAAGATTCTGTAATATCTTCTGCTTTGTTAAATTTGAACCAAAATTCGTATGGGGCAAAATATGTTCCCGTTGACTTTATTTTCTCAGGCTCATTAGTTATCATAATCTATACTAGTAATTATTAGTATTTAACCTTTCTGCTCAAAGTAGAACTTTAAAGCTATAAATACAATCATTATAAAAAAGCAAAATAAACTTATTTCTATAATATTTATTAAATAGAAATAAAAACTAAGAACTAAAAATAAAAATTGTAGTAATTCTATTATTAAGGTTGACAACAAAATTCCATCCTAAAAAAATTTTTTATTAAAGATGAATTATATAATATAAATAGGTCATATTTGTAATTATATCTAAATAATTATTTATAAAATTATTTATTTTATAATTTAAAGCCCATAAACAAAAAGCTATATAAGGATAATTAATCATAATTTTAAAACCTCCAGTTTAATGTATATTCTTAACCTGTATCTGACATACTCCCAGGGCTAAAGCACCTGGGGTTCTGTTGTTAGCTGGATTCAAGCCAGAGCAACTTTAGGGATATCAGTGTTCCCTTCAACCAAATCTCTTTCTTTGGCTGATCGACCTATGCACGGACGTTTTGCAATATTGAATCCTGCATTACTGTCAGCATGGTCAACGTGCCCACAATGAGGACACTTGAAACTCTTTTTGTTCCTGTCTCCAATGAGTCCGCATCTACTACATGATTTTGATGTATATGCAGGATCAACATAAGCGACTTCTACACCAAGCAGCTTAGCCTTATACTCTATCTGACTTTGGAGTTGATAGAATGACCAACTGTTCTTAGCATAGCGGAATGATTTTGTGTTATGCTTGCCGTTCCTGATTCCAGTTAGATCCTCAAGTTTGATACCTTTTCCAGATTCCTTAGCAGTATCAACGATCTTTCGGGAAACCTTATGGTTGATATCTTTGACTATTCGACTCTCCCTGTCCTTGATTTGCTTGACTTTTCCATATTTACCTTTCTTCTGAAATCCTTTGCGAAGGTTCTTGTATTTCTGATGGATATGAAGAGCGGACTTTCCGAGCTTGATAACTTTGCCCGTCTCAGGATCAGACACCACCGCTATATGTCCTACGGTATTTCGATCAACGCCTATCCATTTCTCAGCCTTGATCAATTCCGGTTCTGGAATGGATACTGAGACATAGGCGTATTCCTCGCCAACTTCGATTTGATTGACCTTTTCAAAGTTATCAGGAAATTCATATCTCAAGGAGAGCTTCAAGCAAGGTGCTGATATGGTCTTTGCGTCTCGGTCTACCTTGATTCCCTGGTTAGGAATTGCCAGTTTGACACTCTTAACAGATTTGGCGGTATTGCTTCGGCTATACTTTCTGAGAATCTGGTTAGAGATCATCGATTTCAAACCGAAGTGCTTGACATCTTTGGAGCTAAGGCTATGGGTTTGAATAGCGAACTTTGCTATCTGTTTAGCCTTTCTCAGTTCATCTGAGAAGTCCCTACCATGCTTGATTTTGTAGGTTAGGATCATTTTTTCTTTTGCTCCTCGATGTACTTCTTAACTGTCTCCTCCGAGATATGTCCACACGATTCAACATAGTAGCTTCGTGTCCACAGAGTAGGCAATCTGGTTCTAAGAGACTTGAATTGCTGCCTTAGTTCATGGGATGTATGGCCCTTCAATTGCTGCACTATCCAATGAGGACTAGCAACAGGCGACGCTTTGACAAATAGATGAACATGGTCTGGCATAATCTGCATTTCTTCAATGGAGACACCTATCTTATCGGCTTTATCTTGAAGAAGCTGCTTCAGGCGTGCTTCCACATCACCGACTAATACCTTACGTCGGTACTTAGGACACCATATAAGGTGATATCCTATATTATAGACCGTGGTATTGCTCCTTGTCCATCTATCTGTTGTCATCCTAAAATGTTATATGCTTGTATGGTATATAAGGTTTTCGTGGAGTGTACGGATTCATCCCACGACTAAAGATCGTGGGCTTTCTCCTGCGATCCTCGTAAGTTTAGCGATAGGGCAATATTCTTTGCAACTTTTATCTGATAGCATACAAAGAGGGCAATCGCCAAGCCCATATCCACCCCTAGCTCTATCTTCATGAGAAGCTATTGCTTGATTCAAAGCTTCTTCTATTTCTTCTTTAGCAATCATATTTTTATTGCCTCCTAGAATTCGTATATTCAGTTTCATCTAAAATTAAAGCTCCCTTGGAATATCCTTCAAGAACTAATTTACAAATATGTTCTCTGGCCCAATGAGGAAGATAATTTATTTGAATTTCTTTATCATCTAATTCAATATTCCACCTAATAACTTTTTTTCCATCTCAAGTCACCTCAATATTATGTATAATGAACTAACCACTATTTAATGGTGTCGCTCATCTAAATCCATAAAGCCTATGGAAAGATAGCTATGAATAATTGCTATTCCTCCATAAAAAAGAACAAGTAATATTGGATAATTTATTCCTAAAGTAATCATTGCGAACGTGGTGTAAAATACAGCCACAAAACCACAAAATATAGACCAAAAATAAGTAGACATTTTAATTCATCTCTTCTTATGAATCCATTAATTCTATAGATGCCCATCCACAAAAAACTGCACAAATTGCACAACCAATAACTCTCCACATTTCTATTCCTGTCCCTAATCCACATATTACAAAAATGGTAGAAATTGCTGCCCCAAATCCATAATATCTAGAGTATGTTAAAATAGTCATTTTAAATCACATCTTTTCTGTAACCCATATAACTCCATCTCTTTTTTTATAATAACCGTGCATAATTTTTCCTTCAAAATGAACCCAACATGATTTATTCCCATTAAATTCTATCTTAAGAATATCCTCATGAACAAAATTACAATGAATTGAATCTAAAAGCGCCAATTCAATTTTACTCAAAGAAATTTTCATTTTAAAGAACCTCAATATATATAATATCTTCCAAATCACAACTTACGAGTGAAGATCTATAAAAAGAGTTACCATTTGAAAATATATATTTTTTCTGTCCTGTTAGGCAATATGTAACTGCCCCCATAACTTTAACTCCCTCATAAATTGTATTTTTAGATTTAATATATACTGAGGCCAATAGATCTCGATTCTGCATTTTGTAATCTAATATATCTCTGATTCTTGATTTATCAGTAATTTTTCTAAGCATTTTGATCCACTTCCTTTGTCCACTTGGGTTTACCAATTATTGAATATTGTGCTCTTCTGTTACATTGTTGTTTACAGAAATAATTACCATCTTAAATTACCTCTTCATCGGTTTTAGGTATTCAATTATGT
>Ga0172379_10001271_pt1 | contig 52142 bp, 53 predicted proteins | sample GrowelOW334metaG_FD_119756 | JGI IMG/M metagenome (GOLD analysis project Ga0172379, IMG submission 119756) | Groundwater microbial communities from an aquifer near a municipal landfill in Southern Ontario, Canada - Groundwater well OW334 metaG | ecosystem: Environmental > Aquatic > Deep... | reverse complement strand
TGGGACCGGCTGGATCCCCGTTAACTTCAAGACTACGGGAGTGGTCTCTCTTTCCTCCCTCCCCACTGACCCCATCAATGCTTCTTCCTCTAATCTGTACTATACCTATGTGAGTGGTGGATCGTTTCAGTTAGCTTCTCACTTTGAATCAGCCAAATATCAAGCAACCCAAGGATCTGATGCTATGTATACCGTTGGATCTAATCTAAACCTGGCTCCCTTTCTCTCAGGTCTGGTGGGATGGTGGAAGTTTGATGACAACACCAACGATTCATCTGGATATGCAAATAACGGGACAGAAAATGGAGGAACTCCGACGTACATTCTGGGGGAACAAGGGCAAGCGAGGTCATTTGATGGTATCGATGACTACGTTGTGATGGCTAATAGTGCGGCACTCCAAAGTTTCGATGGAACGGTTTCATTTTTTATGAATGGAGTGGCGTGCACTCTCTGTGGTGTCGTTGGAAAAGCATCGTCACCAACGTGGGCGGGATCGTCTTGGCTGTTCCAATTTTGGAGCGCACACAACATTAAATTTGGACTAAATGGTCAGGACATTTATGTTGGAGCTCCCGCGAATTCTTCCCCAGACAATACGTGGCACCACATCACTGGAACATGGCAACGAAGTGGTGACCAAACTACTATTAAGTTATATCTTGATGGTACACTACAGAGTTCTTCTTCTAGCGTGATCACATTGCGGACTGGTAACGGTATTGTTGTTGGATCATGGGGTCCTGGGACGAGCTATATCTCCGACGTTATTGTGGATGATGTTCGCATCTACAACCGCGCTCTTTCGTCAAGTGAAGTTCAGGCCCTGTACAATGCGACCAAGTAACTAATAATCAGCAACTCACGACCGACAACAAACAACTAGAAACAAAGACGAAGAGCTAAAAAAGTCAACGACGAAAACAAAGTGCAAGCCGTTTGCAACTCAATGGGCAAGACAATCAATAATTAGTGATGGGGAAAGGAAATTAAAGAGGCCCTTTATTTCTTCTATGCATTTTTCTCGTAAAATATTTTTCGTTCTTATTTTCTTTCTTTGCGGGGTTGGATTGGTCGGTGTTGATGTGGGATTAGCTAGCGCATTCTTGATCGCGGGTGCCGTATCGTGTGCGGCATTTTTTATAGCCGTTATTTTTATGAGTCGTCCGTGGGGATGGATTGCGGTGTTGGTATGGGGCGTGGTCGTTGGCGCGGTTTATTACGATGCGCGCCTCACACAGGTGTATGCTCATGCTCCCGCGTATCAAACGTCTATAACGCTCTTGGGGACGGTGGTGTCTCATCCGCGCGTGTCGGCGACATCTCAGCAATTTATTTTTGAAACGGACGAAGGGGCGCGGCTTGGCGTGGTGCTGACTCCATTCCAAGCGCTTGCCCATGGAGATCGATTGACGCTCTCCGGTTCGGTCGAGCCGTTGTCGAGCACGACGCGGTATCTTATAAAAGACCAGATCGCCGGATCGATGGCATTTCCATCGATTGAAAAGCATATTTCGGCGGGATGGTCGGTACGCGGGATGCTCTATAAAATTTCGGATGCGCTGGCGCGCGTGTATATGCGCATTCTGCCGCCCGACGAGGCATCGCTGGCAGCGGGGATTGTTTTGGGACAGCAGAGCGCTTCATTTTCTGCTTCGTTCAAAGATGCCATGCGTGCCAGCGGAACAACGCATGTTGTCGCATTGTCGGGGTATAACATCATGATCGTTATTGGTGCCGTTTCGTTTTTACTGAGTTTTCTCTTTGGACGGCGGGGGCGATTTTGGGGATCGTGCGCCATCGTTGTCGTGTTTGTGTTGATGACCGGCGCAGAAAGCTCGGTCGTGCGTGCCGCGCTGATGGGGATTTTGGTTTTGGCGGCGCAGTATGCATCGCGCCTCTACGATTTCTGGCACAGCGCGGCGGTGGTCGCATTTTTTATGATATTGTGGAATCCATTTGCGTTGCTTTTTGATCTGGGGTTTGTGCTTTCTTTTCTCTCGCTTTTTGGCATTATGGTATTGGCGCCTCGACTGGCGGCATTAATGCCGGTAAATAAAACACGTTATCCAATTGCCGGGGATGTTCGCGATATCGTCGCCCAAACCATCGGTGCGCAACTTGCGGTTTTGCCCATACTCATCGGGGCTTTTTCGGGATTTTCGTGGATGAGTGTCGCCGCCAACGTTCCTATTTTACTGGTGATGCCGCTGGCAATGGGGTTGGTTTTTGTGGTTGGGTGCGTGGGATTGATTTGGGTTCCTGCTGCGTCATTACTGGCAATCGTGCCGCACGCGGTCCTGTGGCTTCAGACGCGCCTTATTACTTTTTTTGGATCTTTTCCGCTTCAGGCGGTGATATTTCCATGGTATGTGGTCGTGCTTTATTATGGCGCGCTGTCTATCCTTTTTCACATGCTTCCATCTCACGAATTAGAGACAAACATTGACTATGTCTAAGATGTTCATCGCGGTTGTCGGTTTAATGGGTGTAGCAAATATTTTTGTGTGGGGGGATGTGGTTTGTGGCGGAGGGCTGGTTAATCCGAATTTTTACTTTCTTGATGTGGGTCAAGGGGATAGCGAAGTAATACGCGTGGCGAGCAATGTCACCTATATGATTGACGGCGGTAAAAACGATTTAGCGGGTAATGTGCTTTCATCAATCCTGCCATTTTTGCGGCGGCGGATTGACGTGCTTTTCGTTTCTCATCCTCAGCAGGATCATTTGGGCGGACTTTTTGATGTGGTGCGGCGATACGACGTTGGGGTGGTGGTGTGGAACGGAGAACAAAATGCTTTGTGGGACTCTTTCGCACGTGTATTAGATGATCGGCACATTCCCGCAATAGCATTGGCACAAGGCGACCAGGTGCAGTATGGCGATGTCTCTATGCGCGTCATATGGCCCGTCGCGGGAGGCATGGCGTCTGATGAAAATGAACGATCTTTGGTTATGATGTTTTCTGATGGGGGCACATCAGCGTTGTATACGGCAGATATGACCGATCGAGTAGAGCGCGTCTTGGCGTCTATGGTAACTACGACAGTGGATATTTTAAAAGTGGCTCATCACGGATCAAAGTATTCTTCGTCGGCGATGTTTCTTGATAAGGTGCATCCGCTGGTGGCGGTAATCGAGGTTGGTAAAAATTCATACGGCCATCCAACGGAGGAGGTGTTGTCGCGCCTTGCCGACATTGGCGCGCGTATTTTCCGTACCGATCAAAGTGGCACTATTCGTATTACCAAGAATGGCGGCGATCTGCGTGTGTGGGGGACGCAATAACTTATTGCACTAAGCTCTTGTGCCACCGAGTTCATGTTGTGAAGTTGTGTTTTTATTGATAGGATATTTCCAATATGAAACAGACGTGGATTGCTGATACCGCCCAGATGGTCGGATCGGAGGTTGAGTTGTATGGTTGGATAGATGTGCGCCGCGATCACGGCAAGGTGATTTTTTTGGATGTGCGCGATCGGAGCGGTATTTGTCAGGCGGTGTGCGGTCCATGGTCGGGGGATGAGGTGTATGCGCAGGCGCAGAAGGTGCGGAGCGAGTGGGTGGTTAAAATTGCCGGGCTCGTTAAAGAGCGGCCGGGAAATCTAGTCAACAAAAACATTCCCACGGGAGCCATTGAGATTGAGATTAAGAAACTTGACGTGCTTAACGAAGCGCAGACGCCGCCCTTTGCCATTGATGGCGAGGGATACGAAATCGGTGAAGAGGTGCGCATGCAGTCGCGTTACGTTGATTTACGCCGGCCGCGCTTAGCACGTAATCTGGCCATGCGGCACAAGGCCATCAAGTTTATTCGCGACTATCTGGATGAGAAAGGTTTTTTTGAAGTAGAAACGCCGATTATCACCAAGTCGACACCTGAGGGCGCGCGAGATTATGTCGTGCCATCGCGTTTGTATGCGGGAAAATTTTATGCTTTGCCCCAGTCGCCTCAGCAGTACAAACAGCTCCTGATGGCCGCGGGTGTTGAGAAATATTTTCAAATTGCTCGCTGTTTCCGCGATGAAGATACTCGCGGAGATCGTCAGCCCGAGTTTACCCAGCTTGATTTGGAAATGTCGTTCGTGGATCGCGAAGACGTGATGGCACTCAACGAAACATTGTTGATTGCGTTGGTGGAAAGACTTTTCCCCGAGAAAAAAATCCAGCAGGTGCCGTTTCCGCGTCTTACCTATGCGCAGGCGATGGAAAAATACGGCACCGACCGTCCGGATCTGCGGGAAAACAAGGAAGATAAAAACATTTTGGCGTTTTGTTGGATTGTCGATTTCCCCTTCTTCGAAAAAAGCACCGACGGGGGATGGACGTTTACGCACAATCCCTTCTCTGCGCCGCAAGCGGAACATATGCCGTGGCTGATGGGCAAGGAGCGTATCGACAGAATACTAACAACGCAGTATGATGTCGCCTTGAATGGATTTGAGATCGGAGGCGGGAGCGTCCGCAATCACCGTCCCGAGGCGCTTGGGAAAGTATTTGAAATTATGGGCTTTTCGGATGAGCGGATTGAAAAGAATTTTGGACACATGCTTACCGCATTGGCGTCCGGCGCACCGCCCCACGCCGGTATTGCCTGGGGGCTTGATCGTCTATTGGCACTTTTACTCGGCGAGCCCAACATCCGCGAAGTCATCGCGTTTCCCAAAACCGGCGATGCGCGCGATCTTATGATGGATGCCCCGTCGGATCTGGAGAAAAAACAGTTGGATGAGCTTGGCATCCAAATAAAAACTAACAAAAACAAATCAGAATAAAGCGATATGCTGGAATTTCTTACAGATCCTTACACCTCTTTTCTTTTTTCCATCGCCTCCATCGTGACAATGGGGAGCTTGTCTTGCGTTGTTCTGCGTCGTGTTATAGCGATGAGGCGGGGTGTGCAGGGGATCAAAAGCGGGGCGATTATCCCCGCTATTAATCTTATTTTTGCCGCATCGGCGATCAGCCCGGCTATTATAATTTCCCCGTATTTGTTTGCGATATCTCTTTTCTTTGATTTAGTTGGCCTCGCATGGTTTCGTCCTCGGCCGGGCGTGCCCTCGTTTATTATCGGCGCGCTCCTGCTCCTGTATGTTTTTATTTGGTTTTCTCAGCTGATCGGATCCATTATTTTTTTTGAAAGCAGAAAGGAATATCTGGCAAAAAATCAATCGTCAAATGGTGGTGGCTCCGGCTTATAATGGCGGAGACCTCGAAGCTTGATAAAAAAGTCGAAGGAATGATGGATGGATATTAAGAAAATAATTTATTATTTACTATGACCAAAGAAAAAACATTGGTATTGCTCAAACCGGATGCGGTACAGCGCAATCTTATTGGAGATATTATTGATCGATTTGAACGGGTGGGTTTAAAAATCGTTGCACTTAAGTTTGTGGTCCCGACACAAGAGCAGGCGTATACGCACTATGTGAAAAATGAGGCTGAAATTACCGCTCTGGGACAGCGCTCAATCGACGGAAAACGGAAAGGTGGCGCGGTTGTCGACGATGATCCCACAGAGCTTGGAGGGAAGATTATTAATCGGCTGGTGCGTTTTTTGACGTCGGGTCCGGTGGTGGCAATTGTGTTGCAGGGGCATCAGGCGATTGCTATCACGCGCAAGATTGTGGGCTCTACCGAACCACTGCAGTCAGCCATGGGGACTATTCGCGGCGACTATACTGTTGACTCGTATCTGATTGCCGATACCGATGATCGTGCGGTGCGCAACTTGGTTCATGCGTCGGCCAACGCACAGGAGGCCGAATATGAAACAGGAGTATGGTTTAAGCTGGACGAGATTGTCGAGTATCACAATATTCGCGAACGCATTCTCTACGATATCAATTTGGATAACAGCAACGAATAAGCCGCGCAAACACTTGTTTTTATTGCTTTGACTTTTCCCTTGGTGTCTGATATTGTCTGTACGAGCCCTGCCGGAAAGATTTTTCGGATTAACTGTGTTAATTTTGGGAGGGCGAATCATTCCTGCCCGTGGGCAGGACATTGAGCCCACCCACCTGGCTTTGCGCCGGGAACATCTTTCTAGGACAGGGCTCTTAACGTGTCATAAATAACTAACCACTCACAACTCACAACTAACGGCGAGGACAGGGTCATTCTTTGTCTCCGTTGTCAGTTATCTGTCATTACGTATGAAACAGTGCGAAATCTGCGGAAAAGGATCCCTTATCATGGGACATCGGGTAAAGTTACGCGGGAAATATAATCCGGTTTCACGGACGCGCAAGTATCCGAATCTGCAAAAAACAAAGAATGCTGCGGGTGTCCGCGTTTTAGCGTGCACGTCGTGCATTAAAAAACTCGGCAAAGTTGCCGCGTAGATTTGACTACGAAAAAATCCGCTTTCGTGATCGCGCGGATTTTTTGTTTCTTGTTTTTTGAGGTGCAAGTTGATAGTGTAAATGCGTGCATATTGCGGGCCATCGGATAGTGGTAGTCCGTACCCTTGGGGTGGGTATAGTGGCGGTTCGATTCCGCCTGGCCCGACGATGTTTTTTTTGGACGATTTTTAAAGGAGGCGCCTTATTTTGTGGTGGTGGCAATTGTGGATAACTGTTTCTGACGATCGTCAGAAACAGTTATCCACTCTGAGATTGAAAGGTTTCTTTGTTTGGGGACATATCTAAATCAGACTGCATGTCGTGCCGTGGGCTCTTTTCTGCTATACTCATAGCATTCTTATGGCACAAGATGAATTGTTAGAGCTTATCCGCAAAGAGGTTGCAGAGAAAAAAAGCCGCGAGACCATCGTGAGCAACTTAATATTTGCCGGATGGAAATATCATGATATTGAAGCGGGATTTGCGGATTTGTTCCGTAAGGGTGAGGTGTCTAAGGAGTTTTTGGGAGCCGCCGCAGCGCGCGTGTCTCGTCCACCTCTGCAGGAGCAGGCGCATCGCGTAGAAGAAGCGGTTGGTACTTTTGAGCGCCCGCGTACGAAGGCGGAGGTGATTTTTGAATTGATTAATGTTTATAAGCGTAAAGCGCTTATATGGAGCGGAAGCATTGCTGGGGGAATCGCGGTTGTGGCCGTTGCCTATGTGATATATAGCAACCTCAACAGCGTGATTGTTGGGCGCGCGCTTCGCGTGGGTACGGCGGCATCTTCATATACGTACCATTTGACCATGCAGGGAAATGTGGCAGTCAACTATCAAGATTCTGATCTTTTCAAGCGGGTGGTACTCTCGGTCCCCGAGGTAACGGTTGCAGTCGATGGATCGTTTATGCGTACACCATCGGGCACAAGCGCGCTATCGTATCAGATTGATGCGCGTGCGCCGCAGGAAACGGCATCACGCTGGCAGGCGGCGCTTGTTCTCCCCGGCGGCGGTGGGACGTTTGTCCAGATTAATGCAATAGCCGCGTCGTCAACGCAATGGCAGGCGGCATTAGGACGGATCGCAAACCGATGGATTGCCCCACAATCAATTGGTGATCTTTCGCTCGTCCCATTTGCCGGTCCTCGCGGTTTGTGGAGCGATATTTATTCGTGCCGTGCAATGCTGGGGGGGCCGAACGGGAATATCTTTTCTTTTCTTGCACAGTCGGGCGTTATCGCGGATATAACGCGCGTTGGCATTGAAGAAAAAAATGGCGTTGCGGCCTATCATTTTGTATTAGCTGTCAACGGCGCTACTGCACGACAAGCTGACCAAGCGGTTGCCACTTGTTTAGGCGCAAATGGTTTCACTCATTGGCAAGCCGTTATCAACGGATCGTGGGATTTCTTTATCAATAAAAAAACATTACAGCCAATCAGCCTCAGTCGCTCCGTTAGTGCACAATCGGACCCCGATGTCACAATGGGCATTGCTTCGTTGGCAATGACGTTTAATGATTGGAACCAGCCGCTGTCAATCAGCGCACCACAATCGTTTCTCACTCCCGCGCAAGCCGATGCCATTATAACCGACGTGGGTCCGGCACATTCCGCGCCGATACCAGAGGCGTCGAAAAAATAATTTTTGTCAGTGGACTTTTGTGCGTTGGCGGGTATACTGGCACTGCACACCATGAATCAAATCGTCTTTATTGTTTTCGAACTGATTGTCCTGCTTTTTTCCGTGATTTTACACGAAGTTTCGCATGGCGTGATTGCCTATGCGTTGGGAGACACCACCGCCAAAGACGCACATCGCTTGACGCTCAATCCGATTTCGCATCTGGATGTTATGGGGTCGCTTGTGGTTCCGCTTTCACTGTTTTTGCTTTCGGGTGGGTCATTTGTGTTTGGATGGGCCAAGCCGGTGCCTTACAACCCCTATAATCTCAAAAATCCAAAAGTAGGCGGAGGAATGATTGCCGCCGCCGGTCCCATAACCAATTTTATTATCGCGTTCTTTGCTTCTGGGTGTCTTTTCGTCGTCCGGGCGTTTGGTTTGTCATTTGTCCAACCAGAATTACTCCAGCTGATTATTGTAATCAATGTTGCCCTGGCGGTTTTTAATTTAGTCCCCATTCCGCCACTGGATGGGTCAAAGGTACTGGCGGCATTTTTGCCCAATCGCGCGGCCGCCGCGCTTCTTTCGCTGGAGCGGTACGGAATGGTCTTGCTTTTACTCTTCATTTTCTTCGGGTTTCAGCTGATCCTTCCTATCATCTACTGGATTGCCCGTTTTTTGCTCTAAGGCGCGTCCGTTGACAGAGCTCGTTTTTTCTTGCTATAGTATGCCAAAGTCCTTGTATGAGGATTTTTTATTGTGTCCGGCTGAGTGATGCGCCGAGTAAGATAATTGAGTTGCATCTATTCTCTTATTTGCGCGTGCTGATCGCTCGCTGTATGCATTGTACTAACCCCGCCATCGTTGCGGGACCATTTTGTCTTTATGCCAACAATCCGACAACTTATTAAAAAAGGACGGTCAAAGACCGTCAAAAAATCAAAGTCACCAGCAATGGGGTTTTATTTTAATACCCTCAAAAATCGCCAAGTATATTCACCATCGCCGTTTAAACGTGGTGTGTGCACGAAGGTGTTTACCACCACGCCAAAAAAACCAAACTCAGCTTTGCGTAAAGTCGCGCGGGTTCGTCTCACTAACGGGATGGAAGTCACGGCGTATATTCCGGGCGTGGGGCACAACTTGCAGGAACACTCGGTGGTTATGATCCGCGGCGGGCGCGTCAAAGATTTGCCGGGCGTGCGATACCACATCGTGCGCGGACGATTGGATGCGGGGGGTGTGGATGGTCGCAAACAAGAGCGGAGCAAGTACGGCGTCAAGCGGAGCAAGTAGCCGTTCCCACTATATATTTATAATCGCACGATGATATGAGACGGAAAAGAAACTATAAACGCGTCATTACGCCCGACCTCAAGTACGACAGTGCAACGGTTGCGCGCTTCATCAACTATCTGATGAAGGAGGGTAAAAAATCCATCGCACAGCAGATTATGTATACTGCGTTGGATATTATTGAGAAGAAGATGAAGAAAAATTCGATCGAAGTTTTTGACGTTGCGTTGGACAATGCTTCGCCGGTGTATGAAGTGGTTTCCAAGCGCGTCGGTGGCGCCAACTATCAAGTCCCGCGCGAAGTTCGTGCGGCGCGCAAATTCTTTTTGGGATGCAATTGGATTATTGATGGCGCGCGCAGCGGTAAGGGCAAGCCGATGGCAGAAAAGCTGGCAGATGAATTGATGGCGGCATACAACAATGAAGGGTCGGCGATCAGAAAGAAACAAAACGTCCACAAAATGGCCGAGGCAAACCGTGCCTTCGCTCATTTCGCTCGCTAAGCGGTGGCGCACTAACTATTTGAGTTTATGGCTAATCGATATCCTCTTGAGCGATACCGCAATATCGGTATCATCGCCCACATTGATGCGGGCAAAACGACGGTGTCTGAACGCATTCTCTTCTATACGGGCATTTCTCATAAAATCGGCGAAGTGCACGAAGGAGCGGCAATTATGGATTGGATGGAACAAGAACGGGAACGTGGTATTACGATTACTTCCGCGGCGACAACATGTTTTTGGACTCCCATCCGTCTTATCAGCGGCACCGATGATGCGACGAAAGCAAAAATTCGCGAAACGCACGAATATCGCATCAACATTATTGATACGCCCGGGCACGTTGATTTTACCGCTGAAGTTGAGCGGTCATTGCGCGTGCTGGATGGCGGCGTAACGGTGTTTGATGGCGTTGCCGGCGTTGAGCCGCAGTCAGAAACCGTCTGGCGGCAAGCTGATAAATACAAAGTGCCCCGCATTTGTTTTATTAACAAATTGGATCGCATGGGTGCCAACTTTGACAAGTCGTTTGATTCGATTATCGAACGCTTGACGCCTCACGCGGTTGCGGTCCAGCTTCCTATCGGATTGGAAGAAAATTTTGCCGGCGTGGTTGATTTGCTGGAAAAGAAGGCCTACACCTTTTCTGGTGAACACGGGGAGATTTTAGGTGAAATAGAAATTCCTGCTGATATGATTGCCGATGTGGAAAAACATCGTGCGGCATTGATTGAAAAAATTGTTGAGAAAAACGAGACTTTGATGGAAAAATATCTTGCCGGACAGGAGGTGAGCGTGGAAGATTTACGTGCAACGTTGCGTGCGGCGACGATTGCTAATGAGCTCGTTCCAGTTTTTTGCGGATCGGCACTGCGCAATAAAGGCACTCAGTTAATGCTTGACGGCGTTGTTGATTATCTGCCGTCGCCTTTGGATATCATCGATTCAAAACCGATTAAAGGCACTGATCCCAAAACGGGAGCGGAAATTATCCGCTTGCCGTCGGACGATGAACCATTTACTGCGCTGGCGTTTAAAATTGCCACTGACCCGTTTGTGGGCAATTTGGCATACTTCCGTATTTACAGCGGTGTCATGAAAAAAGGGAGCTACATTATGAACTCGACTAAGGGCTCGCAAGAACGTGTCGGGCGTATCGTGCGCATGCACGCCAACCATCGCGAGGACGTTGAGGAAATGTACGTGGGTGATTTGGGCGCGATTGTGGGTCTCAAAGCCACGACAACCGGCGACACGTTGTGTGACCCCGAAAAGCCGATCATTCTTGAAAAAATAACGTTTCCCGAACCGGTTATCAATCTTAAAATTGAGCCAAAAACAAAAGTTGACCAAGAAAAACTTGGCATGGCATTGCGGCGTCTTGCCGATGAAGATCCGACATTCCGCGTGACCGGAGATTCGGACACGGGTGAGACGATTATTTGGGGGATGGGAGAACTGCACTTGGAAATTTTAGTTGATCGAATGAGGCGTGAATTTGGCGTTGAGGCCAACATCGGTCGGCCGCGGGTTTCCTACAAAGAAACCATCACCGCATCGGCTGAAGCGGAAGGAAAATATATCCGTCAATCGGGCGGCCGCGGGCAATATGGACACGCAAAGATTAAAATCAAGCCGTTGGAGCGCGGGAAAGGATTCGTATTTGTTAATCAAATTAAAGGAGGCGTTATTCCGCAAGAATTTATTAACCCGATTGAAAAGGGTATTAAAGAGGCATTGGAGCGCGGTATCGTTGCCGGTTATTTGATGACTGATGTGGAAGTTACGCTGTACGATGGTTCATACCATGAGGTTGACTCGTCGGAGGCGGCGTTTAAAATCGCCGGCTCAATGGCACTTCAAGAGGCCGCCAAAGCCGCAAAGCCGGTTTTGCTTGAGCCGATCATGAAGGTGCAAGTTATCATGCCGCAAGAGTTTTTCGGCGATGTGACTGGGGATGTTAACTCAAAACGTGGACGCATCGAAGGCATGGATGATCGTGGTTCTCTGAAAGTTGTTGATGCCAAGGTGCCGCTGTCTGAAATGTTTGGGTACGCGACAAAATTGCGTTCAATCACGCAGGGTCGTGGGTCGTTCACGATGGAATTCGATCACTACGAAGAGGTGCCAAAGAACGTTGAGGCGCAAATCGTAGAGGGACGCAAATAATTGACAGCTTCTACTCAATACAGTAGAGTATACAACGCTATGGCTGAATACATTATTGATTGTGCGGGGAAACGACTGGGACGCGTCGCCACGGAAGCGGCGGTTATTCTGCAGGGAAAAAAGAACCCGGCATATAATCCGCGCTTAGCGGGAGATGATGTGGTGATTATAAAAAACATTTCCGTGTTGGAGGTGTCGGGGAGCAAAGAGGAACAAAAGGTGTATTACTCTCATACGACACAGATCGGACATTTGAAGGAACGGAAGTTTAAGGACGTCGTCGCTAAACATGGTATGGCATATGTTTTGCGCCATGCCGTCGAGCACATGCTCCCCAAAAACAAACTACAAAGCATCCGCATGAAGCGGCTTATCATTGATCAAGAGAAGTAATATGGAGCAGCAACATACCACGCGAAAATCATCGGTCGCCGCTCACAAAAAAGATGCGTACGACGAGGGCATCGGCCGTCGCAAAACGGCGGTTGCGCGCGTTCGTTTAAGCGCACGTCACGGCGGCAAGGCAGATCAGCCCGATATCACGGTTAATGGGGCATCATTTACCAAATATTTTACGGTGTCCGAACATCATCGTACCGTCACGGCGCCACTTGAGAAGACCGACATGGTTGAACATATGACCGTGAGTGCGCATGTATACGGAGGAGGATTGGCCGCGCAGGCTGAAGCAATTCGTCTGGGCATTGCACGGGCATTGATAAAAAAGAATGAAGAACTCAAAAAGAAATTGCGTCTTTTTGGATTTATAACGCGGGATGCGCGGGTAGTGGAGCGTAAGAAATATGGGCTGAAAAAGGCTCGTCGCGCACCACAATGGTCAAAGCGCTAGAGCAACATTTGATATATTTTTACAAAAGCCCCGCTGTGCGGGGCTTTTGTGTGCGATCAGAAATCTAAGTTGTAGGCGGTTAGCGTACCAGCGGCCACAGTGAAGAATATTTTGGCATCGGCATCGTACCACGAACTATTGTTCGTGCGCGCGATTACAAACTGATTATTGGGTTCGGTCTGCGTTATTTCCGCGATAGTTGTCTTGTCGGGATAGATTGACAAAATGTGATATTGATCCGACATCCATCGGAATTGGGAAACGCGCGCCGCCTCAAGGATGCCGATGCGTAGCGTGGTGTTGCGGGGAGCATTGAGTGCGACGATGTCGTCATCAAATAAATACACGAATGTTTTTCCATCGCGATCCTGATAGAGTAGCCGGCTTCCATCCGGAGAGAAGATTGCTGTTTTGACGGTATCGGCAATGCGCGCATAGGTCCCGTCAGTGAGCGAGTATGACCAGAGCGAGCCGTCTTTGAGTATGAGCGCGGCGCGTGAAGGAGAAATATCCGCTGAACTAATGGACGTTGGCGTGATCAGGGTATATGTTTGCGCTATTTTTGCCAGCGAGAGATCAAAGACGGAAAGAAGTGCGGCGGTTGAGGTTGGCGCCCCTGTCCCCGCGGGTGTCGTAGTCGCGGAAATGGCATAGGCGTTGTTGTTGCGGATGCCCCACCAGAGGAGATTGGATGATCGTATCATCGGTGTTTGTGCGCTGGTGTCTAGATTGATCGCCGATAATCCTGTTTGTGTTTGTATGATGAGACGATTATTTTCTTGCGGGTAAAGTGCGAGTGAAAGAACCGGTTGGCGAGTCAGTGTTGCTATTTTTGACGAAAGATTGGTGATGTCCGACGGTGCAGCCAGATGGATGCCGTAGTAGATTTTTTTCGTACTATCATGGGTAATCAGCGCCGTGCCATTGTTGCTGTCGATGATGGTGTTCCCGGGGATATGTGCGTATGTCGTCGTCGCGGTTTGCAGAGGGACCATGAGGATGTGCAAGAGGCGCGTTACTTGTCCAGGGGAGATGATTATATTTTTTTCATACGGCGCATAGCCATCTTTCCCGATCACCAGGCGATAACGCTTGGGGAGGACCGTGGAAATAAAAGTGCCGCGCTGAATAAAGCTCGATTTATCCTGATACGATTGCCCGTTGAGGAGTATTGAAACGGGACGAAGGGACGTCTCAATATACAGTGCGCCAGTTTTTTGAAGGTGCCACGTTGAAAAATCAACTCGATATCCGAGCGTGTAATACAGAAGACCGACTCCGATAACGCAAAACAGGGCAACAAAAATAAAAAAGAGTTTTTTTCGCAGAGAATGAGTCATGGTTGCATGAATGCGCCACGCGGGACTATACTTGGTCTATAGCATAGCTGGTTAGGGGTTTATTGGCAACGCATGCGATTTATTATTACCGGAGGAAAACCGTTGGCCGGAACCGTTGTGGTGCGAGGCGCAAAAAATGCGGCGACTAAAATGATGATTGCCGCTTTGTTGTCGCCCGAACCCATCCGTTTGGAAAATTTTCCATTTATCGGCGATACCGATATTACGGCCGAATTGTGCAAAACATTCGGTGCTGATGTTTCATATGATCAGCGCGCCGGAACGGCAACGATGGTAACGCCGACGATCACGAATGTGCAGGCGATGAATTTGACTCGCCGCAATCGCATTCCCATTCTTGCTCTCGGTCCGTTGTTGGCGCGCGCCGGAGAAGCCATTGTGCCGATTGTGGGGGGAGATAAAATCGGTCCTCGGCCGGTTGATTTGCATTTGGATGCGTTGCGCGCGCTGGGGGCCCACATTGAAGAATATGCGGATCGGTATGAAGCGCGTGCACCACACGGATTGTCTGGCGCGCGTATCAATTTTAAATTTCCCAGCGTTGGAGCAACGGAAAATGCGCTGTTGGCGAGTGTGTTGGCACGTGGCACGACGACTATTACCAATGCCGCGCTTGAGCCGGAGGTTATTGATTTGATAAAGCTTTTGCAAAAAATGGGTGCGATTATTGGTTTGGGGTCTGGGCGCATCATTGTTGTTGAGGGCGTACCGGCATTACATAGTGCTCGCCATCGCATTTTGCCCGATCGCAACGAAGCTGTTTCGTTTGGCGTGCTGGGTGTCGCCGCGAGAGGTCCGGTGCAGGTCAAGGGAGCGACGCAGGGACATTTGATGACGTTTCTTAATACTATCCGTAAAATCGGCGGGAACTACGAAGTTCAAGACGATGGCATCGTGTTTTCGGGCGAAGCGCCTCTCAAGGCCGTTGAGGTGGAGACGGATGCACACCCCGGTTTTATGACGGATTGGCAACAACCTCTTTCTGTCGTGCTCACGCAAGCCAATGGTGTTTCGGTTGTTCATGAGACGATTTATGAAGATCGATTCGGTTACGCCGACGATCTAAATGCCATGGGAGCTCGGATTACTACCTTTACTAAGTGTCTTGGGGAGCTCCCGTGCCGTTTTTCCGGCATGGGACTCAAGCATAGCGCGGTTATCCATGGACCCACGCCGCTGACGGGGTCAACAATGCATGTCCGCGATTTGCGGTCGGGGATGGCGCACGTTATTGCGGCCTTATTGGCGCGCGGTACATCGGTCATAGAGGGAGTTGAAGAAATTGATCGCGGATATGAAAAATTAGACGAACGCTTGCGGGCACTGGGAGCTGATATCTCCCGAGAGGCGTAAGAGAGCCATGACTCCTCAAGAGGCCAGAGACATTCTCGATCAGTGGGTTGTTAATCCCAATCTAAAAAAACACATGTGGGGCGTTGGTGCGGCCATGCGTTGGTACGCCAAGAAATTTAATGCCGATCAAGATCGATGGGAGACGGTCGGCATACTTCATGATTTGGATTGGGAGAAATATCCCCACGGATCGACCCAGGGGCATCCCTATGTTGCCGTGGCATTTCTTAAAGAGCGCGGACTTGATGCCGAATCATGCCAGGCTATTTTGGCGCATGCGTCTTATACGCACGAGCCTCGCGAAACGCTCATGGCAAAAACGCTTTTCGCCGTTGATGAGTGTGCGGGATTTATTGTTGCGGTGGCACTGATAAAACCGGAAAAAAAATTATCAGCTGTTGACGTTGCTTCAGTGATGAAGCGTCTGAAGGAGAAACGGTTTGCTGCAAATGTTAATCGTGATGAAATAGCAGAAGGCGCACAACTGCTTGGTTTTTCTCTTGAGGATCATATTGCCAACGTTCTTGCGGGTATGCGTGTCTGTGCCGCTGATTGCGGGTTGTAGGACCTTGAGCGTGAGTCGCACAAGTTTTCCACATGCATTCTTTCTTTGCCGTATGCCGTATGGTATACTGGCTCTTGTGAAAACAGATGGACGAAAGCGATCGGGGCGGTGCATGGTGTGAGGCCACGCAATACCAATCCGAATCTTTTTCGTCTGCAAACAAAAATCCGCCGTCGAGGCGGGTTTTTTGTGAAGGGGGTAGTGCACATATAGAAAGATGTAAACGGGTGAAGTGTGGTACACTAGAAAATGAGTAATCTTTATTTTCTATGGGAAATATATATGATGGCACGGATCGTCGAATGGGAATGATTGATGATGAGCGGGTTATTTGGAACGTACAAAGCAAGAAAATCGGTTATGCCGACGGCAAGAGAATTTTTGATATGGACGGCCATTCAATCGGCTGGGTTGATGTGGACGGGAAAATCTACGACGGAGACGATCATCATGCGGGATATGTTGATCCGGCTGGCGTCGTATATGATTGGAATGCGCGAAAAATAGGGCGAAGCGAAGTCCCGCACATGGAATTGGGCGCGGGCGCATTGCTGCTTCTTATCATGCGCTAAGTCGATGCGATGTCGCAAAAAAAGAAATAATTTGTTCGAAACGTATCATAGTCAGTGAACCATCTCCGAATTAACGCAGAAAAGTTTTTATTGCGCGGGATGCGTTTTTGAAAAATCTGGGTTTATGGCGATACCAGTTACAAAAAAACAGAATAAGACGGACGAGGATCTCGTGCGGGAAACGCTCATACATCCGAATCAATATGCCCTGCTGGTCGAGCGGTATGAGGCAAAGCTCGCGCGTTATATCCGCCGCGTTGTTCCGCTTTCTGACGATGACATTAAGGACGTGTTGCAGGACGTTTTTATCAAGGTTTACCAGAATCTCAATGATTTTGACGGCAATCTTTTATTTTCGTCGTGGATTTATCGGATTGCGCACAATGAAGCGATTACGCTGATTCGCAAGCGAAAACATCTGGTGCGGTTTGCGCCATCGTTGGACGCTGGCGACGATGACGGACTTGATGCCGGGGTTGTTGAGGCCATAGTCGCCGATGATGACGTTGAAGAAGATGTGAGTCGCCGCCTGCAATCCGAGCAGGCGCAGCAAATACTTGATGAACTGGAGCCGGTTTATCGGACTATTTTATTATTGCGGTTTGTTGAACAAAAAGATTATCGCGAAATATCCGATATTCTGCGCAAACCGATGGGGACGGTGGCAACCTTGCTCTATCGGGCAAAAAAACAATTTCGCCAAAAGGCCGTTGCCTATCATGTCGTCGCAAGTATATAAGAAGCCGTCACCATGGACACGTTTTCAAAAGATGTCATCACACAAATAGAAAAAAAGCATATCGCGCCTCGTCCGCGCTGGATTTTTATCGTGCGTAACGCGGGGACGTGGATTGTGTCGGGCTTGCTTATTGTTGTCGGTGCCATGGTCATCAGCGCTGCATGGTATTCATTGTTTGATAATGATTGGGATGTGTATTCCTACGGTGGCGCCAATCCGTTCATCTTCATTTTGCAAAACATACCTTATTTTTGGATTGCCATTGCCTTAGTATTGTTTGGGCTCGTTTTCCTCAGTTTTCGGCAAACGCGTGAAGGGTACCATTATGCGGCCGGTGCCATCGTTGTCGGGACTATTGTTATCAGCATTGTTGCCGGTGCAATGCTTTTTGGTATCGGCGCCGGGGAACACGTGGAGCGTTTGGCCTACACCTACGTGCCATATTATCGCGGCACCGAAGAACGGCACGCCGATGTGTGGATGGATCCGGCACACGGTCTGCTGGCTGGCACCATTAATCACATTGATAGCACGACACAGTTTACGCTCACTGATCTTGCGGGAGTGCGGTGGACGGTTATCGCTTCGGGAACGCAATGGCAACCAGATGCCTCTTTGCGGGAAGGGGCGGTGATTAAGCTTGTGGGGACTCCCGCCACGGATACGGTGATTTTTGTCGCAAAAGAAATCAGACCATGGTCGTCATCATCGGAATATCGATCGCCGCTTCCGGCGAAGAAATAAATATGCAGGGTGAAAGAAACTCGGTTGGTGCGATGTATAGAATATGAAAGGTCGGGTTATTTCATTTTTATAGAAGCGGAAGGGGTATGGGCCCTCCCGCTTTTTGTATTATTGCGCCCGATGTGGTAGGAATTACCCCAGGTCTCAAAGAGAAAGGAGGTGATTGGCTATGGGTGGCTGGCATCTGGACGAGTGGTTGGGGGCCGGGCGGCTGGCGTTTTGAATGGCTGGTCCGGCCAAATGTTTGTTGGGCAGCGTACGCGCTGCCTTTTTTTGTAAAAAAATGACCCTCGGCTTTCGCTCTGGGTCGGGTGCTCTAATTGAGGGCGCTTAATGAGGTGGATCCTTGGGGAGGATTGCCCAGCCGTCCGAGTGTTGGACGACCAGCGTCCCTTTGGTGATTTGCTGGGTCTTTGTCCCTGGAACGAAGTCATCGGGAACGAATCTTACCAGATCCGCTCCGCTCCAGTTGCTGGCGGCCAGGGCGTACCAATGCCCGTCCGCCCACACCTGGGCGTTGAGAACGCGGGCCACGGTGCCGATGGGGCGGAGATTCTCCGGATTAGGATTCCTTGCTGCCCCGAAGACCAGAAAGAAACTTCCTATCAGGACGGCAATCGTCACCATCGCAACGGCTGGCCCTTCCCACGGTCTTCCTCTCATTTTCGCCTCCTTCAATGTGCGTACTCATATACTACACTATTTTTATGATTTTGTCAACTGGCGCCGAAAGAGGCAAAAGACAACACTCTGTGCTGATATAATTGCGTTTTGGCGTAAGATTTGGCCATCGAACCAATGGTTGGTGTGCCTATTGTGTTTGCTCGGCGAGTATTTCCGCCGTCCCGCTCTTTGGTAGAGAATGTGTGTTATAATAAACACATCGTTATGAAATATGCTTTTATTTTTGCGTGGCGTCGGATTTTGATAATCGTTTTGGGGGTCGGGGCTCTGTTCTCTATTTTTTCTTTTTCTATCGCGCAGGCACAGGAAACTATTCGGTCCTATGTCGTTGATGCGGCGATACAATCAGATGCAACCGTGCGCATAACCGAAACGATTGCCTACGATTTTGGAACTGCTGATTTTGGGGCTCCAGTGCGCCACGGCATTACTCGCGACATTCCGCTGGCTGTTCCGGGTGTGCCCAATCTTTCCATCGTTATCTCCAATGTGTCGGCGACGATCAATGCTGGCTTGCTGGTGCCGGTTGAGGAATCCATCGTTAATGACGCTGAAAATATCCGCATCGGCGATCCGAATAAAATTGTTACCGGTGTGCAGACGTATCGAATCACCTATACGGTTGCGGGAGCCATCGGTTATTTTGCCGATCATGATGAATTTTATTGGAATGCGGTGGGTGACGGGTGGGGGGTTGGCATTGATCGTGCGTCGGCAACGGTTGTTCTTCCATTGTCTCCGGCGAGTGCGGTTCCGACGACGACGTGCTATACCGGCGCAATTAAATCTCGCCAGCAAGCATGTTCGGCGTCTGTTGTCGGCGGAAATAAAATTGTCTTTGCAACCACGCGTGCGTTGGCGGCCAACGAAGCTTTCACGATTGTTGTTGGGTTCCCTAAAAATAGCGTTGCGTATGCTCCGGTTATCGGCACCACTCCAGTGCTATCTCAAGCGCCGTTAGCGTCGTGGGGATGGGTCTATGGATTGGTTCTTGTCTTGGGCGCTATTGGTTGGCTTATCTACGCGCGCCGACGGCGATCGTCTCGTCCCGGGTCTCCCGTGCCGCAATACGATCCGCCAAAAAACATTACTCCGCTTGAGGCGGCCGCACTGATGACTGACCCGTTTCGTAAGGGACTGGTGGCGCAGATTATTTCTTGCGCCGCTCGCGGTTACTTTACCATCACCTACATTTCTCAAAAGACGCTGGGCATTTTTCCATCCCATGATTTTCAGTTGTCACGCACCGCCAGTGTCGCAGAAAAGAGAGCCGATCCTGGCGATGCCTCATTGTTGGCGATGCTGTTTCCCGGAAACGCTTTGTCGATAACGCTCTCCGATCTTTCTGGTAGCATGGGGCGCAGAGCCATGGCGCGAAGTTGTTTGGATATTGTCCAAGGATCGTATGAAAAATTAGTAGCGGAGGGCTATTTAAAACGGACGCCTCGCCAGGCCATGGGACGATCGGTGTTGTTCGGTTTTGTCCCTGTTTTTATTGTCATTGCCGTTTCCACATCCATATTCGGGGCGTTCGGAGCTCTGGGTGTTTTTGCAATGGCGATGATTCTTTTAATGGGGGCACCGTGGAATATGATCGGCGCTACGTCGCAGGGAAGGGAGTTGTATTGGTATCTGACAGGACTAAAATTTTATATCAGCGTTGCCGAAGAAGGTCGTATTGAATTTCATGATGTGCCGGAGAAAAATGCAAAAAAATTTCAGGAACTATTGCCGTATGCTATTGCGCTGGGGACCGAAAAGCAGTGGGCGAAAAAATTCGACGGCTTGTTCACCAGTGATGACATCCCATGGTACGTTGGGTCATCTGCACATGCTACTCCCTCGATTTTTGTTGGGACAATTACCCACACGTTTACATCGTCATTTGCCAGTGCGGCGGGAATACGCGGATCAGGATCAAGTGGTTTTTCGGGGGGCGCGGGAGCCGGCGGCGGTGGTGGGGGTGGGGGTGGCGGGGGTTGGTAGTCACTAGTCTTGACGCGCGTTTTTTCTATCTTTCCGGCCCGCGCAGTGTGGTAACTGTGTTTGAAAAAATTACACGATACAGGCGTTACTCTACGCAACATCAAAAACGATTTTTCCCCCGGATTTGCCCGAAGATTTTGCATTCATCGTTTTGCGGGGCATGCGGTCACGTCAGTCGCTTTTTTGTGCTATACTCAAAAGAATTTAATATCAATAACACATGACTACATTTAAATATCTTTGGCAGGGGATGGGGTTTGCGGCGGCAGTTGTCGCGTATGTTGCGTTCGTGGTAGTACTGATGACTAATATGGAGTCTATTTTGGGGCCAGGCGGGCCGGCGTTCATGGGTGGCGTGCTCATTCTTTTGCTTTTTGTCCTCTCGGCCGCCGTGGTGGGGTCGCTAATTTTCGGGCGTCCGGCGTATCTTTATTTTTCCAGCGCCAAGCGTGACGGAGTCATACTCGCTGCGTCTATCATGGTGTGGCTTCTGGTCTTTACGGTGTTGGTGGTTGTCAGCGCGGTGTGTGTCCGTTTATATTACGTATAAAATTGTCAGTGCATCGTTCAGATAAGAAAGTCGGCCCGCGCTGATGCGCGAGCCGACGTGGTGTGCGTGCCGAGATTATTCTCCCGGTGTCTCTGTGGCTCGGACGAGTTCGCCGAGCATGCCGCCGATATCTCCGTCGACGACGATGGTTTTGGATCGGTCGTTGGTGTCGCGAGACACGACGGTCCAATCCTCGCGGATGATGATGTGTCTTCCGTGGATGCCAAGTGCCATCCGCAGGGAAAACCAAAACGTTCCAGTTACCGTGTCGTGCTGTTGCTGAAGTCCGTCCATTTCTTTGTGAAAACGGACGAACTCCTCCATGTTGATCGGTCGATTCTCATACTGTGTCATGCCGTCCCGCATCTTTTCGCGGAGATGGTGTATCGCTTTGAGAAGCGGCCTGAGATTCTGTGGTACATCTCCCACTATGGTCTCCCCGGGTTTGACGGGGGACAGGCGTGTGTTTGCTCCTGCCGATTCCTCAAGGAGTTCTTCGAGCCAGGGCAATGCGTCGGTGAGTAGCGACATCTCTCTCCCTTCCTTTCTTGATTGGTAACTGCTATCCATCGCTGACAAAGTCCAGCAAGTAAAGTAAAACATTTGTGTGTTATTGTCAATATCTTTGTGCGGGGCGTTTTTGGAGCATCAAAAAGGAATATGCTATAGTACTGGCATATGGCAACGCTTATTTTTGATATAGAAACCGTCGGTGAAGAATTTGATGCGTTGGATGAAACGACGCAGGAGATGCTGACCAAGTGGATTAAGAAAGAATCGGCAAACGATAAGGAATATCGTGCCGAGCTTGAGGATATAAAAAACGGGCTGGGCTTTTCTCCGTTGACCGGAGAGATTGTGGCTATTGGTATTTTGGATGGTGAGCGCAATCAAGGGGCAGTGTGGTACCAGTCGCCGGGGACCAAGGAGAAAGAAATGCAGGACGGCAATATGAAATTCAGGCCAATGGGCGAGAAAGAGATGTTGGATGAATTTTGGCGCGTGGCACAATCATACGATACTTTTGTTACATTTAACGGGCGGTCGTTTGATGCGCCGTTTCTGATGGTGCGTTCGGCCGTGCACGGCATCCGTCCCAGCAAGGATTTGATGTCCAATCGCTACGCCACTAGTCAGCGCGCGGGGGCGACACACATTGATTTATTGGATCAGCTCTCGTTTTATGGCGCGGTGCGACGGAAAGGAAGTTTACATCTCTGGAGCCGCGCATTTGGCATCCCCAGTCCCAAGGCGAGTGGCGTGACGGGAGACGATGTGGGATATCTGTTTCGTGAGAAAAAATTTTTAGATATCGCGCGCTATAATGTCGGTGATCTGATCGCCACGCGCGAACTGTACGATCGGTGGCAGAAATATATTCGGATGTAGCACATGAAACAAAAGAAGTCATTTACGGATCGCGTCTTTGCGGCGGTAAAGAAAATTCCTCGGGGAAACGTATTGACGTATCAACAAGTTGCGCATCGTGCGGGCAACGCCAAGGCGTGTCGTGCGGTGGGAAATATTCTGAGCAGAAATTTTGACCCGACCATTCCGTGCCATCGCGTGGTGCGTTCTAATGGAACGGTGGGTGGATATAACCGCGGGAATGCGGTAAAAATAAAAAAGCTTCGCGCCGAGGGCGTCACATTATGACACTGGTTTCAACATTCGCTAAATTTATTCTGTTTTTAGGGGTAATGCTTGCGGTCCTGGGCGGCGCGCATTTTTTCGTATGGTGGTCATTGGTGCGGCTGGCAGGGCTGGCGGCATCGTCGTGGCGTTGGTGGCTGGCGGGAGGCATGGCGGCACTGACGCTGACGTTTGTCATCGCATCGGTGCTTCTGCACACCAAGGGCGACGGATGGGGAATTGGTATTGCCTATGCCGCTTCAAGCATTTGGCTCGGGTTTTTTGTCTATCTCTTTTTTGCCAGCATTCTCGGCTGGGTGGCACTGTGGATTGTACAGGCGCTGGGGATTTCCCTTTCGCCGCGAATTATCATGAGTGTCCTGGTCGCACTCGCTTTCGTATACAGCGCCTGGGGACTTTATAATGCGCAAAATATCGCGGCAACCAAAATTACCGTGCCTATCGCAAACATTCCAGCCGCATGGAAAGGAAAAACGATTGTGCAGTTATCAGACGTGCATTTGGGAGCAATTAATCGTGTGGGGTTTGCTCAGAAAATCGTTGATCTGACCATGACACAACATCCGGACATGATCGTGATTACCGGTGATTTGTTCGACGGCACGGACGGCAATTTGGAGGAATTTATTGCGTCGCTCAAGCAACTACGCGCACCGGAGGGCGTCTATTTTGTCACAGGCAATCACGAGGAATATCTTGGTATTGATGCGGCGCTGGAAATTGTCGCACAGACCGGTATGCATATTCTTAACGATCAAGCGGTTGATATAAACGGCGCGCAGGTCGTTGGGTTACAGTATCGAAGTGGCGACACCTCAGCCGCGGTTACATCACGAATCGAACAATCAGCCGGCTATCAAAAAAATATGCCCACGATTCTTTTACACCATGTGCCCGAAGGCATTGACGGCGCACGCGACGCGGGAGTGAGCTTGGAATTGTGCGGGCACACGCATCAAGGGCAATTATTTCCGTTTGGCTATGTAACGGAACTTTTGTATGGAAAGTATTATCATGGGCTTTCGTATGATGGACCGATGGCGGTGTATACCTCCAGCGGTGCGGGAACCTGGGGACCGCCGATGCGCACGGGGAATCGTCCAGAAATTGTTTCAATAACGCTTCAATAATCTATGGGATTTTTCAGCAAACGGGCGGTGGAAGAAAATCATGTTGATGCCGAAATTGATTGTCATCGATTTGGTGCGGGTGCAACGCCGTCTGCTATTGAGTCGTTTGTTGGAAACACGCTTTGGGAATTGCGCGTTGCCGGTGCACATACCGTGCGAGTAATCGTCGGCAAGGGACTGCATTCTCAATTTGGCCCGGTGGTCAAGCCGACCGTTGAACATCTTTTGACGCGTCTCAAGACGGAGCGGCGCGTGAAGAGTTTTTCGTATGAACGCATCGGCCGCGATCGGCACGAAAATACCGGAGCGATTATCGTGACGCTTTTTTAGATCGGTGCGATGAGGAGTTGGGGCGTGGGGCGCTTGTGGGGGCGTCTTTTTTAAACTTGTGTATCTGTGCCTGGATTCTAGCCGCTTCTTCAAATTGCAGATTGCGTTGTGCCAGGTCCAGTTTGAGTTTCAATTCTTTGAGATAGTCGCGAGCAAATTCCTGGGCCAGCGTTTGTTCCGGTTCGAGCCCGTGCGTCAGCGTATAGGCAATGTCTTTGACAATTTGCGTTGGCACCGTGCCGTGTTTTTTGTTGTATTGTTCTTGTACGGCACGCCGACGCGCGGTTTCGGAGATTGCTTTTTTCATCGATTGGGTGACGTGGTCGGCATACATAATGACGCGACCGTGCAGGTTGCGCGCGGCGCGTCCGGAAATTTGGATAAACGACGTGGCATCGCGCAAAAATCCTTCTTTATCAGCGTCCAAAATCGCGATGAGTCCCACTTCAGGCAAATCTAATCCTTCGCGCAATAAATTAATGCCGACCAACACATCGTATTTACCGCTCCGCAGATCAAAAAGAATTTTGGGACGTTCCAGTGTGTCAATTTCCGAGTGCAGATAAGAGGCTTTTATTTTTTTCTCTTTGAGGTGGTCGGAGAGCGCTTCGGCAAGCCGCTTGGTAAGCACGGTGACCAGCACTCGTTCTTTTTTGGCAACGCAGGCGGCGATTTCATTGAGCAGGTCGGGGATCTGTCCTTCGGTTTTTCGTATCTCAATCGTGGGGTCCAGCAGGAAGGTCGGGCGCACGATCTGTTCGGCGACGTGCGACGATTCCTTCAGTTCCCACTCGGCCGGCGTAGCCGATGCAAAAAGCGTTTGATGTACTTTCCCCTCAAACTCTTCAAAGGTGAGCGGGCGATTGTCCAGCGCGGAAGGAAGACGGAATCCGTGGTCGATAAGCATGTCCTTGCGCGCTTTGTCGCCGCGGTGCATGCCGCGGATCTGTGGAAGACTCATGTGCGACTCGTCCACCATGAGAAGAAAATCTTTGGGAAAATAATCAATCAGCGTAAACGGCGGCGTACCGTGTGCACGGCCTTCGAAATACCGCGAGTAATTTTCCATGCCTTTGCACCACCCTACTTCGGCAATCAGCGCCATGTCATAGTGTGTGCGGCGCTTTAATCGCTCGGCCTCAAGAGGCTTGCCGTTTTTTTGCAAGTGTTCCAGCTGTTCCTGCAGATCCAGTTTGATGTTTGAAAGTGCGATATCGCGTACACTCTCTTCGGATGGCCAAAATTTTGCGGGGAAGAGGTGGATTTCTTTGACGGTATGCGACGCCCCAAATGGTGCCTCGGTTTCCTTGATCTCACGGATAACGCCTCCGTCAATGCTGATGCGCCAAAAAATATCTTGTCCCTGCGGCCAGATATCAATGTGTTCGGCGCGCTGACGGAAGCGGCCATGCCAAAAGTCAATTTCGTTTCGCTCAAATTGCAGAAGCAAGAGTTTTTTCAAGAGTTCGCGCTTGGTAATCTCCTGCCCGACTTTCAGGCGTAGGGAGAGACGCGTGTAGGTTTCGGGGGATCCGAGGTTGTAGATGCACGACACAGATGCCACGACAATCGTGTTGCGATGGGTAAGCACCGATTGCACGGCCGCGTGTCGTAACTGATCGATCTCATCGTTGATCTGCACTTCCTTTTCAATATAGGTATCGCTGGTGGGCAGGTAGGCCTCGGGTTGGTAGTAGTCATAGTAGGATACAAAATAATGGACGTGGTCTTCGGGAAAGACCGCTTTAAACTCCTCGTAGAGCTGGGCGGCGAGTGTTTTGTTGTGAGAAATAACCAATGTCGGGCGGTCCAGCGTGTTGATGACGTGCGCCATCGTAAATGTCTTTCCTGATCCAGTTACGCCTAAAAGCGTTTGGCGTTGGGCGCCCTTGGCAAAATTGGCCGTCAATTCTTTGATGGCCTGCGGCTGATCGCCGGCTGGAGCGGGTTTTTTGATAATATGGAATGACATCGAACCTATGATATCGCTTTTATCCGTCTATGGCGATGGTACGCGATGGCAAATCGGTGTGCTTCGTCGCGAGCGCGCAGGATGGTATCACGGACGGGAGTGGGAAGTGCACTCATTAACACCGTGCCCGCGCCGTATGGGCTTACCAGAGAGCCGAGTGTTTTTGTACGCTTGGCGTCCTCCCTTTTGGTGATGCCAATGAGGGGAAGGGGAAAATTTTTCAGGCGCGACAATTGTCCCTTGCCGCCGTCAACGATAACCATGTCGGGATACGGCCACTCCGGATGATTTATGCGGCGCCCGAGCACTTCTTTGAGCGATGCGGGGTCGTTTGATCCGCGCACGGTTTTGATTTTGAATTTACGGTACCATTTTTTTGCGGGTCGGTTATTGACCAGCGCCGCCAGAGAACCGACCGAAAGCGATCCGCTGGTGTTGGAGATGTCGTAGCACTCTATTTTATTCGGGTTGCCGTTGTAGATGCGTAGGAGTGTTTCTAGGCCGGCGATAACCAGAGGATAGGCGGAGAGTTTCTCTCTGTGCCCGGCGCATAAGCCTAGGTGATAATACAAACAGGGGTTTTCCGGTTTGTTTTTGCAGGTTTTATACGGAAATATTTTTCGGATATCGGCCATAAAATATTTCAACTCTTTTCCCGATACGAATGGGCCGATAAAAGACGCTGATGGCCGCGGATTGGACGCTGATAAACGCTGATTGTCCGCGTTGATCTGCGGTTCTTCCTGCGTTAATCTGCGTTTCTGGTTGGGTTGGTGTGTTAGGTAGACGCGGGGAACGGTATCGTGCGAGATAGCGACGAAGAAAAAGTTTTTGTCGTCCTTGAGTTCGATGTTGTATTTGGGTTGGAGTTTTTTGACCAGCGCGGACTCAAGAATGAGTGCCTCTTTTTCCCCTCGGGTCTGCACGCAATCAACACTGCGCACCTGGGCATAGAAATTAAACGAGCTTCCGCCGCGCGCGAAATGAGACTCAACGCGTTTGCGCACATTTTTTGCCTTGCCGATATAGATGACGTTTTGCGCGCGGTCCTTGAAAAAATAGACGCCGGGCGTTTGGGGGAGCTTTTTGATTTGTGCGGCAAGCGTTTTGGTCATGTGGGGGAAGTATAACGAAAAAGGGTCCCCCGCGCGAGGCAGGGAACCCTGTTGTGGCCATTTAGCCGGTGTGCTAGAAGCGGTAGACGATGCCTACCCCCACGGCGATTTCATTCTTTCTTGCGTCGTGGGTGGTGAGCGGCGCCGAAGCTTTCACGTCGGCAACTAATGCGGTTTGCTTGGAGATTTTCATCTCCGCGCGTGCACAGAGTTGCGCGAGGTATCCAGAGTCGTTACAAAACGTTCCTTTGTCGTATACTATCTTGGCGTTTGTCGAGAGAGACACGAGCCTCTCTGAACTTTGCCAGGATATTTTTGTCCCGATAAACAGGAAGTCGCCCCCGTTCATCAGTGAAGTCCATCTTTGGACTTGATAGTTTTCCCACCTTACGTAGGGGCTGATGGTTGTCGCCCCAAGCTTGAAATCTTTTCCGAATTCAAGCCGCGGAGAAAACATGTTGTCATCGGTATCGCCCGATGGATGTGCGTCGATGTAGAGACCCTCGACGTTCAAGTAACACCCATCGGTTAGAGTTTTGGTCCACCCTACCGATAGGTCGTTCTCGTTCCCGAATCCCGAACCGCAGGACTTCCAGGCATCGACATAGATGCCATTTGCCCAGGCGATCGTGGTGTCTACTTGGACGACGGGGGAATCGTAGAAAATCGCTCCGTTCCCGCCAAGGTACTTCGAAAAAACCTCGGCGCTGACGGTTATCGACTGCGCCTGTGTCATCGTTCCGAATAGTCCAATGGTGACTGCCCCCATGAAAACTGCCAGCTTTTTCATTCCCCTTAGCCCCTTTCTTCCGTGTGCTTCTTGCTTGCGTCAATGTTCAATTGCCAATTCCGTCGAACTACATACTAGCATAAAATAAGTACATTGTCAATATCTCGTTTCTGCTTAGCGCATCGAATCTTATCAAGTATCTCTTATCGGCACATTGATTTTTCTCTCTTGGCGCGTACAATAAAGACTTTGGCTCAAAAAACCAAAGCATTTTATGGCACAGGAAATACATGACGAATTAATAGAAATACACGGCGCACGGGTGCACAACCTGAAAAATATCAGCGTCGCCATCCCCAAAAATAAATTGGTGGTTATTTGCGGTGTCTCGGGGTCGGGAAAGTCGTCACTGGCATTTGATACGCTTTACGAAGAAGGCCAGCGGCGGTATCTGGAGGGGCTCTCGTCGTATGTACGTCAATTTTTGGGCGGGTTTAAAAAGCCGGACGTGGACAAAATCGTTGGTCTTTCGCCGACGCTGGCCATCAACCAAAAAAGCGTTTCATCCAATCCGCGCTCAACCGTAGGAACGATTACCGAAATATACGATCACGCGCGTCTGCTTTTTGCACGCGCCGGAACGCCGATGTGCCCTAGCGGCCATGGGCCGATTGCCGCGCAAACGCCTCAGGAAATTGCCGACCGGATCGTGAAACTTTCCGATGATTACGAGGCGATTATTTTGGCATCGGCGGTGGCGGATAAAAAGGGACAGCACGAAGCGGTGTTTGATCAGATCGATCGGTCGGGGTACATGCAGGTGCGCATGGACGGATACCTCTATCCGTTGGATGAGGCGCGCGATCTAGCACTGGACAAAAACAAGAAGCACACGATTGAGGTGGTGGTGGGGCGTTTTGTGACGGGGATGAAGCTGGAGATTCACCGCGCGATTTCAAAAACAGAAAAAGAAGCGCTGACGCGCAAGAAAAAACGGCTCGCATCATTTCTTAAGGAGGAAAAAATAGAATTGCTAGAAAAAATCCGCAAAGGATTGGCGATGGGGAAGGGAAGCATTACGGTGCTTTTGCGTCCGCTCAACAATAAAACGCACAAAGAAAAAGAAATTTCATTCTCCGAGCTATACGCGTGCGCCACGTGCGGATTTTCCATGCCAGCATTAGAGCCGCGGCTTTTTTCATTCAACGCGCCGCAGGGTGCGTGCCAGCATTGCCAGGGATTGGGGATGAAGCTGGAGATGAATACTGATCTACTGGTTGACCCGACGCTTTCGCTGGAGGCGGGAGCAATCCGTCCGTGGTTTTCGCTTTCGCGCATGGGACGGCGAGCATTGGGTGCGTCGTGGCAGGAATTTGTCACCGAAACGATCCTCAAACAGCACGGCTACAAAACATCAACGGCGTTTGAAAAATTATCGCCCGAGGTGCAAAAAATTATTCTCCATGGTTCCGATGATGGCGCCGAGACGAATCTGGAGTACGGCGAGTGGAAAGGCAAAACGGTTTTTGAGGGGATTCTCCCGCGTCTGGAGCGGCTCTACTACGAGACCGATTCTGATTTTATTCGGCATGAGCTGTCGCGGTATATGGAGGAAAAAATCTGTCCGGTGTGCAATGGATCGCGCTTGCGGTCCGAGGCACTGGCGGTGCATGCGGGAGGAAAAAATATTTTTGAGGTAACGTCATTGCCGGCCACCGAACTGGTGCAGTTTTTGCAGAACGGCATTTTTTCCGGTATGAGCGCGAGCCAAAAATCGGTAGCGGTTCCCATTGTTAAAGAAATGCTCACCAAGGCATCGTTTCTGGTTGATGTGGGATTGCCGTATATGACCATTGGCCGCAGTGCGCACACGCTCTCGGTGGGAGAAAATCAGCGTATTCGTTTGGCGACGCAACTGGGGTCGGGACTCTCGGGAGTGATTTATGTTTTGGATGAGCCGACCGTAGGATTGCATCCGCGCGACACCGATCGGTTGATAAAAACATTGCAGACGTTGCGCGACTTGCATAATACCGTCGTGGTGGTGGAGCACGATGAGCGCGTGATAGAAAATGCCGACTGGGTGATTGAAATCGGTCCGCACGCCGGCAAGCACGGCGGGAAGGTGGTGTTTGAGGGAACACCGATGCAATTAAAAAAAGCGCACACGTTGACGGGGGACTATTTTTCAGGGCGCAAGAAAGTACTTTCGGGGCTGACGGGAGCCGCCGCGCCGCGCTCCGGCGACCCGGCGCTGGTTCTCACCGGTGCATCGCAGTTCAATCTTAAAAATGTCACGCTTTCGGTGCCGTTGAAAAAATTTGTTTGCGTGGCGGGTGTTTCCGGATCGGGAAAGAGCACGCTGGTGCTGGATGTTTTTGCTAAAGCGCTCAAAAAAGAAGTCCTCAAAGAACATGTCGTGCCCGGCGCGTATAAGGAACTTATCGGTGCCAATGGGATAGACAAAGTGGTGTTGATTGACCAGAGTCCGATCGGACGCACGCCGCGCTCAAATGCGGCGACCTATACGGGAATTTTTACGCCAATCCGTCAGCTCTATACGCGCCTGGAAGAAGCGCAGGTGCGTGGCTACGGGCCGTCATATTTCAGTTTCAATGTTAAGCCGGGGCGGTGTGAGGCGTGCAAGGGGGAAGGATACAAGAAAGTTGAAATGTATTTTTTGCCCGATATGTATGTGGAGTGCGATGTGTGCCATGGGACGCGGTTTGCGCCCGAAGTACTGGATGTAAAATATAAAGATAAAAGCATCGCCGATGTGTTGGCGATGACCGTTGGCGACGCGTATCGTTTTTTTGCTCCGTTTCCGGGGATTGCTGATAAATTGAAACTGCTTGAGGATATCGGGTTGGGGTACATTGCGCTCGGACAGCCCGCCACAACTCTTTCGGGAGGGGAGGCACAGCGTATCAAATTAGCTGACGAATTGGCCAAGCGCGCCACCGGAAAAACGCTTTATGTCCTTGATGAACCGACGGTGGGGCTACACTTTGACGACGTGCGGCGGTTACTTTTTATCTTACGATCGCTCGTTGAAAAGGGAAACACCGTGTTAGTGATTGAGCACAATCTTGATGTTTTGCGTGAGGCCGATTGGCTGGTTGAATTGGGGCTGGAAGGCGGAGATGGCGGTGGAAAAGTGGTATTTGAAGGGACGATGGATCAAATGAAAAAGAAAGGCACGACCACGGGAAAATATCTCTAACCGACATGCAACGGATTGTCGTTCGGGTAAAACCGCAGAGCAAAAAGAATTCCGTTGAAAAAGATGGAGATCTTTTTGTGGTGCGCACGACAGCGCCGGCGCACGAGGGAAAGGCGAATGAAGCAGTACGGAAATTGCTCGCGGAATATTTTACTATTGCGCCGTCGCGCGTGACGCTGGTGCGCGGTGCGGCGATGAAAGAAAAAGTTTTTGAAATAGATGATTAGATTTTTGTTCCCAGTATAACGTTGGTATGAAAAAGGGGACCGACAATGGTCCCCATTAGGGAGAGAGGATGGGCGCGATAACAATGAGCGCGCCCATGATGATGCATGCCCACCCCGCCAGGGAAGCGGCTCTGCCGTGCACGCGATGTGCCAGGCAGAAGCCATTTATTCCCTGTCGCATCTTTCTGCCGGCGGGAATGAGCACACAGCCGGTGGCGATGAACCCGCCACCCATCATAACGTGGACGGCTAGTGTCGCCAATGCCGCAGTCGCCATAACCAGCTCCTTTTTTTTGGGGGCACGGGCTTCAGCTGAGCCGCATACCCAGTGATGCTCTCGATGATTGGGTTGGGGCGTTGTCCGGCTGTCGAGCTCTTCATCCCAAGCTCTGCGAGCAAACCAATGATGACTGGCACCACGATCTTCTCGGCAAAAAACATAAAGCCGATCAGTCCTGTCGCAGCCACTGCGGGGATCACCAGAATCGCTTCGCTGCTCATCTCGTCCTCCTCATTTACTCGGTTTAGTACAGAAAGGTTCTGGATGCGAGAATAGCACATTCGTGCTATTCTGTCAAAGCATTTTTCGGTGCGTAACTCTTTTAGTGCGCGTGCCGGAAAACATCAACAACTAATCGATCGTCGGGAGTAATGTCGCCGGCGATGGATTTAATGATGACATCGGCAATCTGTCCGGGTGTTTGGGGTGCCGCTTCCCCAGGAAAGCAGGCGCGGAACATTTCGGTGTCCGTCCCTCCCGGGGCGATTGAAAAAACTGTCATGTTGTCCGCGCGGACTTCGTCCGCGAGGGATTGAGTGAAGTTAATAATCGCGGCCTTGGTGAGGGAGTACAGCGAAAGGTTTTCTATGCCATACAGTCCAGCACCCGAAGCGATGTTGATGATAATACCGCTTTTTTGTTCGCGCATAATCGGCAGAATGGCGTGGGTGACGGCAAGCGTTCCTTTGATGTTGACGTCAATAAGAGCGTCCCGATCTTCTATGGTGGTTTCGATAAAGGGCTTGCGTTGCGCGACGGCGGCGTTGTTAATGAGGACATCAAGCGACCCGAATGTCTCTTTTGTTTTCTGTGCTGCGGCGTGGACCATGTTTTCTTCTCTGATGTCTCCCTCAAAGAAGATGACGTTGGGATTTTCTTTGAGTACGGCGATGTCGGCGGTTTGGGGGATGGTGCGGGCATAGATGGCAACGCGTGCACCTTCCGCGACGAGCCGTTGCGTTGTCGCCAGTCCGATGCCGGTCGCGCCGCCAGTGATAAAGATAACTTTGTTTTTGATGTCCATGATGGTATAGTTTCCCTAAGTATAAACCAAATCGGGAAATTGATGAAATAAATACATGGATGCCACGCTCACGCTCATTATTGTTTTTGTCGTATTGCAGGCGGCTGTCGTCGCGGTATTGTACGTTCTTTTAAAAAAAGTCTTTACGGCAAAAAAACCGGAAGATAACGGCGGCATGCTCATGCTCCAAAACCAAATCAACGAACTTTCCCGCACGCTTGATGCGAAGATGGGACAATCGCAGGAGACCATGCGGCACCAATTGGAAAATAGCTCTAGTATTGTACGCGATGTGACCGAAAAACTGACGCGGCTTGATGAGACGAATCGTCAGGTGGTTGGTTTTGCCGATCAGCTCAAAAACTTGCAGGACATTTTAAAAAACCCTAAACAGCGCGGTATTTTGGGTGAGTATTATTTGGAGACGCTTTTGAAGAATGTTTTGCCGCCTGGAAGCTATCAGATGCAGTATCCGCTCGGGAAAGACGAAAAAACCGGCAAAGATCTGATTGTTGATGCGGTGGTTTTCGTTAAAGACAAGATTATCCCGATTGATTCGAAATTTTCGTTGGAAAATTATAATCGGCTCGCCGAGGAGCGTAACGAGGCGGAGCGCGATCGTCTCGAAAAACTTTTCGTCAACGACTTAAAGCTGCGCATCCAGGAAACGGCTAAATACATTAAACCCGAAGAAGGGACGATGGAGTTTGCGTTTATGTTTATTCCGCACGAGGCGATTTATTATGATTTGCTTGTCAATAAAATCGGTGCCTTGCAGGAAGAGGATACGGAAAATCTCATTCAACGTGCGGCGAACAAGTACCACGTTGTTATTGTATCCCCAACGTCGTTTTTGGCATATTTACAGACGGTGTTGCAAGGTTTGCGGGCATTGCACATAGAAGAAACTGCCAAGGATGTTATCAAACAAGTGGGTGAATTGAACAAGCATCTTTCCTCATATGATACGTATCTTGAAAAATTGGGGAATAATTTAGCGACAACAGTTAATGCATATAATACGGTGCATCACGAGTTTGAAAAAATCGATAAAGACGTGGTGCGCATTACGGGGGAGAAAATGGGGATCGAGCAGATCCGTTTAGAAAAGCCCCAACGGGAGGAATGAGGGGACACCCCTTGCTTGTATTTTTCTGTGCTTTGCGGTACTCTAGGAGTAGATCTTGCGCATCAGTGCATACTATATATTCTTGAGGATTTTCACCTCCTTTCCTTCGACTTGGGGCGGCCGCAACTGGCGCCCCCTTTTTTTATTGTCTGCGCACGGTGGAAGCGTTGGGCGAGATGGTTCCGTTCCGGTTGGTGTTGTTGTGGGTTGTGTCAAGTATCTCACGATCGTGAGATACTTGACATTGTGCGGGAGATGAATACAATTTCCTACGCGCATAAAGCGCACGAGGTGTACTGGGGATGCCAAGTACGCAAAGAGTACGGAACGCACAAAGTCTGCGAGCAAAAGCAGGCAAAAGCGTATCAATGCATTGCGCGACGTCCATTTTTATTGTGGTCGTAGTGTGGTATGCTCGTGTGCGATAGATAGGATGTGTCGTATATTATAAGTAAGCGCTTGTTCAATTCGTATGCAATTAAAACCATTGGGCAGTCACATTGTGCTGGAGCCGGCCGATCAGGAGAAGATGACTAAATCGGGTATTGTGCTCCCGGAAAATGCTTCGGAAAAACCGACGCAAGGAACGATTGTTGCGGTGGGTCCGGGAAAGCGGAACGATAAAGGAGAGGTTGTTCCCATGTCAGTTGCGGTTGGCGATAAGGTGCTTTTTAAAAAATATGGTCCCGATGAGATTGAGTTAGATGGAAAAAAATATTTGGTCGGTGATGAGGATGATGTTTTGGCGATTGTTGCATAAGTAATTTTTAGGATATATGGCAAAACAAATTTTATTTGGAGAAACGGCGCGCGCATCACTGCGCAAGGGAGTCAATGCATTGGCTGATGCCGTCAGGATGACGCTGGGTCCCAAGGGGCGTGCGGTGGTGTTGGAAAAAGGATACGGCGCTCCCATTGTGACGCATGACGGAGTGACGATTGCAAAAGAAATTGAATTAGAAAACAAAATAGAAAATATCGGCGCTGAGTTAATCAAGGAAGTCGCATCAAAAACAAACGACAGCGCTGGCGATGGCACGACCACAGCAACACTGTTGGCGCAGGTGTTTGTGAATGAGGGTCTCAAGACGGTCTCGGCAGGCGCTGATCCGGTTGAGGTGTCGCAGGGGATGCAAAAAGCGCACGAAACAGTACTGGCTGAATTAAAAAAAATGTCGCGTCAGGTCAAGGGCAGGGATGAAATCGCCAATGTGGCAACTATTTCGGCGCGTGACGAGGAAATCGGGAGAACGATTGCCGACATCATCGAAAAACTCGGTAACGATGCGGTTATTACCGTTGAAGAAGGGCAGACGGTGGGCATCGTCAGCGAACCGGTGCAGGGAATGCAATTTGATCGAGGATATATTTCTCAATACATGGTTAGTAACCCCGAGCGCATGGAGGCCGTCATTGAGAGCCCCTACATTCTGGTCACAGACAAAAAAATATCATCCATCAACGAAGTACGTCCGCTCTTGGAGAAAGTTTTACAAGCAGGGAAAAAAGAGCTGGTTATTATTGCTGATGAGATCGACGGTGAAGCACTGGCGACGCTCGTGCTCAACAAGTTGCGCGGCATTTTTACCGTGCTGGGCGTTAAGGCGCCGGGGTTTGGCGATCGGAAAAAGGATATGTTGCAAGATATCTGCGTGCTCACTGGTGCCGAATTGATCTCCGATGATCTGGGGCGAAAATTGGAAAACGTTGAATTAGCCCAGCTTGGTCAGGCGCATAAAGTGGTGTCGACCAAGGACATCACGACCATTATTGACGGCAAGGGAGATGCTGAGGAAATCAAAAAGCGCGTGGCGCAAGTGAGGGCGCAGATAGAAAAAACGGAGTCGGAATTTGATAAAGAAAAATTGCAAGAACGATTGGGCAAACTGTCGGGCGGGATTGCGGTGATCAAAGTTGGTGCGGCCACTGAAGTTGAGCAGAAAGAAAAGCGGTATCGCATCGAAGATGCAGTCAACGCGACCAAGGCCGCCATCGAAGAGGGAATCGTTCCAGGGGGCGGCGTTGCATTGGTGCGCGCGTCTCATGCGGTTAAAAAACTTATTGACGAGGCATTGTCCGGCAACGATACAATCGATCAGCGCGTCGGGGCTAAGATTGTGTGGGAGGGCATTGTGGCACCTCTCAAACAGATCGCCCAAAATGCAGGGCATGATGGTTCGGTGGTGCTTAATAAAGTGCTGGAAGGAAAGGATGACTTTGGGTTTAATGCGGCAACAGGCACATATGAGCCGATGTTGGCGGCCGGCATTATCGATCCGACCAAAGTAACTCGTCTGGCGGTTTCGAATGCACTTTCAGCCGCGTCTATGCTGCTTATCACCGAAGCGGTGGTCGCCGATATTCCAGAAAAGGAAGACAAGGCAAAAAACGGCATGGGTCACGACCACGGGGATTATTAATGTTTTGGCGGTGGATTTTGGGGAGTGTGCAACGCGCCCAGCGGTGGGCGCGTTGTGTGTTGTAGTGGATTGTGGTAGACTGGCAGCATATTATTAGTAGCACGTCTTGGCGATGCCGAGCGTAGAAGCATATGCAACCAATACTCGATTTCTTTAGCACTGGCGCGAATTTTGTTTGGGTGTTAGTCGCACTTATTGTGGTATGGGTTATCGCGGCGTTTAATGGATTGGTCCGTGTGCGCAATCGTGCACAAGAGGCGTGGGCAGATATCGATGTCCAGCTCAAACGACGGCACGATCTTATCCCTAACCTTGTGGAAACCGTGAAGGGATATGCCACGCATGAAAAATCGGTTTTTGAGGATGTGACCAAAGCACGGACACAAGCGTTGGGAGCGCAAAGCGCCGGGAATAAAGAAGATATGGCCAGTGCCGAGAATACGCTGTCCGGAACACTTAAAACACTTTTTGCCGTGGCGGAGAATTACCCCGACCTAAAGGCAAACCAAAATTTTCTTGCCTTGCAGGGAGAATTGACCGATACCGAGGACAAAATTCAGGCGGCGCGACGTTTCTACAACGGCATGGTGATGGACTTGAATACGCGTATTCAAACCTTTCCAACTAATCTGATTGCGATGCTGTTTAAATTTGCGCCGGAGGAATTTTTCAAAACCGCCGATGAAGTCGAGCGAGAGCCGGTGGCGGTTAAGTTCTAGCGTGATAGGCAGTCGTTGCTGGTATTATCGATTAATAAAAAAATAATCATTTAAATATCCTATGATGAATCAATCAACGTGGGGATCGCTCATGGGCAGTCAGGGGTTGTTCACGACGGGTATGGGTGGGTGGCTTATCGTCCTTCTCATTTGGACGCTTATTTGGAAAGGATTGGCTATGTGGCGCGCGGGGCGCAATAATAGCCCATTGTGGTTTGCGGTTCTTTTGGTGATCAACACCGTTGGTATTTTGGACATCTTGTACTATTTCTTTTTCTCAAAGATGACAAAGCAATCAATGGCAGACAAAAAGGACGAGGAGGAGCCGCGGGCATAGGGGAATCAAAATAAGAGCGTGCGGCCCGATATAGTATGTTGCGGCCGCGCGCTCTTTCTATTCAAGTCCCTTGGGGCGTTTCACCAAGTGATGCTTCCGTTCGTGTGCGATGTGATTGTGGGGGGCATATATTTTTACTTATGACTGTTCTGTGGATAACTGTTTCTGACGATCGTCAGAAACAGTTATCCACAGTCGATGGAGGAAGCTTGTCTATTATCAACACAGTCAGGCATTATTTACTGCAATGACGGCATATAATTTCAAGGATTCGAATATCCGCAAGACATGGGCGCTGGTCACACTGTTCTTTGCTGGCGTCATCGGATTGGGATGGGCATTTTCATATATCTATAATGATCAGGCGATTTTGGTGTTTGCGGTTTTATTGAGCGTCGCCATGAATGTCGGCGCGTATTGGTATTCGGACAAAGTGGCGCTGGCGGTTTCGCGCGCGACGCCCGCCGATTCGGTGCGTTATCACGACCTGCATAATATCGTTGAAAATCTTGCTATCACGGCAGGATTGCCCAAGCCGGCGGTGTACATCATTAATGATTCGTCGCCTAATGCGTTTGCCACTGGACGCAATCCGCAACACGCGTCTATCGCGTTTACTACCGGCATTTTGGAACAGCTCAACAAAGCGGAAATTGAGGGGGTAGCGGCACACGAACTTTCCCATGTAAAAAATTATGATATTTTACTCTCCACGGTCATCGTGGTATTGGTGGGCGTGGTGTCGTTGGCGACCGATTTTTTTCTCCGGTCGCTGTGGTTTGGGGGTAACGATCGTGATGAACGAAGCGGCGGAGGCATTTTAATGCTCATTGGCATCGTGTTGGCAATTGTGGCGCCGATTCTTGCCACGCTGGTACAGCTGGCCATTTCACGCAAGCGAGAGGCGCTGGCAGACGCATCAGGAGTTTTGTTGACGCGTTACCCAGACGGTCTTGCTGATGCGCTTGAAAAAATCGAAATGGCTCAACCGATGCGTCATCCGACCAATGCAACCGCGCATTTGTTCATTGCCAATCCTTTCAAGGCTGATACGCCACGCGTACAGCGCAAAACGCCATGGCTAGCGAAATTATTTATGACGCATCCGCCGATTGAAGAGCGAATTGCGGCATTGCGCGCCATGGATCGTCCGTATGCCTAAGCGCATTGTTGCAAAAAAATCTGAAAATGCGGTGCCGTCTTCCGTGCATGGATTGCGTGCATTAGTGTTGCGCCAGCAGGATGAGATAAAACGATTTATCGCGCTCTCTGATCGCGATTTTTTAACGAAATTGTTGAGCCGCAGGGGGTTTGATCGCGAAGTCGGTGTCGCGCTCGATGCCATGCGCGCGCAGAGTCGCGCGGCACATAAACGGCACAATGTTCCTAAAAATCTCTCGATTGTTTTTATTGATATTGATAATTTTAAGTGGTACAACGATTCGTTCGGACACGCATGCGGCGATGACGTGCTTGAGCAGTTTTCTGTTTTTTTACAAAAACATTTTCGATCAACTGATTATCTCTGCCGATGGTCGGGGGATGAATTTATGCTTGGGTTAATCGGGGCGTCGCATCTTCAGGCAGAGCGGACGGTCAAGCATTTTATGCGTCTGCTGGATGCTAAGCGCATGAGGCTCCACTGTATTCAAAAAGGAAAAAAACAAACCATTACCGTGCATGCAAGTTTTGGCGTTGCATCCGTGTACGATGGGACGACACGCCGACCCATTTTTGATATGCGGAAATTGATTGATCGGGCCGATGTGCGCATGTATGAACAAAAACATCATCATAAGATTTTATGGAAGCGCTGATTGCAATCGTCGGATGTGCGTGCTATAAACGGTCTAGTTTTCCGTGGGCAGAAACAAAAAAGAATTGTCAGTTGTTGGTTGTTGGTTAAACTGGAGGGGTCGCATAGTGGTCTAGTGCGCTCGCTTGGAAAGCGAGTGTGCCGTAACAGGCACCGCGAGTTCAAATCTCGCCCCCTCCGCCTTGAACAGGAGAAAGCGAATGTGGCTTGAGCTTACTTTTGTGCTATACTCATTTTTGATTCATCATAAGTAACTAATTATCCATGTCTATGGAACACGAACAGCAACAGCAGGGGCACGAGAAGGAAAACAAGAAGTGCGTGCACGGATGTCCGGAGTGCAAAGGATGCAATGGCGATGATTGCATCTGCATAAAAAAGGGAAGTGGAAAAAATATCGGGATGGCGGTGGTTGCCTATATTCTTTTCTTTATTCCGTTGCTCACTGACGCTAAAAATGATCCGTTTGTAAAGTTCCACGTCAAACAAGGATTGGTTCTGTTGTTGACGGGATTTGCCGTCAGCATCGTGGGGAGCATCCTGCCTATTATCGGCTGGTTCATTATCCTGCCACTGGGGTCTTTGGCGGTTTTGATTTTGTGGATTATCGGCATTCTCAATGCAGTGAGCGGCAAAGAGAAAGAATTACCGCTGGTGGGATCATTGGCAAAACATTTCACTTTTTAACTTCATAAGTGCGCATGGTGGCGCCAGAGCCCACCCCGATGAGTCGGGGTGGGCTCTTTGTAAAATTAGTTTGACTTTCTAAATAATTTTTTCTATACTGGCACAGAGTGATTGTCGAAATTTTTTACTCATAAGTCATTAGTATCGTATTTCATTTATGGAAAAAACACGGACATTTGTGGCAATGGCATGGTCGCAGTTAAAAAGAAAAATCATCTGGACCCCGCTGGCGGTTGTTTTGGTTATTCTGGGCGGCTGGATGTTATTTGGGCGCGGTGGCACAACAGTTCTGGCAACAACGCCAGTCACGCGGGGGACGGTCATGTCTCAAGTGAGTGTTACTGGAACGGTTAAACCGGAACAGAGTTTGGATCTGGGATTTGTGAGAGGCGGGCGATTAACGCGCATTGCCGCTCATGTCGGTGATACGGTGCGCGCGGGGGATGTTCTGGCGGTGTTGGACAATGCCGATCTCTATGCTCAACTAGCTCAAACGCAGGCGCAGGTTGAGGCGCAACAGGCGCAGTTGAGTCAGCTATTGGCCGGCGCAACAGCGCAGAATGTTGAGGTGAGTCAAGTGGCGGTTACCGCCGCCCAACAGACGCTTACCAATGCCTATGGGGCGGTTATTAATGCATTGAGTGATGCGTATGCTAAATCGGATGATGCAGTCAGGAAGGAAACTGATGGTCTTTTTGTAAATGACGAAACGGCTACTCCTCAACTAACGATTTCTGTCACGGATACGCAAGTTGGTGACCGGGTGGTCTTGGCCAGCGATACGCCGATGGGTAAAAATGTTCAGGCACAGCGAGTTGTGGCGAGCAATGAACTGAATACATGGTCAACGCAACTGCATACTTTGCAAGATGGGACGCCAACGCATGCCCAGCTGGACTCGGCGCTTACCGATGCCATCGCACACGTGGTGGCAGTTCGTTCGTTTATGAATGCCGTCAGCGATCTTTTGAATAACGCCGCCGGACTTTCGCAAGCAACGCTTGATGGATATAAAACAGGCGTTAATCTCGGCAGAACGAACGTCAACATGGCCGCAACGGCACTCAATGGGCAACAACAAACAATCGCCGCGGCACAGGCTGGTCTACAGAGTGCGCAGGCCGCATTAAATCTTAAAACTGCCAGCGCAACCCCCGACCAGATTGCCGCACAGCAGGCGCTGGTTGATCAGGCAAAAGCGCAGGTGGCGTATAATCAAGCGCAGATTGCCAACACGGTCTTGCGCGCACCGTTTTCCGGAACGGTCACAAAGATTATTGATAGCGTCGGTGATATCGTGCAGGCAAACACGCCCGCTATATCCGTGATTGGATCGGGAGCGTTTGAAATTGAAACGTACGTTGCCGAATCGGATATTGCCAAAATAAAACCAGGGCAAGACGCATCCGTAACACTTGATGCATATGGTAGCGACGTTGTTTTTCAGGCAAAAGTGCTTAATCGCGATTTATCGCAGACGATGCTTGACGGCGTGGCAACCTATAAAACAACGTTGCAATTCGCCAAAGAAGACCCGCAAATTCTCCCGGGCTTGACCGCCAATATCGATATTCTGTCGGCCCAGAAAGATAATGTTCTCTTTGTTTCAACGCGCGATATTATCGATACGAATGGTAATAAATTTGTACTGATGCTTGCCGACAACAAAGGGAGCACCACAAAACAAGTGCCTATCACGGTGGGACTTCGCGGATCGGACGGACGCACGGAAATCATCTCCGGTCTTTCCGAGGGTGATCGGGTCGTTTCTGAATAGCGATTGCGGCAGTACTTATTTTATGACGACTCACCACGAACCGGATACAACAAAAGAAATACTTGCGCAGGAACGAGAGATTCTTTCGGAAATAAAAAAAGAAGAATCGTTATTGCAAGAGGAAGGAAAAGCCATTAAACGCGTTGAACGCAATGTGCTGGTTTTTGTGCTGTTGGGTATTGTTTTAATCGCGGGCGCCATTGGGGGAGGTATCTATTGGTATATTACCAGTCAGCGCATCTATGTGGATACGGCGTATGTACAGGCACCGCTTATTAATCTATCGCCGGTGCATGGTGGTATATTGCAGGACATGGCTGTTAATATCGGAGATTTAGTAGCAGCCAATACCGTGGTGGCGCAAGTGGGCAATGAATTGGTCAAAACCGATATTGCCGGACTCATCGTCCAAACCGTGAATCAATTGGGAACCAACATTAATCCAGGACAAACGGTGGTTACGATGGTTGACCCGACGCAATTGCGCATTGTGGGGCGCGTCGATGAAAATAAAGGATTAAGCACTATCTCCGTCGGTGATCAGGCGCTTTTCACTGTCGATGCCTTTGGCGGCAAGAACTATCAAGGTATTGTCGATCAGATCAGTCCTACATCTCGACAATCGGACATCGTGTTTAATATTTCCGATCAGCGCCCCATTGAACAATTTGACGTGAAAATCCGCTACAACATTGCCGCCTATCCGGAATTGAAAAACGGCATGTCGGCCAAGGTGTGGATTTATAAACACTAAGCGCCTATGGCATCCCAGGAGTCTGTGCACGAGCGGGTGATATCGCCGTGGCTTATCTTAGTAACGGTTATTATCGGGACTTTTTTGGGGCGATTAGATCAGACGATCGTGAACTTGGCGCTCCCGAGCATCATTAAAGATTTTGGAATTACGGTTACGTCCGCTGGGTGGATCGCCACTGCCTACATTCTTGCGAACGCAATCTTTGTTCCTATTTGGGGAAAACTGGGCGATACGCTGGGACGGAAGAAGATTTATATCATTGGGTTTATTGTTTTTATTATTGGATCGGTTCTTGCTGGATTGGCGTGGGATCTTTCTTCGATGATTGTCTTTCGAGTTATCCAGGCGATTGCCGGGTCGGCCGATTATCCCACGGCGATGGCAATTATCGCCGTTACGTTTCCGCACGGCAAACAGCGCGCGCAAGCGTTGGGGTTGTGGTCTGTTTCCTTTGCGGCCGCATCGGTATTCGGACCGCTCTTGGGCGGGCCGCTGATTGATACCTTTGGGTGGCGATCGGTCTTTCTGGTGAATCTGCCAGTCGGGCTTTTGGGATTAGGCATGGCGCTGACGTTTATCCGTGAATCGGTTGGCGAACGAGTGTCTCGTGCGTTTGATTGGTGGGGGGCGTTAACGCTGGGTGCGGCGCTGGCATCGCTGGTGTTGGTGCTTGACCAAGGAACCAGCTGGGGGTGGACATCATTATCAAGCGTGGCTTGTTATCTGTTGGTCGTGGCATTGACTGCCGTCTTTATCGCGATAGAACAGCGGCACCCCGAACCGATCGTTGATCTCAAATTTTTCCGCAACAGCATTTTTGTTAACGCGCTGATGAATAATTTTATTGTTTTTATGGGGATGATTGGGAGTGTATTCTTGATTCCTATTTTTGCGCAGACATTTTTGGGATATAACGCGACGCAGACGGGCTTTCTGTTTATCCCGATGGCATTTGCGATGGTGGTGGCGTCCCCGTTGGGCGGACGGCTAACCGGAATTGTTGAGCCGCGGTGGGTGATCGCGGGAAGCACGGCGGTTGCGGGCATCGGGCTGTTCCTTTTTTCGTATCTTGATCCGCGTTCGTCGGCTTTGGCGATTATCGTTCCGTTATCTATTATGGCGTTTGGGATGGGGTTTGGCATGGCTCAGCGCACCAACGTCATTGCATCGGCGGTGCCAGTGCATGAAGTGGGTGTGGCGTCGTCGATTTTGGCACTGGCACGTAATATTGCTGGCGCATTCGGGATTGCGCTTTTTGGGACAATCCTGAATAATACCATAGAGAAAAATGTTATTGCTATCACGCAACACAGCATGATTCACAGCACATCGCTTGCTGATTATCAGACGGCTATCGGTCTGGTGATGCTCAAGGCGCAAGTGTCGGCGTACGGAACCGTGTTTGTTATCGCGGCGGGGGTTGTGCTGGTAGGAGCGGTGGCGGCATTGTGGATTCGGGCGCCAAAATCGGGACCAGGTCCGGCTCCCGAAATAATTATTGAATAACACACGTTGGATCGCTCTATGGCACTTATAGAAACAAATAATTTAGTTAAGGTGTACGTCGAAGGCGGCGTCGAAACGCGCGCGCTTGATGGTGCGTCACTGACTATTAACGACGGAGAATTTCTTGCTATCACGGGAGCATCAGGGTCGGGAAAGTCGACGCTTCTGCAAATGCTGGGATGTCTGGATCGCCAAACGTCGGGAGAATATCTTTTTGAGGGCAAGGAAGTGTCGTCGTATTCCGATACTGAGCTGGCTCATATCCGCAACGAGAAGCTTGGGTTTGTTTTTCAGGCATTTAATTTGTTGCCCCGCCTCTCTGTTCTCGATAATGTGATGTTGCCATTAGTGTATGCGGGCGTGTCAAAAAAAGAGCGTGTTCAACGATCTGAAGCGATGATTGAATTAGTGGGTCTTGCGGATCGGCGGAACTATCAAGCAGCGCAATTGTCCGGCGGACAAAAACAGCGCGTGGCTATCGCGCGCGCATTAGTCAATAATCCAAAGATTATTTTTGCTGACGAACCGACGGGAAATCTTGATTCAAAATCAGGCGCGGTCGTGCTGGAATTTTTGCAGATGCTTAACGATCAGGGACGAACCTTGGTGGTGGTAACGCATGAATTGTATGTGGCTGAAGCGGCGCGCCGTACAGTGCACATCGTCGATGGTCGCATTGACAGCGATAAGGCAGTGGCACATCGGCGCATTATCGCCAAAGATGGTTTTGTGAAATAAATTTGAAAATATGATTTCGCTTTCTGACATCGGACGGGCGGCGCTGATGGGCTTATCGTCTCACAAGAGCCGGACGTTTTTGACGATGTTGGGAATTGTCATCGGTATTCTTTCTATTATGGTGGTGATGTCTTTAGGGCAGGGAGCGCAAGAGCTTGTTTTGGGGGAGTTTCAAAAATTTGGTCCCAATAATGTATTTATTTTGCCCGGACGTCAACCGAGCGGTCCCTCAAGCGTGGCCGGCACGCTTCTGAGCGATTCGCTCACACAGAAGGATCTGGCGGATCTTGAAAACCCCGCCAACGTGCCGGAGGCGGTGGGCGTCGTGCCTATCGTGTTTGGCCAACAGCCGATTGTGTATGCGTCGCAAACCTATACAAAAATGATTATGGGGAGCAGCCAAGATATGGCGCAGCTTTTTTCACTGACGATGAGTGAGGGAAGATTTTTTGACAGCAGTGATGTTGCCGATCACGCATCGGTGGCGGTGTTGGGTGCGACGATCGCTAAGGATCTTTTCGGTGGCAATAACCCCGTGGGACAGAAGATACGAATTAATAACCAAATGATGCAGGTGGTCGGGGTTTTACAGGCGCAGGGCGCTGGATCATTTATTGACTTTGATCAGGCGACGATCGCGCCCTATCCCGTGGTGCAGGACAGTATTCTCGGGATTAAATATTTTCAGCGCATCGTGGTTGAGGGAGCGTCATCCGCCGGTTTGCCGGCGCTGATGAAGGACGTTACCTCATTGCTTCGGTACAACCACAATATTTCCGATCCGTCCAAGGATGATTTTTCCCTTCAAACACAGGCAAGCATTGCACAGAGCGTGGGAATCGTAACGAGCATTTTGACGGTTCTTTTGGCGAGCATCGCGGCAATTTCGTTAGTCGTTGGCGGCGTTGGCATTATGAATATCATGCTGGTGTCGGTAACGGAGCGTACGCGGGAGATCGGCCTGCGTAAGTCATTGGGCGCGACGAGCGGAAATATTTTACTGCAATTTCTTGCCGAAGCTGCCGCGCTGACGATACTGGGGGGATTGGCGGGAGTTGCGGGCGGGATTGGGTTGTCGTGGTGCATCTCTTTCGCGGTTAATTATTGGTGGGGGATTCAGTTTCCGTTTGTCATTTCCATTTCGGGTATCATCTTGGGGGTCGGCGTCTCGAGTGCACTGGGGTTGATCTTCGGTATTTTTCCGGCCTGGCAGGCGTCGCGCAAAAGTCCCATTGAAGCATTACGCTATGAATAAAAATCCTATGGCATCGCGCACATCGGCTGGGGATATTTTTACTATGGCTGTTCGCGCCTTGCTGGCCAACAAAGTGCGTTCCGCTTTAACGGCGCTGGGTATTATTATCGGTGTGGCGGCAATCATTATTGTTATGTCGATCGGCAATGCCGCGCAAGCGTTGATTTTACAGCAAGTGCAATCGTTTGGGGCGCGCAATGTTTTTATTAACCCCGGGCGCATTGACGGTAACAGTCCTATGAGCGCGGTCGGATCGGTATTGAGTCAGTCGCTCAAAATGTTTGATATCACGCAATTGGAAAATCCGAACAATGTTCCTGACGCGGTGGTCGTCAACCCGTCTGTCCAAGGTTCGATCAGCGCGTCGTATGAGAATCAAACGGTGATTGAAACGCTTATCGGCAGCGGTGAGCACGTTCTTGAGGTGTACAATATGAGTATCGCGCGCGGCGAAGCGTTTACGAAAAGTGATGTTGATTCGTATGCGCGCGTGGCGGTTATTGGCGCCAACGTCGCCAAGAAACTTTTTGGGGCCAACGATCCCATTGGTAAAAAAATCGGGATGAAAAATCAAAAGTTTACCGTCGTTGGCGTCTTCTCATCGCTCAATGCTTCCATGTTCGGAATCGATGATATGATCGCGGTGCCATATACCTCGGCGCAAGAATATCTTCTGGGTGGAATTCATTATTTTCATGAAGTCGTCGTAGAGGCGCGGACGGTTGCGGCGATTCCGGGGATGGTGAATGATATCAAAAGCACTCTTCGCGCGGATCACAATATTACCGATCCAGCCAAAGATGATTTTACCGTGCAAACGCAAGAAGATGTGATGCGAAGCATTGATACTATCTTTGCGTCATTGACGGCGTTTCTGAGTTTGGTGGCGGCGATTTCCTTGTTGGTTGGCGGAGTGGGAGTGATGAATATTATGTTTGTCTCGGTAACGGAGCGTACGCGGGAGATTGGTCTGCGCAAAGCGCTGGGCGCGACGGGCGGATCCATTTTATTGCAGTTTCTTTTTGAAGCGTTGCTCTTGGCTGTCGGTGGCGGCATTGTGGGTATTTGCACCGGTTTGGGCGTGACGGCCGCAGCGGTTTTTGTGGCGAGTCGTGCAACGGGCATTGTGTTTCCTTTTATTATTTCATGGACGGGGGTCGTCCTGGGAGTTGGTGTTTCGGCGGCGATTGGATTGGCGTTCGGTGTTTTTCCGGCTCGTAGTGCGGCGCAAAAAAGTCCTGTCGAAGCTCTCCGATACGAATAAGCGCTTTCCCTCAATTCAAAAGTGGATAACTATTTCTGACGATCGTCAGAAATAGTTATCCACTTTCCGGTTGTTGTGCATCACACGCGGGTGTATACTCAAGGAGTGAGTGGGCAACCACTTGCATTGATCTTTGAGCTCTCTTGGGGGATGAAGGACGTCAGGCTTTTCTTGATTGACATGGGACCATGTCCCACCGCGCGGAGCCGTTGCTCCGACGAACGCGGGCAATAGGAATCGTTTTCCTGTCGCTCACCTCATCCCCACAGTCCGCATGGGCGGACAAAGAGTATCCCGACTTTTTATCATCGGGAGTTTACAGAACATTTTCTGGCGGCCGTTGGCGCGTCAGATGAGAAAAAAAGAAGCGGTGCCCTCGGCCGCTCTTTTTTATTTTTAGCGTTTTTGTGGTATACTGCGCGGCTAGAGAGCTTTTTTGGTAATTGATAGGGTATCGGGCAAAAGGTCGGGAGGCGTAACACTTCTCTCTTTGCCGTGATCCAGCTCAATCACTATTATCGGTTGCGGAAGCGGGCGTGGCTTCTGCGTTTTGCATATGCGGTGACGATCGGCGCCGGCGTTATACTGTGTTTTATGGGCGCCGCTTATTTTCTGGGAATCCCCATAATTCTTTTTCGTGTCGGTCTTGGCTGTGCGGCCGTTCTGGTTGTCACTGCGGCCATTCGTTTGCATCGTTTTTCGTATGCCTTTGGAGAAAAGAGCATGATTGTACGATGTGGCGCTCTTTTTTCCGGACACGATATTATTCCCTATCATCACATTGCGTCGGCGTATGTGACACGATCGTTTGCGGGCAGATGGTTCGGGCTTTGTTTGGTGCATATTTATGTCCCGCGTTCGCAAGGGCTGCGCGTCAGCGGAAACGGCGGGGAAATGGTTCTTCTATGTGCGCGTCGCGGATCCGATGAACTGATCTTCCCCACAACCATTGAAGATGCGTGTGATATCGTTCGTCTGGTTCGCGCGCGCATGAAACAGCATCATTGAGTGGCGTTTGCGGTGATGGCGCGGGGCGCTTTGCGTCTCATGTTCTTTTGTCCTACAATAGGCGCACTAAGCGTTTTTTTTGGTATGCAAGACCCCGTCCAACAAATAAAAGAAAAACTTCCAATCGCTGATGTGGTGCGTGAATATGCCCATCTGATGCCGGCGGGGAAAAATTTTAAGGCGTTGTGTCCTTTTCATAAAGAAAAAACGCCGTCATTTATCGTGTCTCCCGATCGGGGGACATGGCACTGTTTTGGTTCGTGCAATGAAGGGGGTGATATCTTCAGTTTTGTGATGAAGTATCACGCGATCGAGTTTCATGAAGCGCTCAAAATGCTCGCGGAAAAAGCGGGCGTCGAATTGCGCCACGTGAGTCCCTCAAGTCAAAAAGAGTTCGGGGTACTCTACGACATTATTGATGCGGCAAAAGATTTCTTTGTTGAGCAGCGAGGGTTGACCAGCGAAGTAAAAGAATATCTCGCGGGACGGAAATTATTATCCGAGACGATTGATACATTTGAGATTGGCTATGCGCCGCACGAAACTGATGCGCTCATGGTCTATTTGGTTAATCGGGGATATGATGCCGCCGATGTTGAGCGCGCCGGAATGGTTTTTAAAAATGATCGCGGTATGTATGTCGATCGATTCCGGGGCCGCATTATGTTCCCGCTCTATAATGTCTTTGGGAAAGCCGTCGGATTTTCGGGGAGAATATTGCCGCGCCTGGATACCGGAACGGCGGGGAAGTACGTTAATACGCCAGAGACGCTCTTGTTTAATAAATCGAAAATATTGTACGGATTTCATAAAACAAAGACAGGCATTCGCGAAACGGGTGAGGCGATTTTGGTTGAGGGGCAGATGGATCTCTTGATGCTTTACCAAGACGGGGTGCGCAATGCGGTGGCGGTATCGGGAACGGCGCTCACTCATCAGCATCTGGATATTATTAAAAAAATGGCCCATCGTTTGGTGGTGGCTTTTGATGCCGATGAAGCGGGACAAGCGGCCGCCGAACGTGCGATTGACATGGCTCATCGGCTTGATTTTGAGGTATCGGTCTTTACGGTTCCGGACGGCAAAGATGCCGCCGAATATGTCGCCGCGCATCCAGGGAATAGTGCGCGCGTCATCGCTAGCGCACCGACGGCAATTGTTTATTACATTGATCGTTATATTCGTGCCGGTATGGGAAGTCAGAAGGAGCGGGTGCGGCACGTATTGCAAAAAGTCATCGAATTGGCCAGTCCTATGGAGCAATACACCTGGATGCAAAAAATTGCCGAGGCGGCGCGTATAAAAGAGAGCGTCCTGAACGACGAGCTGGCACTTCTTAAAAAAAGCGTCTCTCCGTCACTCGGTGCGCAGCCAACGGTGGTCACAGGTCCCGTCGATCCAGCGAAGGAGCGATATAAACCAAAGACGCGGCGCGAGAACTTGTGGGTGCAGCTCTTTATCATCGCATTGATTGAGCCGGGAACGGTGAGTGCGCTTATGGGTGCGGAAACCTTTCTTCCCGAGCAGTATGGGGGCATACTGGCGTGTCTGGGCGGGAAGGAAGGCACACTCGAGGATCGGGCATTTCTCGATGCGTTAGATATGCGTGCGTCTCTGGTGGCTCAACAGGGGCCGGCGGAAACCATGCATGCGGAGGCGGCGTTCTTGATTCAGGAATTAAAACAGGAATATATTCGCGAACGGCGCTTGGAGCTTGCCGCACAGATACAAGAAGCTGAACGCGCACACGATCAGGCGCGGGTGGATGCGCTGGTGGCGGCATTTGACGAAATGGCAAAAGTAATTGATAATGAGTCCCGCGGTTAGAGCGCCTCAAAAAACGTTCTGACGCGCTTTTTATATTATCGGCATTGTATGGCACACAAGAAAAAATCTTCGGTACGGACAAAAAAAGTCGCGCGCCCACAACGGGCGAAAAAAGGACCGGCAAAACGCCCGTCTCGTTTGGTAAAGAATAAAAAACAGTCGCGCACTTCCGTGTCGCGCAAAGTTCGTGTCATAAAAAAAACAGCGGCGCCGATTGTACAAAGTCCTGTCTTGCCGCATAAGAAGGAAGATATTGCCATCACGGCGCGCAAGGCGGCGTTTGCGCTGACGCCGGCACCCACCTCAAAGATTTTTAATCCGGCGTTGATCGAAGAGCTTGTTGACCGCGGCAAGGGGCGCGGGTTTGTGACGGATGGTGAAATTATGACCCTTTTCCCGAACATTGAAACCGATATTGAATTTTTGGAAGCGGTCTATCGTGAGTTGGAGCAGCGCAATATTAAAGTTATTGAAGTCGGGCAATTGATTGTCGCTAATGATAAGGCGGAAGTTTCGCAAAAAGAAATTTTATCACTCGAGACCAGCGATCTCCCCGATGCGGTCCAGTTGTATCTTAAATCCATCGGCCGCACGGCATTGCTGACGGGGCAAGAAGAAAAAGATTTGGCGCGCCGCTCCGAGCGGGGCGACGAAGAGGCGCGGCAGAGATTGATTCAAGCAAACTTGCGTCTGGTGGTTTCTATCGCCAAGCATTATGTGAATCGGAGCTCCAACTTGGGGATTTTGGATTTGATACAGGAGGGGAATATCGGGTTATCGCGTGCCGTGGACAAATTTGACTATCGCAAAGGATTTAAATTTTCAACCTATGCCACGTGGTGGATTCGGCAGGCTATTACGCGTGCCATTGCCGATCAATCGCGCACGATCCGCATTCCGGTTCATATGGTGGAAACGATTTCAAAATATACGCAGGTTCGGCGGCGTTTAGCGCAGGAATTGGGGCGCGATCCCTTGGCAGAAGAAATTGCCATTGAGATGGGTATCTCGGTAGACAAAGTGCGCCACATTCAGGAAATTTCGCAGGAAGTGCTTTCGCTGGAAGCGCCAGTGGGTGATGATGAGGAAAATTCAACGCTTTCCGAGTTTATTAAGGATGAAAAAGGGCTCTCTCCTGATCAGGTGACGGCGCATACGCTTTTGCGGGAAAAGATTCTGGAGATCATGGAAGATTTGGCTCCACGCGAACGGGAGATTATCTCCATGCGGTTTGGGTTGCACGATGGCGTGACGCATACATTGGAAGAAGTCGGGAAAAAATTTGGCGTGACGCGCGAACGTATTCGGCAGATTGAAGCTAAGGCGCTGGATAAAATGCGTGACCATGAAAAATCTCATGCGTTGGAGGAGTATTAAACAACTGGCGATCGACGACCAATAACGAATAACAAGGAGGGGAAAACACGAAACGGGGCGATGCGCCCCGTTTTTGCTGTAAAGATTTTTCTGGCGTGATATACTTGGTATATTCAACAACCAGCAACAAATATAAATTATTCTTTTAGCCCGCAGAGCATTGCATCTTATCAATGATTGTTCTGTGGATAACTGTTTCTGACGATCGTCAGAAACAGTTATCCACAGCAGGGATAGATCAACAACGTATCGCAAACAGCTGCTCCCTATCTTTTTATTTTTTTACCGCGCCATGTCACCTTCTGACCCCAAATCCTTCACCCTTATCGAACTGTTAATCGTCATTGGTATCCTCGCCGTCTTAGTGGCCGCTATCGTTATAACCCTCAATCCCGCTCAGCTCTTAGCCCAAGCCCGTGACAGTAAGCGTCAACAAGACTTATCAGCACTCACCCAGGCGTTAAACACCATCACCACCTTAGATCAGTCCCTCTTT
>Ga0172379_10001270_pt1 | contig 52226 bp, 39 predicted proteins | sample GrowelOW334metaG_FD_119756 | JGI IMG/M metagenome (GOLD analysis project Ga0172379, IMG submission 119756) | Groundwater microbial communities from an aquifer near a municipal landfill in Southern Ontario, Canada - Groundwater well OW334 metaG | ecosystem: Environmental > Aquatic > Deep... | reverse complement strand
TACTGTTAAACCTGCAAAAGTAGGGGAACTAGCAGTAGATAAATCTTGGTCTAAAGTAACAGGAGCAGAAACTGTTAAAGTCCTATTAACATTATCTCCTCCTGGGATTAGTTTTATATTATTAAGTAATCCCCCTACTGCTAAATCTCCCTCTACTATTAAGTCTGTAGCAAAATTCAGGTAATGGTTTGAGGTCGTAGCAGCAAGGACGTTAGAATTGCTAAGTGCAAGGGGCTTATAGCTAGTGGCTAATTGCTTCTGGCCACTTGCCACTTGCCCATAGCTCATAGCTAAATTGGCTAAATCAAAATTAGAAACTCTGGCTAGAACTAAGACGGCCAAAACTAATGAGGCTAATACACCTGAAACAATGCTTGTAGCTTGTAGCTTGTGGCTGAGAGCTAGAAATTTCTGGCTACTTGCCACTTGCTCATAGCTATTTGCATACTCATGTAACTTGCTTTCTGTTAAAGGGATATGATACTGAGAGTTACCTTCTGATCTACTTAGATCAAGTAATTCTTCTACAGTAGTAATATTTGAATTAACAGTTTTCAAGATGTTTTGATCATAGATCCTAGTACCTTTTTCATCTCTTTGTGGTTGAATCTTTCCTTCCTTTTCCATTTTTCTTAAAATGGCAGGGGAAACACCCAAAGTTTTAGCAGCATCAGAGATTAAGATTGGCTTGGAGGCTTTAACTTTATGTAAATCTTCCAGGGAAAAATAACGGTCTTTACCATTTGGCCTGGTGGATTGAAGTATTCCTTTTTTCTCCCATCTGCGGATAGTATCAACAGAAACATCTAATATCTTGGCAGCCTGACCTACGGGCACTAACTGTTGAGATTGGTTTTGGGGCAGAGACATATTGATATAGTTTGCCTAGGCGTAGAACATACTTTGCATAGATCTATATAAACATTACGGCTTATTATAATAGTAGTCAATAAGCAATTGATGATATATGATATAGTCGACTTATGGCTAAGACAAATACCTCTTTTATTTGCCAACAATGTGGCTATCATTCACCTTCATTTTTAGGCAGATGTCCTGAATGTGGAACCTGGAATTCGTTGGTGGAGACTATATCGGAGGATCGGAAGATCGGAGTATCGGCAGGTCGGCAGATTTCCGCTGCAAAGATAATAAATTTAAAAGATGTGGAAAAGCAAAAATACGCACGAATTGGGACTGGACTGATTGAGTTTGATAGGGTCTTGGGAGGAGGAATCGTGCAAGGATCTGTAATTTTAGTCTCAGGCGACCCGGGAATTGGCAAAAGTACATTGTTAACGCAGTTAGCCTTAAATGTCTGGCAAAAAGAATTGTCTTCTGCTAATAATGTGCTCTATATTGCAGGTGAAGAATCTGCCCACCAGATCAAATTACGCACAGACCGTATCAAAAAAGACTGTGACTTGGCGATTTTAAATGAAACTGATGTGGACTCAATTATTGACGCGATAAAAACCCACAAACCGGAGCTGGTCATTATTGATTCAATTCAGACTCTGGAAACGTCTGATTTGACTTCTGCTGCGGGATCAGTCGGTCAGGTCAGGGAATGTGCTCATCGTTTACAAAAACTGGCCAAACAGCTTCATATTCCCATTCTTCTGGTGGGACATGTGACCAAAGAAGGTAATATTGCCGGACCAAAGACTTTAGAGCATTTGGTTGATGTGGTTTTATCCCTTGAAGGTGATCCGACTTCCAATTTTAGGATCATCAGAGCCTCAAAAAACAGATTCGGTTCCGTGGATGAAGTTGGGATTTTTGAGATGCTGGAAGCTGGGATGGTTGAAGTTACCAATCCTTCTAAGATTTTTTTGGAACAACGTGTGCTTGCCCCGGGTTCGGCTGTTGTGGCAACCATGGGTGGAATCCGTCCTTTATTGGTTGAAATTCAGGCGCTTGTTACCAAAAGTTTCCTGCCTAATCCCAGAAGAACAGGTTCAGGAATAGACAATAATAGATTACAGCTTTTGGTGGCTGTTCTATCCAAAAGATTAGGTCTGCCGCTTTATGATCAGGATATTTTTGTAAATGTCACCGGAGGAATGAAAGTTGTTGAACCGGCAGCAGATTTAGCCATCTGTATGAGTATTGTTTCTTCTTTTAAAGATACTTTGATTGATCCTAAAGTTGCTTTGGTGGGGGAAGTTGGGTTATTAGGAGAGCTTAGGTCTGTCAGGCTTCTTGAAAAAAGAAAAAACGAGGGCAAAAAGCTTGGTTTTACTAAAATAGTATCTCCTGAGAATGTTAAATCTTTATCAGAAGTAGTAAAGCTGCTTTTGCCTCAAACCAAATCTTGACTATGAGATATATTTAAGATAGGATAACGCCATCTGTCAAAGTCAAGATGGCACAAAAAGAAAGATTAATCAGTAAAGAAGAATTTGCCACCATCTTTGGTGAAGCTACAGAATTAACCACTCCCTGTAAGTTGTATTCAATGACCGAGGAAGAATCTTTTGCCCCCTTTATTACCTGTAGGCATATAAAAAGAGCCTGGGATGAAATTGGTATTTTAGAAACTGATAGGTTACCAGGATTTTCTTATATTGAGAGTTCATCTTCTTTAGTCAGGGTTATTTATGATAAATATTACGGATTAAAAGCTAAAAAAATAATTCAGGTGACTAAGCTTGAACAAGGAGAAGAATTACTAATAGATGGACAGGTAGAATATGATTTTGGGAAGCTACATATCGCTTTGGGAACCGGTTTAAAACAAAACCTCATGATTATAGAAGATTTTTTGAGAGATCCGAATCAGTTTGCAGCAGGGATTTCAGTAATATCAAATCAGTGTCCAGAGTCGAAGATCCCTGTAGCTCAAATTAGATATGATTGGTCGAGTAGCATTCAGCTTAATGCAGAGTTCCCTTGCTCAGAATTTCAAGATGTTTTAGAGGGTCGGGTTGACAGGAGAAAAGAGCGACATGGTAACCGTGAATCTTATCCTACCACCTATTTCCAGTGGGAATATTTATTGGGAGCAAAAATTGGTTCCCAGACGTTTAAAAATGAAGAAAACAATGATTTGCAATGGCTTATGAGAGTTACTGCTATTAATAATCAAAAGATGACACCTATTGAGGGTACTGGTTATTTAGGGGCAATTTCCCGCTCGTCTTACAACTGGGGGGCTAGGAGGCAGGGAAGGCTAAGGTTTACCAGGATAAATCCGGAAACAGGAGAAATTTTAATGTTTGCTGTGCCTGATAAGATTGATCAAAAGGATTTTGCTCAAAGTTTAGTAAAAGATTCAATGAATGAGTTTTTAGGGCAATACCCAGTAGCTTTTTGTGTTCAACAGCCAGGTGAATCAGGTCAAATGTTTTCTACAGTTAAACATTAGGCTTCAGTATGTGGTTTTGTGAAGCTAAAGAAATTTTTTTGAAACTAGCATGGTTGCCAAATAAAATCTTTGATGCTAACCTATAAATAATTATGATTGGTCATCTGATTGATGTTAATTCCCAGGCAATACAAAGTACTGATTTTAGGCGTGTTTTAGACACAGGTGAGTTTACTCAGGTTGTTATTATGAGCATTAATCCAGGCGAGGATATAGGCTCAGAAATTCATGCAGACACTGACCAGGTATTATATTTGGTAAAAGGTGAGGGTAAAGTTGTACTTAATAAAGAAGAGGCTCCTTTTAAGGTTGGAGATGTAGTTTTGGTTCATGCAGGCACAGAACACAATTTTATTACCACTGGGTCTGAACCAATGAAAATTATTACTATGTATTCACCTCCTCATCATCCTCCAGAAACTATTCATGAAACTAAAGAAGAAGCTCAAGAAGCAAAATATTAGGGTGTAGGGTTTAGTTCAAATTCTTCAGTATTTTTCATATTTCTTTTTATAAATAATTTTATTTGTGTCTGACTATACCCTAAACCCTACCTCTGTGGATAACTGGTGGAAAACTCACCTAAATTGCGCGATTAGGAATAATCTTCGGGTTTTGCTTTGGGTGTTTAGGGTATTTGAAAAATAAAAAAACACTATGGTATAGTGGAAATATGATTAAAGATCTGCCTGATGATGCTGACACCACAGAAGATGATGGTCCTGTGAAAATTGCTTATCATAAAGCACCGGTATTAGAGGAACCAGAATCGGTAAATCAGCATGTCAGCGAATCGGCAGAGTCAGAAGAATCTGATGAGGTAGAGAATGAGGAAAATGATCCGCTTGATGATGAGACTCCTGTGAAACATGAAGAAGAGGATGACCAGGATCCTTTAGATGATGAAGAACAGGAATCAGAAGATACTGAAGAAAAAGATTTTCCAAAATCTAATTTTACTGTAAATTCAGCAGATGAAGATCCCGTTAATGTTGCCCCTAAAGCTGATTCTGATCCCAATGAATATTATTTACAAACAGTGAAAGCAGGGGAACAGCCTGAATGGCAACAACCTAAAGAAGATTTGGATGTATTCAGTAAGCCCATTGATGATGGTTTGATCCAATATTGGGCTTATCCAAAAGGTTTAGGAAAAACAGAGGATTCAGTTCCCAACGCTGAGGTAGTTGCTATAAAACACAAATCTGATAATCCGGTTATTATTATTGATCAGGTAAAAGATCATCTTACTCCCGGTTGCTGTTTGGAATTGATTTTAACCAAGAATGGTCACGCCTTAGCTAAAACTGAATCCAATTTGGACAATCTGGAAGCAAATATCACATCTTTAATAGATTCAGCCAAGATGAATTATGGTGTTGTAGTTGAACATTTTATCTCTACCAGTAATGTTTCTCCGGAAGTTGAAAAAAGGTTGGATGATTTGGAGGATGCCGAAAATGGGGATTCTGAAAATGAAGAAGAAGCAGGAAGAGGTGCAGGCACTGATTCGGCAGATTTACAACCAGCCTCAATTTATCACCAGAGTTCAGTTGCAGCTGAACAACCAATTTTGCCTCCCAAAAATGATCGCTCTAAACTGGCTGTTTTGATTCCTGTTGTATTATTGGTAGCAATTGGTGTTGTGGTGATTTTCTACAGAGATAAAGTATTATCGATCATTAATCCCCCCAAACAGGAAATTGCCGTTACTCCAACTCCCACACCAACTCCAACACCAACGCCAATCATTACTGTTGAAAGATCAAAATATAAAGTCAGAGTATTGAACGGAACCCCAAAAACAGGAGCAGCAGGAGTTTTGGCTGATAAGTTAAAAGCGGCAGGTTGGACAATCGATAAAACAGGAAATGCAATGAGTTCAGCTATTGCTCAAAGCACAATTAGAGGTAAAGTAGGGGATGATGAAGCTATGAAGCTTTTAATGGATGATGTTACTGACTATGAAGCCTCTATTTCAGCTGCTATACTAACTCCATCTGATAAGGCAGATTTGGAATTTGTCATCGGTAAAAAATAAGTAAATATGGCACATATTTTAATAATTGAAGATGAAAAGGCAATGTCTGATTTGGTCACCATCAGATTTAAAGTGGAGGGGTTTGAAACTGAACAGGCTTTTACTCTAGCAGAAGCAAAACAGAAACTCATAGCAGGATCTAAATATGATGTAATTCTGACGGATTACCTCTTGCCTGATGGTAGTTTAACTGATTTTTTGACTTCTCTGCGGGCTGACCCAACCTTAAAAGATTTACCTGTTGTGATAATGACCAATTATGTTGAGGATTTGAATAATGACCAGCTGAAATCTTTAGGAGTTTTGGATATTTTAATCAAATATCAGGTTGTTCCGGCCCAAATGGTAGCCCGGATTAAACAGATTCTAAAAATTCCTTAAAAGGTGTAAACTATTTTTATGGATCCAATTGCCCTAGGATTATTCCTTTTTGGAAATTCTATTTTTATTTCCCTTTTCTTTGTTTATTTATCACGGTTTAAAAAACATACTAGATTACATGAAACAGAGATGGAGGAGCGGGAGAAGCAACTAAAACATCAGGTTTTTGAACTGGCGGTTTTAAGGTCATTATCAGAACGGGCAGGTTATTCTTTGGATCTTCGTCAAATTTTGGAAGTTATTACTGATTCTTTGTCCGGCTTAGTTCAATATGCCACAGTCAGCTATATTATGATGGGGTTAGAAGGCAGAACTATCTTAAAAATTCATGCTGCAGAAGGAGTTTCACAAGAGTTTATAGACAATGTTAAAAAAGATCTAACCGCATCATATTCAACAATGTCAGGCAAGAAGGTGACTCCTGGCTTGATTGACGAAACTGTTTCCGGTGGGTTGTCTTTGGAGGGGCCTTCTGAGATCGGATCAACTTTTAATCTGCCGATGATGATAGGTTCTGATTTAGCGGCATTAATTAACGTATCCTCAATTGCCCCTGGTGTATATAAAGAAGCTGATACTAAAATTCTTTATACAATCTTAAGTCAAGTTTCAGCTTCTGCCAGCAAGCTTTCTTTAGTGGTGGAGAATGAAAAAAGAAGGTTATCTGCCATGGTCATGTCCTTAACAGACGGTATTGCCATGATTGATTCATCTTTCAGGATGACTGTTTCCAACTCAGCTTTAGCCTCAATGTTGGGAATTAAAAAAGTTGAAAGTTTAATGGAAATTGTAGCCGGTGTGGGGGTAAAAGTAGATTTGGAACATGCAATCAAACAGGCATTAATATCTAAAAATATTGTGGCTTTAAAAGAGGTTCAGTTGAATCAAAAGTATGTTCAGATTGATGTGGAACCGGTGATTGATCAATACGGCTATTTGTTGGGTGCAGCTGTTGTTTTCCGCGATGTGACTGCAGCACGCGAGCTGGATAAGATGCGGGATGAATTTACAGCCATGATGGTTCATGAACTCAGAACTCCTTTAACCACAATTACTTATGGTACTGCTGATTTGATGACTGGTTTGGAAAAGCTTTCCACTGCTGATATTGCTAAAACAATCGGGGTTATTCAATCAACCACAGGAGAAATGTTGGATTTAGTTAATGATTTGCTGGATGCAGCTAAAATAGAATCAGGCAAGTTTGAAATTACCAAAAAAGAAGATGATTTAGTCTCTCTTATAAATGAAAAAATTACCATGTTTAAGCCTACAACAGATCAAAAAGGACTAAAGTTAGTGTCAGAAGTTACACCAACTCTGGCCAAATTACCTTTTGACAGAAGAAGAATCGGGCAGACTTTAGATAATTTGCTCTCAAATGCGATTAAATATACAGATAAAGGATCCGTTACTATTAAGGCAGAAATTACAGATGATCACGTTATGATTTCAGTAGTTGATACAGGTGACGGCATGAAATCAGAAGACATTGCTAAACTCTTTTCCAAGTTCGAACAATTCGGAAAAGGGAAGAGTGGTGAGCGCAAGGGTACGGGACTCGGGTTGGTGGTTGCAAAGGGGATTGTAGAGGCTCACAACGGTAAAATATGGGGCAGTTCAACTGGCTTAGGTAAAGGATCAACCTTTGCTTTCACTCTACCTTTAAAATAAGGGTAAATGGTATATTTTTAGCCATTAGCCACATGGCCGAATAAGATTCTGCCTGCTGAACCCTGAATTACCTTGTTTATTTTAACTTCTAATTCTGTTTCTACTGGTTTTTGCAGCCCTTTTGCTACCACCATGGTGCCATCCGCCAAATAGCCAACCATCTGGTCTTTTTCCTTGCCTGGATGAGCTACTTTAACATGTAGTATTTCTCCTGGAATAGGCAAAGTTTTTAAAGCATTGGTTAAATCATTGATGTTTAAAACATTCACACCCCGTAGTTTTGCTACCTGATTTAAATTGTAATCACAGGTTAATAACTTTCCATCCAAAGTTTTAGCTAAGCTGATTAATCTATCATCTACAGCCAAATCTTGCTTGGTTTGAGCTAATTTAGCTAAAGTTTTATCCCAAACCTCAACTTTAATATTTTTAACCCTTTTTAATTGATTGATTATGTCAAAACCTCTTCTGCCTCTGGCTCTTTTAACATTGTCCCCAGAATCAGCTACTTGTTGCAATTCTCTTAATACAAAATCAGGAATTAAGATTAATCCGGATAAAAAACCACTTTTGGCAACTTCCAGTAATCTGCCATCAATTAAGCTTGAGGTATCTATTATAGTAACCCCGGATAGTTCTTGTTTTAATTTAGCCAGTCCTTCGTGTGAGATTAATCCATCACTTAAGGTTTGTGGGGCAAAAGGATTGTGGGTGGTAAATTGTTTACTTATCTCTAAAGCTAGGGTTTCAACTGCCAACATGGCCAGTCGGGCTGTAGTTTTTACTACCCAGGAAGTAATTTGAGAAAAGAAGAGGATTGAAAGCAAAATTCCAATCACACCATAAACCAAGCGGGTAGTATTAAGAGTAAAAGGTTCAGGTAGATCAAAAATACTTGCTAAATAGATGCCGATAAGGGCAAAGATTGTTGCAATAATAACAGCTGACCAGAAACGCGTTTTTTCCATATTGCTACTTCACATTGTAACCCCAGGCTGGATTGAAGGCAAGTTAGCTGTAAAGACTTATCCACATCCTAAATTTTTGGTGGAAAGAAAAAAAGTAGGCTTCGGATTAGATTGATACAACAACCTAATATAAGGCACAAAGCCTATTAATATTACTACAAGCCTATGGGAAATTAGAACAAATAAAGCTATGGGATTTAGTATTCTTGACAAATAATTTTTACTGTACTATGATTGCCGTAATGCTAAGTTTTAAATCAAAGAAAATCAGTCCAAGGAAGATAAACAGACTAAGGTTAAATCCTTTGGCAGATCAAGTTAAGCAGATGATGGGTAATAGAGATCAGAGTTTGATTTTAATGGTTAGGGGTTGAAAAGAACTTTAATAATTGAAAATGTAGAAGAGGTAGGGGTGAGGCAATTGTCTCAGCTCCATATAAGCAGAGCTTGATGGCTTTGCAGCCAATAAAAAGAGCATTACTACCGCAGACGGACTCGAATAGCAATGCCCTTTATTAATTTCGAGAATATAATTTCTAAGCAGTAGAAATCATATTTCATCTTCTACATTTCCATAAATGTCCGGTCTTGTCAAGAGACCATTTTATGGCACGGTTTGACAAAATGGGTAATTATTGTGTTCTGTCTTGGGAACATGGATTGCTGGCTGTCTTGGGAACTAGTCTTGGGCAGGGACTAGTTTCCAATATAGCTAGAAATTATAAATCAAGTTTCCAAAGACCGAAGGTCGCAAGGTTCTCGAACAAAGAGAGAGGTTCTTAAGACTCGGTCGCAAGGTTCTGAAAACGAAGTTTTCAGGTTCTTATAGAGATCATAATAAGCTCAAAATATAATCTACCCCTTGACAAATCAAATATCTTATAGTATTATCTGCACAGAACTTATGAAAACCCACTTGTTTGGCGCATCCGCAATTATTTTATCTTTATTCAGCTTTATTGCTGTTCCTTCAGCTTTAGCTCAATACACACCTCCACAACCAACTCCTGCATATAAATTCTTTATTGATAAAAAAATCTTCAACCCTTCAACAGAACAATATGTTGATAATTTGAACAGAGATCAATATTTATATATTCCTGATCAAACAGTTGATTTTAAGATTGAAGTTAAAAATACAGGTGATATTGATTTAAATTCAGTTGATATTACTGATCAATTGCCTGCACAACTTATATATGTTAGTGGAGGATCAATTAATAAAGGTGGACAAATACATTTCTTTATTGACAGATTAACACCTGGACAAACCCAAAGTTTTCTTTTAAAGGCTAAAGTTAAAGTGACCGATGAAACAGGAGTTGTTTGTCCGGTTAACTTAGCAGAAGCCAGAACAGGCAGTCTCCTGGATCAGGATACCAGTGCTTTTTGTATTACCAGAAACATTAATAAAAAAGTAGCTCCTGTGGAAGAACTTCCTAAAACAGGTTTGCCTTTAGCTGCCTGGTCTTTAGTAGGTTTTTTACCTGCAGGATTTGGATTAAAAAGATTTTCTAGAACTAATAAAGACAATTTAGATAGACCTTTACATATTTGGCAAAAACGTGAATTTGAGAAGGAATCTTAATATTAAGGAGGTGAATATATGGAAATAAATAAACGAAAAGGTATTTTAATAGCAGGAGGAGTCGGACTTGGAATTGCAACCTTAGCTTCTGGTTGTGTTCAGGTTACAGATAGCTTTAATACAAGCAATTTTTCTGCTGAAATTAACAATGACAATTCTATTAGAACCACCAATGTTAATTCTAATAATCTTAGAATTGATGGTGGAACACCTTGTCCTTGTGAAACACCCGTTGCAGGTGTGAGCAAAGCAGATGCAGATGCTCTTACTGAAGCAAGAAGAAGTTTTACTGCTGTGATTGGAAATGAAAAATTTACAGTTACACCAAGACCAACTGAACCTGTAGCAACTGCTACAGCTATTGCAACTGTTAAGAAAGCAGATTCAACACCAACTCCTACAGCAACACAAGAAGCTTGCCCACAAGGCGAGTGGAAGGTTATTGATTTAAACGGAAAACCTATTTTGGGACTTTTTGGAGTACCAACTAGAGTTACCGGTGGAGTTGATTTAGCCAATCATGAACCTTTTACCAGCAGCTTAAAAGATCTAGGACAGGATATTAATCCTTTACAAAATGTTTTAGCTGATCCTGGTTCTATGTTAATTGACAGAGATTTGATTAAAAAAACAGAATCAGAAGAAGCTTTAAAAGATTGGGATCAAAGAGTAGCAGATGGAAAGGCTGAATACATTTGGGGGGACACTAAAGGTGGTCATAAAGTAAACTTTTATGATTTTCAAAGCAAAGATGATCCCAGATTAACTTTAAATAAAGAAACTGGTGACGTAGAATTCAGATTAGTTCTCCCTAAACATGTATTAGTAAGAATTGATGCTGAAGAAGCTGATATTTCTCTTAAAAGTAAGGAAAGAAATATCAGAATGATTTTATGTCAGTCAGGAGCTAACAGAGGAGTTGATTTTGGACATCAGACTGTCTTTATCAGAACTTCATATGAAGATGAAGTAACAATGATACTTAAAAATCCAACTGTTCCCGGAACGCAGGTTCAGATTTTTGGACAGGAAGTTAAATCTGCCACTGCTTTTGCAAGCATAAAGGCATTTTTACAAGGGGTAGAGGTAAAACAAGCAAGACCGGATTATCCAAGATATTTTGTTCATACACTAAATATGAATGATTATTCATTCGGTTCAGCTGAAAGCCCAAAACCTAATGTATCTTTTAAAGGACTTGTATCAAATTATTTAAAAAATAATAAATAATTTTTAAGTAACGAGATAGTCTTTTTGAAAAAGCCACCAGCAATGGTGGCTTTTTTGTTATAATAATTTGGTGCCTAATGTTTTTAAGCTCAATATCTATCCTTTTTTACTTATATTTCTTTGTTTGTTTCATTTAGTTGGTAATTTTATCTGGATTAATCTAAATAAAATACCATTTGCCTGGGATCCGGCAGGGCATACTATTATTGCTTTCCGTTTTACAGACTTTTTTAAATTTAGTACTTCTGAAAATTTTCTTTCGATTTCTGATTATTACCCTCCTTTTATACATCTTTTAGTTTCGTTCCTGATGCTCATTTTTGGGAAAAATATCCTGATAGGACCAATGGTGGTAACTAGTTTTTTTATCCTGAGCATTATATTTTTGTATCTATATACGTCTGAATTATTTAAAGATAAAAGGGCAGGGTTTTTAGCTGCACTGTTATTTTCTCTATTGCCAAATATGTATGCTTTGTCCAGGGAATTTTTACTGGAAATTCCCATATTAGCCATGGCTTTGGGAACGCTTTTCTTTTTGGAGAAGTCTGATTATTTTCAAAACCGTAAAAATACAGTTCTTTTCGGCCTCTTTTTAAGCTTGGCTCTGGCTATAAAGTGGAATGTTTTAATATTCCTTTTTGTGCCTGTAATAGTTAAGCTTGTTAAGAACTTTCCGTCTCTTGCCTGGAAAAATCTACTTTTAGTAGCAGTAGTAGTTTTGGTGATCAATTTACCCTGGTATATTCATAATTACCCTGTAATTTTGCACGCCTTAAGTATTACCTCTACTGCAGAGTCAGCTGATCCACAAACGATTTTTTCCTGGGAAAATTTTAAGTTTTATCCCTTTATGATTACCAATTTTCAGCTGACCTGGGTAGGAATGTTGGCCTTTTTGATATCAGCTATTTATTTCATCAAAAGAAGGAGAAGCTATCTTTTACCTACCTATGTTTTTGTTTATTTGGTAGCTACTTTGATAGGGAATAAGGATTTAAGGTATGTGATCTTTTTAGCGCCACTTGCCACTATGATAATTGCTTATTTTTTGGTTTTCCAAAAATATAAAATTGTGGCTAAAATACTTACTACTGTTCTAGTTTTATATCTTGTTTTTTATTATTTTGTTCTTTCATTTGGTGTGCCTGTTAACCCTAAGAAAGTAGACTTTCGCCGCTCACAGGAAATCCCTGGATTTGGCTGGATAGACTTGATTAATTTAGGCAAGGATACTAATTTATACCTGGCTCCTTTGTATGATCAAACTGTTTGGCCAAACTCAACAATTGCGTCTGAACTTTCCAAACACAACCCCGGAAAGGATATCAAGATCTTGGTGCTTTGTGAGAAACCAAATCTTAATCAGGTCAATATGGAATTGACCAGACGTCAATTGAATCTAAATCAGATTCAATTTATGGCTCCCTACGATTTACCTCCTTTTTCTGATGAAATATCACTGGAAAAATATCTGGTTGGTTTTGATGTAACTTTAGTTGCCAGTAAGGATTTGGGACCTGAGGGAGGAATCAGGTATTTTGCAGTTTTAAAGCAAATTTCCATGTTTTTGGAAGCAAACAAATCAACAAACTTAATTAAAATTAATAATTATTTCCTGCCTGATGGAGACAGACTGGATGTTTTTAAGCCAAAAGTTGACCCAATATGAAATACCTTAAATCAAGTCTGCTTTTCCCGATTCTGCTTATTATTATCGTTTTGATAATTAGTTATCAAAATTACATACCTGGAACATATCTTTCTGGTTGGGACACAATCCACCCTGAATTTGACTTTTTAGAGTACTTTAAAAGGGTATTTAGTGTCTGGCAGGAACATCAGGGTTTGGGGGCTCCTGCAGCTCAGGCTCATGCCTCAGAAATCCCCCGGCTAATAATCTATTATCTGAGTTCTTTAATTTTACCAGCCTCATTTTTAAGATATGGTTATTTTTTCATGACTTTAATAATAGGAGTTCTGGGAGTTTATTATTTTGTGAAAGAAATAAGCAAACATGCTGGTGTGGCTTTTGTGTCTGCTCTATTTTATCTGCTTAATTTATCCACCCTCCAAACCTATGTTTTACCTTTGGAAATGTTTGCCACTCATTTTGCCTCCTTGGGCTGGCTCTTCCTTTTTTCCACCAAATATATTCTTGAGGGTAAAAAGAAGAATCTATTAATTTTTGCCTTTGTGGCTTTACTTTCAACTGCAATTGCCCATACCCCAACTTTGTTTTATGTATTCTTTGGAGTTTTTGCTCTTTTTCTAATTATTCTTTCTGCTTTAAAGAAAAAAATAAAAAAGGGGATTACCTTAATTGCTTTGATACTGCTTATTAACTCTTTCTGGCTTTTGCCAAATATCTATTATGTTTTGAATTTTGGGAATACTGTAGTTGAATCAAAAATTAGCACTCAGTTTTCTGACAGGGCATTTCAGGTAGGGGAAAACTACGGAAATATAGCTGACACAGCCTTACTCAAAAACTTCCTATTTGAATGGGGAGAATATAATAATAAACAGGGACAATTCAGCTATATTTTGGGGGAGTGGAGCACCCACCTGAAACAGCCGGGAGTGACTGCAATCGGCTATTTCCTTTTTATTCTGTCGGTTTCGGGCATAATTTTATCAATCATAAAGAAAAATCCTGTCGGTATTTCTTTTGGGGTAGTTTTTCTGATTCCGTTTTTCTTTATTTGTAATGATAATCCTTTGTTTCGTTTCTTTTATGACAATATCCTTTCCAAAAGTTCTGTTTTTAAAGAGAGCTTAAGATTCCCATTCACCAAGTTTTCTATCATGTTGAGCTTTGCTTATGCTATTTATTTGTCTTTCACCATGAGTTTGCTTTTTGATCAGATTTCTAAATTAGGCAGGAAATTTAAGGCTTTTTTTAGTGCACTGGTTTTGGTTTTGTTAAGTTTAAGCTTAATTTATTTTGCCTGGCCATTTTTTACCGGTAGCCTCATTAATTACAAGATGAAAGTTAATATTCCGGGTGAATATTTTGAGATGTTTGATTACTTTAGAACACAGGATCCTGCCTCCAGAATTGCCTATTTACCTATGAATACTTTCTGGGGTTGGACCTATTATAATTGGGGTTATGAGGGGGCTGGATTTATGTGGTTTGGGCTCCGCCAGCCAATTTTAAACAGGGAATTTGACCGCTGGACATCTGGAAATGAAGGTTTTTATTGGGAAGCTTCTCATGCCATTTATTCTCAGGATTTGCCACTTTTGGAATCTGTTTTAGCCAAATATAAAGTGAACTGGTTGATTATGGATGAAGAAGTAGTCGATGTTTCTTCCTCTAAGTCTACTTATCAGGATGAATTTTTAGGTTTAATCAAGGATTCTAATAAAATCAGCCTGGCTCAGAAGTTTAATCATGTACTGGTGTTCAGGGTTCAAAATCCAGTTGCTATAGAAAAATTTATGACTCTTGAAGCTAACCTGCCTTCGTCTGGTCCTGCATATAAATTTGCAGACAGTGATCAGGGGTATTTAACTTTGGGGGAATATAAAGCAGCCACTCAACCAGATGTTTTTTATCCTTTCAGAGAGCTGTTTTCCAACCAATTATCACAAAAACCCAATTATTCTATTTCTGAAACTGATAGTGAGTTTATTTTAAGCAGTGTGGTGCCAAATTACATAGCTGATTACCAGATCTATTTACCTCAACAAACTAATAAGCTGGTGCCTTGGTTTGATGCTTCTAAGCTGGAAGAGGCTGGTTTTACCATCCCCAAGGTAAGTTTTAATGGTTCTATGTTGTTAGTTAAAATTCCTAAAGTTAAAAGTTTATTTAGCAGTGAAATTGATTCAACCAAGTTACCAAGTACTGAGAATATTAACTGTGACTATCTGGCTTTTAGCGAAAGTAAATATATTGGAACTGTTGAAAATCAGGTTATAGAATCAGATGGGGTATTGAGGCTAAAATCAAGACATGCCAGTAATTGTAGTGCCAGATTTATTTTACCTCAACTGCCACATCATCTAGGTTATCTGATTAGTTCAACCTCAAAAAATATTTCAGGCAACAGCCTGTTGTTTTGGCTGGAAAATCAAAATGCCAGAAAAGCAGATCTGGAAACTTATTTGCCTAAATCCAAGGTTATGCAAACAACTTACTTCTTTGTACCTCCAATGGATGAGTTTGGAGCAGGCTATACTATTCATTTTGACAACTGGTCTTTTAACAATGACGAAACTGTAAATGATTTGGGGCGCGTTGCCATTTACCCTGTGCAATGGGATTTCTTAAGCAATATTGCTTTTGTCAAACCTAATTTCCAGGCAAATTCCAAACAAATTCCGCTTCAAACTGTCACTCACCAGGAGCCTTTCTTTTATACAGTTAAAATTGAGGCTGATAATCAAAATAAAACCTTAAGTTTGTTTCAGTCATATGATGATGGTTGGGTAGCCTGGCTTTACCCAGGACAATTTCCATTAAGTCTTATAGAAAACCATATAAAGGTTGATAATTGGGCAAACGGGTGGGAGATTGGACCATACAAAACTGGTACAGTAATAATTTTTTATTGGCCACAATTACTCCTATGGAGTGGACTTGGATTAATGTTAGGAACTTTTGGAGTGTTAATATATAAACATGGAAGAAAGTAACGACGCAATTCAATTATCTGAAGCTGCTGTTGGAGTAGTTCCAAAAGAGGGAAACATATTAAGCAGAAAAATTACCAAAAGAAGTTTTTTACAATTTGGAGGGGCTGGTTTAGCAGCAGCTGCGGCAACATTGTTTGGTGTAAAGATAGCAAGGAATCAAGTGGAAAAACATTCAGATGAATTGGGTTTTATAGCACATAGATTGCCTGATGCTGAGCCCTATTTATATAAACCGTCTAACCCCCGGGAGATGCTATCACAACAATCTTCAAACGAGCTTTTTAAGGCGTTGAAACTAGAAGAGCAGTACCCGCATACAATAAATCCGGACGCCTTTTATACTGTTATTCAGCGGCCTGCAAGACTCGCCAATTGGTATTTTGTTCCTGATCAGACTAAATCAAAAGGAGAACAGGAAAAAGACTTTACAGCTCATTGTGAAAAGTTCTTCGGAGGTATGAAGAAATGGGCAGACTTAATGGAGATTGATTTTCCCGCCGCACTCCTAATGTTCACAATTTCTGGTGATGCCACAGCTACAAAAAATGATTATTTAAGAGATATCACAGATGAACAAATCCGTATGGGGGTTCGTATTGTAGGCCCTTCTATTACAGATAAGATGATAGGCGTATTAAGACAATCTGGAATGCAAGATAATTCTACGCAATTATATGGACTCGCACGATTAGAAGGTATGGTAACAATGGGTATTCATGATATGGAAACAGTTGTTATTGCCCAGGCTTTAAAGGATTTAGAAAAATCGTTACCTCAAAAATGGCCAGAGATAGCTGTGCAATTAAAAGAACAGTCATCTGAATTTTTTGCCCAGTACGGAGCATATTTAGATCAATATACTGATTTTGAAACACAAATGGATCAGGTGGCGACGACTGTTCAAGAGTCTCCTGAAGTTAGAGCGTATTTGGGTAAATTTTTTGAAGAAGAGAAATTAAAAAATATTCTTTTGGCAGAGGATGGCAGTGTTGACTCTTATCAATTTAAAAGAACTACACTCTTTTGGGCTAATATTTTGGATATGAATCTGAAAGATAATATGAGCATGTTTGTTAAGAATCAACAAGATTTAGAAAAATACGCCTTGGATGTGACTATTAATGGGTACTTAAATTCCGGATCACCAAACTCTTTTTTCCTTGATCAAATACTTAATCCCAAGATGATCGCAGAGTTAAAAAAAGATGCAGACAAAGGAAATCAAACTGCACAACAATTGCTTTTAATGAGTCAGGAATTAGGTGAGGCTGGAGAAAAGATTATTGCAACAGATAGTAAACTGGCGTCAACATTAGTTAACAGTAAAACTGAAAAAAATGTTTTATTTCAATTAATAACAGGTACAGCTTTTGCAAGAATGCTTTTGCGCGGAGCACATAACTTTACGCATAAAACGAATGCAACAAAAATTACATATGATAGTCCAAATGATTTGGCTTATGATGTTTTTCTTGCCAATGGTAATCGGGAGATGTCTTCTACGTTTTTGTTATCAGGTAAACGTCCTGTAAATCCGGCTGCGCTACCATACCTTTCTCAATCACAAAACCTTCATGGTATGACGAAGTTTATCGAACATGTATATAACCAGGTTCAATCTGCCAGTCCACAAAAGGATTTTAAAACCTTTCTCCGCTATTTTAAACATTTGATAACAGATCCTATCGTGCAAAGTTATGCCGGTGTGCATGATTACGAGTTAGAGGATGATACATTAGTTACTACCTTTATGAAAAAAGCGACTGATTGGGGAGTATATACTGAGATTGTAACTTTACCCCACAACAGCTGGATGCGCTCATTTGAGGCAACAGCAGGATATGCAGCCAGAATGTGCCAGAATAAAAGGGAAAAAGCAAGATTATCTTAATGGGTACTTTTGTTACTCTTTGTTTCCAAAAACGCCGAACTCAAACCTAAAACCTACTAAAGATAGTGAACCTGTTGTAGAATATCAATCAATGGAAAGAATAAAGGATAAATTTTTAAGACTAGCACTTGTCGGAGCAATTGCAGGAGTTGGGTTAGCATTAAATTCCGACAGAAGTTCGGAAGTCAGCGCGAACACGTCTAATACTATCGAATCAGCTTATACTTTACGCGATTTTGAGGAAGGGATCAGGATTAGTTATTACAGGCATTTCCCGGGATCTGAACCATCTTTTGTGATAGAACTTGGAAGCGATGAAGTCCCTTATTATCCTATTTGCAATACTGAACCTGATGAATATGGAGATAATTGTCATTATCTGATACCGGAAGCAAGAAATTGGTCTAAATTTACCCCAATTACTCATGAATTATGGGATCAGTCTGTTCGGTGGGAAGTTCAGCCTAATGGTTCATTTGGAAGAGCTGTATTAAATCAATCCTATCTGCCTGTTATTGGTAAACAAAGCCAATAATCATTATGTGGTCTTGTTTTGAAAACCCATGCCTAAAATCCACCAGAATTGGACCAGGGAAACAATGCTGACAGGATTAAAAAGCTGAACCGTTAGCAATCCTATCAAAATTGATAAAAATATCCAGTTTTTTTGAAGGTAAAAATTTCTTAAAGCTATTGTGATTAAACTGGTTATGATTAACACTCCCACCAACCCTCCCATAATCCACCAATTTAGGAATAAATTATGAGCACTATCAACAGCCTGGAATCTGATAAAATTCTTTGTTTCCCAGGCCTTTTTATTTATTGAATCTTCCATTGAACCAAATCCCTGACCCAAAATAGGTGAGTCAAATCCAGCCTGATAGGAAACTGTCCAGATATCTGTTCTGCTCTCAAACCTTAAGCTTAAATTATCAGGAATTTGGCGGGGTAGAAAAGGAAAAATTAAAGCAAAAATAAAAATTAAAGCTGTAACTATTATTCCCGGAATAAATATCAGTCTGAATTTTCTAAAATAAATAATTAAAGTCTCTAGTACAAAAGCTAATAGGGCGATTCTGGAACCGCACATTAAGATTAAAATAGCAGCACAAAAAATACCCAGGTATTTTAGTTTTTGATTCTTGATGAGGCTGGTAAAAGGAAATAAAAACAGCACAGCTGTTCCTAAGGCATTTGCTTCACCCAGAGGGCCGATGAAACGAAAAGATGCCCTGGGCCCAATAATTAGAGTAAACAGCAACAAAACAGGCAGGGTAAAAGAGGTAATTTTTGAAACTAACTTCAGGTCAAAAGGCAATTTTTTAGCTGCTAAGAATAATAAAAACAGGCTTAAATAAATGAGTGTGCCTTGTGGGCGGGTTTCATTACCCCAGATAAGAGAGGGGTCGATAAGTAGAAAGTATAAAGTAGAAAGTATCAAGTATAAAAAAATCAAAAAATATTTGTTTTTAAAATTAATAAGATTATGAAAATTTTGGAAAATAGTTATAGACCCAATAATTATGATGAATAATATAGCTGTTATAACTTTGGGCACTTCATAAGGGCTGATGCTGAAAGGAATGATAAAAAGCATCAGCCCAAACAGTAAAAAATAGAGTAGTGGTTGAATAATCATCTTTGTTTAGCATAAACAATTACTAAGGTCTTGACAAAGGGTTTAATTTTAAGTGATTATGAAATAACAAATGGAAGAGCAAGTTGTATCAGGTTCCGGTTTTAAGTTCAACAAAAAAACAGCAATTGGCTTGGGTGTCCTGATTTTGCTGGTTATTGCCATTCCCATAGGTGTTTATTTAGTCCAACAAACTCAAATCTTCAAACCTAAAGCTTCCACTGGTGCTATGCTCATTTCTGGTCCTGAACAAGTTTCACCTTAAAAGGTCCAACCTCTGTTGCTCCTGGGTCTGATTTTAGGCTTTTTGTGATTGTTAGATCAGATGTAGAAGCCTCAAATCTTTTTGCTGCTAAACTTAAATTTCCAGCAGATCTTCTACAAGTGAAGAGCATTAATACTAGTACAACAGCCACAAATTTTATTAAAAATTGGATTGAAAATACTTTTGATAATACTGCGGGTGTTATTTCTGTAGTGGGTGGAGTGCCATCTCCAGGATATCAAACAATTCCTAACCAACTTCCAGGACAAATGATGGAAATTGATTTTACTGCTAAAAAAGCCGGTGTAGCGAATATTACTTTTACTCCCGACGCTTCAATTTACAGAAATTCGGACAGTACAAATATACTGTTTTTGAGAAGAGATTTTTCAGTTAAAATAGAAAATCCAGCAACTCCGACTCCAACTGGTGCACCTGTATCAGCCTTTGGTAAGGCAATAACATTCAAGAATCCTGATGGCAAAGGAAGCAACAGAATTGAACTTCTTAACCAGGATGTTATAGGTCTAAATCAGTTGAACAAGATTACAGCTGAGGCTTGGATAAAACCAGTGGTTAATACTGACGGAGTCATTTTAATGAAGCTTAAGGGTAGTGGTAATAATCCAGGGGAATATCAATATTTTATCTCATTACAAAAACCAGGTAATGTAGTCTTTTGTGTCAGCGTGACATCTACTGCACGTATAATGTGTGCAGGAGGGGCACCTGAACTGGGTGCTTCTTATAAAGGTAGTGGTTGGTATCATGTAGCTATGGTATTTGATCAGGGCACTTTTAGAACATTTATAAATGGAAAATTGACTGCAACACAAGGTCCTATAGCAGGAGCACTATTAGATAATTCTAGTCAAGGAACTCTTTATATTGGAGGAACGCCTGATAATATTTCCGGTCTTGGTACCGCATATAAAGGGTTTAACGGGGATATTGATGAGATTAGATTTAGCAATAATGCAAGATATGCAGGTGATTTTACTCCACCGGCTACACCGTTTGTTGAAGACGCAAATACACTGGCCTTATGGCATTATGATGGAAATTTCGCAGATCAAATTAACCGAAAAACAGGACAAACATTCGGAAGTGTTCCTTTTGCTGATTCAACTATTGGCGTTGTTCCATCAACACCAACACCAACTCCAACCCCAGCTGGTATGAAAGGTGATGTTAATGGAGATGGGAAGATTACTCTGGTTGATATGAGTGCCTTATTATCAAGATGGGCAAAAACAGGTGCAGAGGCAGGAAAAGCAGATATTAACCTTGACGGAGTAGTCAATACTTTTGATTATTCATTATTGCTTCAAATTTTGATTCAAAATGGAGTGATCAAAGGAGCTGCAGATTTACCAGCCAGTCTGCAACGTTAATTGTTGACAGCCTTGAGCAGATATGGGATAATACTTATTAAGCTAGGCTCCTAGCTTTTGATTCCCAAAAAGAATTTTATTTCATTAGATATGCCAAATACTCGTTCTTTTAAACCAAAAGATTTAACTGACAAGACCTCTGACGAGGCCAAAGTTGATGTGGATGAAGTGGTGGGGGCTCCAATTGCGGAAGACCGGAATATCGGAACATCAGAAGATCGGAAACCAGAAGAGCAGAATAATGGTGGATCAGGATATCAGCAAAGTGGTTATAGACCAAGATATAACGGAGGTAATAATGGATACTCAGAGCGAGACAACAGAGACGTTCCCACAGAAGATGTTTCAGGAATTTTGGATATCATGTCTGAAGGACATGGATTCTTGCGACCAAAATATACTCCTTCAGACAGAGATGTTTATATTTCTGCTTCTCAAATCCGCAGATTTAACCTCAGAATGGGTGATTTAGTCACCGGAGCTGCCAGACAACCAAAGGAAAATGAAAGATATTTTGGTTTATTGCAGGTTTCAACCATCAATGGGGTAGACGCAGAAAAATTTGTTAATGTAGATGGCGGAAGAAATGCTCCCAAAAGAACAAAATTTGAAGACTTAACAGCAATTTACCCAAACAAATTATTAAAGCTGGAAACAGGCAAATTCCCATTATCCCAAAGAGTGATTGATTTGATGTCTCCGATCGGATTCGGACAAAGAGGATTAATTGTATCTCCTCCGAAAGCTGGTAAAACAACCATCTTAAAAGATATTGCTGCCGGAATTACCAAAAACCATCCTGAAGTTATCTTAATGGCAGTATTAGTAGGTGAGAGACCGGAAGAAGTAACTGATCTTTCAAGGTCTATTAAAGGTGATGTTATTTCATCCAACTTTGATGAAGCAGCTGAAGATCAAACAACTGCTGCAGAGATTGCCCTGGAACGGGCTAAAAGGCTGGTAGAAGAAGGCAAAGATGTGGTTATACTCTTGGATTCCATTACCAGATTGGGGCGTGCTTATAACCTGTCTGTACCTCCTTCAGGAAGAACTTTAACCGGAGGTTTTGATCCTGCAGCATTGTATCCTCCAAAAAGATTCTTTGGTGCTGCCAGAAACTGTGAAGAAGGTGGATCTTTAACTATTATTGGTACAGCTTTGGTTGATACAGGTTCCAGAATGGATGACTTGATTTATGAGGAATTCAAAGGAACAGGTAACATGGAGCTCCACTTGGACAGAAGTCTGGCTGAAAGAAGAATTTTCCCTGCTATTAATATTGAAGCTTCCGGAACCAGACAGGAACAACTACTGTTTGTAGAAGAAGAATATAAGAAAATTGTGGTTACCAGAAGAATGGTTTCTCTGCTTCCCCCAGATCAGAGAACAGAAGCTGTGTTGGAAAGAATCTCCAAAACAGATTCTAACAAGGAGTTCTTAGATTCCCTCAAAGACGTCAGATAAATTCCGTTTTTTCTTTCACGCTTTTGACCGCAAAAGCGTGGTAAAACTCTGCCCGCGGAAGCCGGGCTACTCGTCAGTTTTTGCTTAGCGGGGGAAAGTTTTCCCCCTCCGAAAGTGTTCGGACCTCCCCCTACTGTCAAAAACTTCCTCGTTTAACGCCCTTGGTTCCAAGCGGGCACATTATATTCATTTATTTTCAAGTCAGGCAGAGATTAGAATTTTATATAATTGAATAAATATCGGAATAGGGAATATGTATTATCTAATTATAATATTATTCAAATCCGGATCATTGGAATAAAGAAGTTTTCTTCTTCTGTCTAATTCTTTTTTGAGTCTCGTCTCACCTTTTCGAAGCTTTTCTCAACTTCCTCTCGAGATGGCAATTTTGAACGGTCAAGCGGTACAGGGTTAAGGTTAAAACGAGGTCTTTCTGGTTTTGATTGAGAGTCAGGTGAAATAATTTTCTGAAATCCTTCTTGTTGTGCTATTTTATCACTGGTAGTAATTCTCATTATGGAGTTATTTGGGGTGGCACCTATATCAAGATCTTCGTATCTACTGAAACTAACAACTAAGGGTTCTGTGTTTATAACCTGAATGGTTCTATGTAAAGAGATAAATGCTCCTGGTGCTTCTGGACGCAATAATTCAGCTCCTTCTTTTTCTGCCCATCTTCTAATTTCAGTAGCTTTTTCTAATGGTACTTCAAATTCCATAAGAGTAAAGTAGCATAAGTAAGATTAAGAATCAACTATTATTTGGAGTGGAGTAGGGTAATTTTTTAGGCTGCAACGATTGTTTTTTCTATTTTATCTACTCTCTTTTTTAGGACATCATGTTCTTCTCTGGTTGGAGCATCATCTTCTAAATAGGCAAGCTGTTTGCCTAATTTGTCTATTCTATTAGTTAATTTTTGGTCCAATTTGTCTATTCTCCCGCTTAATTTTTCATCTAATTTATCAATTCTAGTTGTAAGCTCCTGCTTAAGGGAACTTTGACCATTAATAATGACCTGAAGCATTTTTTGAGTATCATCCATAGATTTAAAGTATATATTAGTTAGTTTATTCTTTTCAATAATTGAATAAATATCAAACTGTATTAATTCCAATAATATTCAAATTTTAATAGCACTATTGACTTAGGTCTTATTATATATATAATTTTCAATTAGAATGCCAAAAAGTATTGAATTTATGGAGGAGGGGTTGAATTTAGAGCTACCGGATCATTCTACCCAGGAGTTGATTAGAAAATTATGGAGAGCAGTACCCCCAACACTAAGGCATCAGGTATCATACGAAATTTTGTCTCTTGCTGAATCAGTTAGACTTCAGGAAGTCCTTTATCCTGAGGTGGTAGATGGTGTGATTGAACCTTATCATTGGATAAAAATGGCTCATTATACAAATGAAAATTTTAGAAAATATGCTATACAGGCAGGAGAAGATCTTGATTCTGAATTAGAAACGGGATGGCGAAATGATCAAATCAGTCCTTTGGAACAAAGCAGATCTGCTCGAGAAACTGATTTAATGATAATTATCGAAGATAGATTTAAAAGAAGACAAGCGCTTCTGTCTCAACCTTCTTCATTGACAGATTCAGAATAATTAGTATCTATATGAACTTTTTTTGTTTGACAAGATCTGTTAGAATAACTCTCACAGGTGAATTCTCTCTTTAAGGATTTTCGTCTTTTTATCAGTTTTCTACTTATCTACTTGAACCAAAAAGTGGTTTATCTTGCCTCACTCTTTGAAGCTTTTAAAAATCTTACAGTTGATGTCCTGATGTTCAAACGGGGGATTTTGCAAAAGAAGATCTGGCATGGCAGTATGGTAGGGTTATCTGCTTTTGGAATCATTACATCAGGAGCCTTTGGAGGACAGACAATTTTGTCTGCTTCATTTCCGGGGGTAGGTCCGGAAGATCCTCGTTTTGTAAATATATATGATCAAAGTTCAATTGATGATCCTGTCTTAAACTCTTTATATGACACCAGAACCAATATTTCTCAAAAACCCAGATCAGAAACTATTGAATATGAAGTTAAATCAGGGGATACCCTGTCAACCATTGCTGAGCATTTTGGCATTTCTACAGATACCATCAAATGGGCTAATAATTTGGAAGGCGTAAATTCAATTAAGCCGGGTCAAAAAATCAAGATCCTGCCTGTGGCCGGTGTTGTGCACACAGTGAAATCAGGCGATACTTTGGAATCTGTGGCTAAAAAATATGAAGCTGAGGCGCAGGGTATCTTGGACTTTCCTTTTAATGATGTTCCTGATGATTTTAAGCTAAAAGTTGGTCAGGTATTAGTTGTGCCTAATGGTGTTCAGCCTGCTGCTGCACCTGTTATTCAGAGGTCAGCCCCTACTGTCGGTCAATTCTATACCGGGGTTGCTTCATCAACCTTCCAGGCTCCGGGAGGCGCAAATTTTATTTATCCGACAAAAGGTATTGTTACTCAGTATTTTGCCTGGTATCATCCGGCGCTTGATATTGCTGATCGGTCTGGTCCTGCTGTTGTTGCTGCAGACGGAGGAACAGTGATTGTGGCAGGTTGGCCTGATAATTCTGGTTATGGAAATAGGGTAGTGATTGATCATGGCAATGGCTATACAACTTTGTATGCACATTTTGCCAATGTCTATGTATCAAATGGTGAAAGGGTATCAAGAGGTCAAACAATAGGAAGAATGGGGACAACAGGTAGATCTACCGGTATTCATCTTCACTTTGAAATTCGTTACAAGGGTATAGCTCTAAATCCACGTTCTGTCTTCAAGTAGGTATAAAGCAGCTAAAACCCCCTTTATACTTTCTACTCTATACTTTATACTACCCATGAGGGCCCGTGGTCCACCGGTACGACGTCTCTATGGCATAGAGAAGATAAGGGGTTCAATTCCCCTCGGGTCCACCGAACGAAGTGAGGTGGAATAGGAGGGGAAGAGGCGAGTCCTCGAAGACTCATTCCCCTCGGGTCCACAAGCGAAGCGCAGTGGACAAAAAGAGAGGGGATCAAGATCTCTGAGCGAAGCGAAGATGTCTTATTCCCCTCGGGTCCACACTTCAGAATATCAGAGGATCAGCAGATCGGTAGGGGCTTGTAGTTCAACGGCAGAACATAGCATTCGCATTGCTGGGATCCGGGTTCAATTCCCGGCAAGTCCACATTATATTCTGGGTTCGAAGACGCGAAGCGTTGCAAGGTTCTTTTGCGAAGCAAAGGTTCTTATTCTCAGTGAGTCCACAAAAATGCGATTCGAAGACCGTAGGTCGCAAGCTTTGCTTATTCTGCTCAGGTCCACAAGATTATTCTGCAGGGGTTGGGGTAGGAGTGGTTTTCTTGATAGCAGATGGGGTTGTAATATTCTCAGGTTTTGGAAGCTTTAGTACTTTTGGTAGTTTTTCATCTTGTAATGCTGAAGGAGAACTTTCTGCCTGAATAATTGGAGAAGTGTTAGTTGTAGACTTGGATTTTAATTGTTCCAGTAAGTCTGTTGCTGTTTTGTAGTCAGGACTTTTGCTATCTATAAGGGTTAGAGCTTGTTGTATGAATGTTATAGCACTATTGAAATCACCTTTTTCTCTGTATGCGATTGCTAAGTTGTAGTAGGAGTTTGCATAGTCAGGTTTTAGATTGGCTGCATCAGAGAAGAAACGGATCGCCATATCATAATTTTTAGCTGAATAGTAAATTCCACCTACCGTAAGCCTTAAGTTAGGGTTTAGCGGATCTTTTTGAATGGCTCTGCCGTAAGAATCAAGCGCGAATTGAAGAGCATCTTTAGCTACTCCTGAAATTTGCTGATAAATTGATCCAAGTATCTCCCAATTTCCGGAATTATTTTGATTTAAAGATGTAGCTGCTCTGGCTTCATTGATTGATTGGGATAGAAGAACCTGAATATTCTGTTTGTCGGTATCTGTAAGTGATCCGGAAGGACTGGTTTCTGTAGGGCCTTTGCTTGATGCTATTGCATTTGCCAACGCAAAATTGGTTTGAGCCAGATCAGTTCTGTATAAATCTACATTTGGGTTGAATTTTTCAGCCAGAACTAATTCATTGTAGGCAACCAAGCCCTGTCCTAATGTTACTGCTTTTAAGGCTTGGCGATGATGATAATCAGCAATTAGTGCCGGTACAGCCTCTTTATAGACAAGACAAAGCAATCCAATGACAATAATTGCCATTATGACAGGCAATGGATTAACTTTTATTTTAGATGAGATACCGTTTGTATCGCTTAGTACAATTTCGCTATTTTCTTGTCTGGTCAATGCCAGGAAGGAGATTATTAGAATAATACCCACAATCCAGAGAGTTAAAGTTGAAGTATGTAAAGCTAATATAATAAAGAATGTTATTGATGTAATTGCCAAAGGTACGCGGATACTACCTGTTTTAGGGGTAGAGAGGCTTTTGAAAGCGATGGTTAAGGCAGTTAGGGTTAAAAGCAAAAGTGCAATCAGACCGATTACTCCAAGAGTTGCCAGTACTTGCAAATATTCATTGAAGGCTTGATCGAATTTTCCACTCCATAATTTCGTGTTGTTAAACTCAACCGGTTTATAAAGAGTAAAATCATTTAAGTAGGAGGCAGGACCTGATCCGTAAATAGGTGAATCTCTGAAAGAAGAGATAGATATCTTCCAGGAAGTTGTAAAAGGAAGTTGTAGCTCACGGGGGAAGTTCTGGGCTTTATTATAAAGAATATTCTTAGATCCTCCTACAGGTATGAAAGACATGAAGGCAATAATCAGGGCAATCAAAATTGGGGTAAACAAGAAAGCTGCATTTTTACCAATTGAATTTGGAGGTGTTACAAATAGAACTAAAGCCAGTACTATGACTGCTGCAATGTACATAGGGACATTACCAATTAAAACGATTGTAATGGCGAATAATCCCAGTACGACTGACCAGATGATTTTAATGGTTAATTGGTTTAGGGAAGCATTGTCTCCGACTAAAGAGCTGATAGGCAATCCTAATTCTTCACTTTGGGAATCTGTTTCGAAGTCAGTTATTTTTGAACCATATAAAATTGCAGTAATCGGAAAAGGAAGTAATAGAAGTAATATTGCTACTGTTGAGAAACTGGAGCCTGTTGGTGTAAAAGCAGCGCCAGACGTCCAGGAGAGAGAAAAAATATTTATTCCTGCGTAAGAAAGTAAACTAATAATAGAAAGGATGATTGATGAAGCAAGAAGCGCGTAGACAACATCTTTAATGGTTGAGATTTTTTTAAAATTTGCTGCCAGTACAAAATAAAATGTTGCATAAAGGGCAAAGCTGATTAGTCCACCATGCAGTCTTGGTAGATTTCCAAAAATAGCAATTGACCGGGAAGGAGCAAAAAACATTGAGATAACAAAAGCTACTAAAAGCAATAGAAAGGGCAAGTCAAGTTTCGAAACAGTCAAAGTAATCCTGCCGCTTATAATCCACTTGGTAATCCACAGCACTATAAATAATGTAGTAATTATTAATACCAGGATAAATTTGGGTGTTTCATAAAATTCAGTCGTATATCCCCAGAAAAACAGGGGAGCTAAAAAAGCTAAAGCCAGTACTAAGATTTTGAATATTAAACTTAACCAGAGATTAATTTTTTGAACCATGTAATTAGACTAGTCTGTCAGCCCTATGTTTGGCAACTAGGATTTTATACAACATTTTATATACAACATGATCAATCAATCTGGGTTTAGAGGATAAAAAATACCCAAGCAGGAGTAACCGTCTGCATTTACTCCTACCTGGGTACTAGGTATCTAAATTATAGTTAAACAGTATGCTGGTGTCAATATAAAAATGGTGTTAAATGTTGTTGAAAGTCAATAAATGTACCTAATCTAAATATATCAAACAATATAATTAATTCCTGCGTCACATTTGTGAAAACGTCTGTGGAAAATGATTTTATAATTGTTATTGTTTTGTCACTTTGGTTTGTTTGAGTTGACTTATTATTTATGATAATATTAGGTTCAGATGAAAAAATATTTACCCAATCAAATAAGTACCTGCTCACTGTGCTCGCAGAAGCTTGACTTTGAGGGAATGGAGTATAAAAATGATTAAATATTTTCCCGCAAAGATTGAACCTAAATGGGCTAAGAAGTGGAAAGATACAGGATTATTTAGTCCTGATTTGGACAAGGCTAAAAAACCATTTTATTCTTTAATGATGTTTCCTTATCCATCAGCAGAGGGAATGCATGTTGGGAACATGTATGCTTTTACCGGTTCGGATGTTTACTCCAGGTTTAAAAGACTACAAGGCTTTGATGTGTTTGAGCCCATTGGTTTGGATGGATTCGGGATTCATGGTGAAAATTATGCGATGAAAATCAACGAGCATCCGATGGAGGTGAGTAAGAGAACAGAGAAGCATTTTTATGAGCAATTTTTAATGGTTGGGAATGCTTTTGACTGGCAAAGAACAGTGGATACATATAAGTCAAACTATTACAAATGGACTCAATGGGCTTTTCTTCAACTGTACAAACAAGGCTTAGCTTACCGGAAAAAAGCAGAAGTAAACTGGTGTCCATCATGCCTAACTGTGTTGGCTGATGAGCAGGTAATTTCTGGAGAATGTGAAAGGTGTTCCTCTCAGGTTGGTAAAAAAGAATTAGAACAGTGGTTCTTTAAAATTACAGATTATGCTGATAGGCTGCTTTCCAATATTGAATCTTTGGATTGGTCAGAGATCGTAAAAACTGCCCAAAGAAACTGGATAGGCAGAAAAGATGGTATTAATATCGAGTATGAGCTGGAGGGTTTGGATGAGAAGATTGTTTGTTTTACTACACGTCCAGATACTAATTTTGGAGCTACCTTTATTGTTATTGGGCCAGAACATCCTTTGATATACAAAATAGCCCAAAAGCAATATTTAGATGCAGTTAAAAAGTATGTTTCTACCGCTTTAGCAAAATCAGATATGGAAAGAATAGCTGAAGGAAGGAAGAAAACTGGAGTATTTACTGGTGTATTTGCTGTAAATAGGCTTAATGGTCAAAAATTGCCTGTTTGGGTAAGTGATTTTGTGCTAGGTAAGGTGGGAACGGGAGCAGTTGTGGGTGTGCCTGGCCATGACATTCGTGATTTTGAATTTGCTAAAGAGTTTGATTTACCAATAGTAAGAGTAGTTGTAGGCAAGGATGATGATAAAACTCCTATTACAAAAGCAGAGCAGGTGCAGGAAGAAGAAGGATTAATGGTCAATTCAGAATTTTTGAATGGTTTAGATATCCATGAAGCTACGGTTAAGATTATGGATTATTTGGAAGAGAAAGGTTGGGGGAAAAGAGTGACCTCTTATCATTTGCGTGATTGGTTGATTTCCAGGCAAAGATATTGGGGACCACCAATTCCAACGATTTATTGTGATAAGTGTGGAATTGTGCCTGTGCCAGAAGAAGATTTACCAGTTGAGCTGCCTTATATTAAAGATTTTAAGCCTACTGGTACAGGAGTAGGACCTTTAGCTTCAGATTCTGATTTTGTAAATACTACCTGCCCTAAATGTCATGGTAAAGCCAGGCGAGAAACTGATGTTTCAGATAACTTTTTTGATTCTTCTTTATATTTTTTCAGGTATTTAACCACGGATATGGATGATAAGTTGTTTGACGATACCAGATCAAAAAAATGGCTGCCTGTTGATATGTATATTGGAGGTGCAGAGCATTCTGTGCTTCATTTGCTTTATTCCAGATTCATTACTATGGCATTTAAAGATATGGGTTTTATTGATTTTGAAGAACCTTTTACTAAGTTTCGTGCTCACGGTTTGATTATTAAAGACGGAGCCAAGATGAGCAAATCCAAAGGAAACGTAATTATACCTGATAAATATATTAAAGATTGGGGAGCAGATGTTTTTCGAACCTATTTAATGTTTATGGGGCCTTTTACTGGTGGAGGAGATTTTCAGGATGATGGATTAAATGGAGTATATCGTTTTTTAACCAGGATCTGGAGTTTAGCTCAAAATTATGAAGAAGCTGAGGCTACTCAGGAAGAAAAAAGAATTTTAAATAAAACTATTCAAAAAGCCAGTAAAGATTTTGAAAAGCTGCATTATAATACTGTTGTTTCAGGTTTAATGGAGCTTCTAAATTTTCTTTCCAGACAAAAAACAGCCTCAAAAGAAACAATCAAGAGCATGTTAATTATGTTGTCACCTCTAGCTCCATTTATTACAGAGGAATTATGGGAGATATTAGAACGAACGAACATTAGAACGAACGAACATTGGTCGATACATAACCAGCCTTGGCCACAAATAGAGGAGGAGCATTTAAAAGATGAGAAGGTTACGATTGTAATTCAGGTTGATGGGAAGCTAAGAGATAACTTAATTATAGATAGAGAATTGGCAGATAATCAATCTGAGATTGAATCCATGGCTAAAAATAGTCCTAGAGTACAAAAGTGCATAGATTCTGTGGCTATAGTAAAAGTATTTTATGTCCCTGGTAAAATTATTAATTTTGTAACTGACAGAAAATAGAACTTTTTGCCCCAAATTTAGCAACATTTTAGCTCATTTGCTAACAATTTTTATAGCATGTTTAGATTGTTGTATCAACAAAATCGAAAAATCAATTTTTCAGTTTTTTGGGGACCTGTCGCCTGTCACCTTTGACTTACAAAAGTGACTTGACGAAGGTTCAAAATGAGGCTAAAGTTAGGTAATGAGAGATGATAAATGGTTGCTTTCCAGGTTAGATTTTCTTTGGTCAGAGCATTTCGCTGATGTGCCTCAAATTAATCCTGTGTTCATTCAATTTGGGAGATTTTCCAGACTTCGATTAGGTTCAATTAAGATGGAACCAGCTTCAAAGAAGACATATATTACTATTACAGGAATGTTTAAGGATTTGACTATTCCACAAGTAGTGGTTGATCATACAATTGCGCACGAACTTTGTCATTATGTGCATGGTTTTTCTTCACCACACAGAAGGTTACATAAATTTCCGCATGAAGGTGGCATAATCAAGAAAGAGATGGAAAGTAGAGGTTTGATACACTTATTTGAAGGTTACAGGGAATGGATAAAAACATACCGGATTGAGTTGAAGCAGCAATACGAAAAGAAGATTAAGGCTAAAAAGTTTGTGTGGAGATTTGTGTAATCTTTAATATGAACTCGGAAAACAATCTTGAGGATTTGTTGAGTAGATACAAAATATTAATTATAGTTGGGGTGGTAGGCACGGTTCTACTGGTGGGAGGAATTATTTCTTCCGGCATTATTCCTAAAACCTTTCTTAAATCCTCCAAGCAAGCATATCCAAGTTCAAATGGAGAAGTAAATGGTATTAAAAAAACAATAGAAGTTAAAGTTGATGTAAGTGGTGCCATCGTTTCACCAGGTGTTTATTCATTATCACTTGACTCCAGAGTGGAGGACGCATTAAAAATGGCCGGAGGCGTAACAGAAGAAGCAGATCCTGTTTATGTATCAAAAACTATAAATCTAGCTCAAAAAGTAGCAGATGGCATGAAGATTTATGTGCCAAAAGTTTCTGAGAATATAGGAACAGATGCTTCTTCTCAAGGAAATTCAGTCTCTGCGATTGGATTAATCAATATTAATGAAGCAGCTCTTGCTGATCTGGATAAATTGCCAGGCGTGGGAGCAGTAACTGCCCAGAAAATTATTGATAACAGACCGTATTCAGGAATAGAGGATTTAGTTACCAAAAAAGCAGTTTCCAGATCAGTTTACGAGAAGATTAAAGCTCAAATATCAACATGGTAGCTTTTTATGCCTACGGGTCCTGTCGCTCGTCAGCCCCATCCGACATCCTCACTTCGTTGCGGGTGCTCGATGGGGCGCCCCGACTCGCGCCACCCGTTTCTAAACACCTATGTTGAGGCTAATATTTTTCTTGATTTCATTTTGGATCTTATTTTTTGCCTTTAGAGTAATGCAAATTGGCGGTATTGATCCGACATATAAAGAAGAGGGAATTCAGCTTTTTGAGCCTCTGAGAACTTCTTTATCCGAAACCATTGATAATATTTTGCCTTACCCACAATCAGCGCTACTTTCAGGCATAATCTTGGGCAATCAATCCAGTCTGCCTTTTTATTTTAGAAAGCAACTGCAGACTACGTCTACCATTCATATTGTGGTTGTTTCAGGTCAAAACCTGACTATTTTGGCTGGGTTTGTGATGAGTTTAGTGAGTATATTTGGCAGAAGAAAAACTATAATTCTGACCTTGTTTGTAATAGTAATTTATAGTTTGATCACAGGTTTTGGGGTTCCTGTAGTTCGGGCAGCCATTATGGCAGGTCTTGTTTATACAGGTAAACTAATGGGTAAAGAAGGTACTGGTTGGTGGATTTTATTTGTAACAGGAGGATTAATGTTGCTTTATCAACCAAATTGGTTGTTAAATATCTCTTTTCAACTGAGTTTTTTAGCAACTTTTGGAGTTATAGTTGTTGCCCCGATTTTTTCCAATATTTTGAGGAAAATTCCAAAATTAATCAGGGAAGATTTTGCAGTAACGTTATCTGCTCAACTAATGGTTTTGCCAATCATTGCTTATAACTTTAATCAAATTTCTCTTGCAGGACTTATTGCCAATAGTTTAGTTTTATGGAGTATACCGATTGTTATGATTTCCGGATTTTTGGCAATGATTGTTGGAATTTTTAATAATTTTTTGGGGGAAATAGTAGGACTCGTATCGGGAATATTACTGACTTATTTTATTTATATTGTCCAATTTTTTTCCAAAATACCGGGAGCAAGTTTTGTAATCGGTCAGACTAACGTAGTAATGTGGACCGGGTATTATTTAATTTTAGCGGTTATTATTTTTCGTTTTTCCAGACGGAAAAGTGCGAATATGGTATGATTGTTTCATGGTAAAACAACAATTAGAGAGTGATTTGAAAAAGGCAGTTTTAGACCTTGGATATAAAATAGATGATATAGTTTGTGATATTCCACAAAATTCTTCCTTCGGAGATTATACCTCGAATATCGCACTACAACTGTCTAAACTAAAATCAGAAAATGGCAAGCAGACGCCACAAGTGATTGCCAAGGAAATTATAGAAAAACTGGGAAAATTGGACTATTTAGATAAGACAGAGGTTGCTGGTCCCGGTTTTATAAATTTCTTTATAAAAGGAGAAAGCTTGGCAAAACAAGTTTCTGAAATTTTAGAAAAAGGAGAAGGTTTTGGAAAAGGCGGTAAAAAAGACAATAAGATTATTGATGTAGAATTTATTTCCGCTAACCCAACAGGTCCTCTGACACTTGCCAACGGCAGGGGTGGGGCTATCGGAGATACTTTGGCTAATGTCCTATCTTTTTTGGGCTATCAGGTGCACAGAGAATATTATGTCAATGATACGGGCAATCAGGTCCGGCTTTTAGGGGAAGCAACGCTTGCTGCTGCCGGGAAAGTTGAATCAAAAGAGGAGCATTATAAGGGCGAGTATATAAAGGATTTGGCTAAAAAATTCTCTGATAAACTTGATTTAGATCCGCAACAACTGGGCCATCTGTTAGCAGATCATTTATTAGACAATGAAATTAAACCGGCCATATCACGTTTAGGAATTAGTTTTGATGAATATTATTCCGAAAGATCAGTCTATGAAAGAGGACTAATTGAGAAAACAGCTGATATTTTAAAGAAAAAAGGTGTGGCTTATGAAAAAGACGGGGCTTTATGGTTTAAATCCACTGAATTTGGAGATGAAAAAGACCGGGCTTTAATTACATCTATACAGGGTGGCAGAGGGAAAGAGGAGCCAACCTATTTTATGGCTGATATTGCCCATCATGAGGAGGTTTTGAGTAGGGGTTACTTTAAAAAGATCAATATTTTAGGGGCAGACCATTTTGGTTATGCAGACAGAATTAAGGGTGCTGCTGATGCTTTAGGGTTTAAGGGTAAAGTAGATATAATTTTTATGCAGTTTGTAAGGTTGTTTAAGGGTGGAACAGAAGTAAGGATGTCAAAAAGAGCAGGAACTTTTGTGACGTTGGATGAATTGCTGGAACAAGTAAGCAAAGATGTAGCCAGATTTTTCTTTCTGATGTATTCGCCTGATACCCATATTGATTTTAATTTGGATTTAGCAAAAGAACAGTCAAATAAAAATCCTGTTTTTTATGTTCAATATGCTCATGTCAGAATGGCTAACATTTTAACTAAGGCTGAGACTAAATTTGATAAGCCGAATTTAGATTTATTGACTACAACAGCAGAGTTGGAATTGATTAAATATCTCACCGGTTTTCCTGAATTGATTTTAGAAATAGGTGATAGCTACAGCGTACATAAATTAACAACTTATAGCGCAAGATTGGCAGATCTATTCCACAAATTTTATGAGTCTTGTAGGGTGTTAAATGCTGAAACTGAAGACTTAAAAGTTGCCAGACTGGCTTTAGTTAAAGCCTGTAAGATTGTCTTGGGTAATTCACTGAACATCATGGGCATTGAAGCTCCTGAGCGAATGTAAGAATATATAGTAAGATAAGATAGATATACTATGTTTAGACACTCGGAAAGCAAAAGAAGAAGAACTCCGTTGCCATTTACAATCTTTAGGTTGTTTTTATCTTTGGTACTATTTTTATTACTGGGAATTGCTTTAATTCAGGCTTTTAAGTATTTTTCAGGCACATCTTTGGAAAATGATCCTTTTACCAAAGCTATTAATGAGTTTCCCTCCAACCCAAAGGCTGCTGTAATGGGGTTTGTTACTTCTGAAGATACAGTCAAAATTATCACTAGTATCTTAAGTTTCAGTCCCAATAAAGATTTTAAATTACCTTTAGCCACTCAAATGTCATCTAATAAAAGCGCTTCAACAAATACAAAAAAAAGTGGTAGTGTGGTTTTGAAATTTGCGCTTGTTGCAGACTCTCATAAAGATGTAGATACGTTAAAAGCAGCTTTTGCTCAGGCCAAAGCAGATAATGTTAAGTTTGTGATCGGGTTAGGTGATTACTCTGATGTTGGTACTGTTGATGAGCTGAAATCTGCAAAACAAGCTTTTGCGGATTCCGGTTTACCTTACTATGCAATTCCAGGGGATCATGATTTATGGGATTCCCGAGACAAGGGAAAATCAGCTGTTACAAACTTTAGTGAGGTATTTAGAACTCCATATCAGGCTTTTTCTGATTCAGGAATTAGGTTTGTGCTGCTTTATAACTCAGATAATTACAGCGGGGTAGACAATACACAACAGTCTTGGTTAGAAACAGAATTAAGTAAGGGAAAAGATGATCAAACTAAATCAATCTATATATTTCTACATGAACCTTTGACTCATCCAAGTTCTGATCAGGTGATGGGCAGTGCCCGAAAATCAGATCCCGGTGTTCCTGCCAACACCAAATTACAAAACCAGGCTAAAGAATTATTGGGTTTAATGAAAGGGGCAAAAGTTGGAGGAGTTTTTGCAGGCGACATTCATGCTTACACTACCTACACTGATATGGAAACAAACATTAATATGGTAACTGTTGGGGCGCTTTCCAAAGAAAGAAATACTCAGGCCCCCAGATTTGCCATAGTTGACGTTTATGATGATGGCAGTTACAATATTTCGGATATAGAGGTAAAATAAATTATGTCTAAAGCAGATTTTCCTATTATTGGAGCTAAAGTAAAAAGTGTTACAGAAACATTTGATTTAACCAACCCAGATTCTGTAAGTAAATATTTTGAAGCTAAAACAGGCAAAGAAATAGAAATTATCAAAAAAGCCCTTGAGAAAGGGAATTTTATTGCTTACTTTGTGGGTAAGAAAAATGCTGGTAAAGGAACTTACTCCAAGATTTTCTCCAACCTTATTGGTAAAGATAAAATTGTCCATCTTTCTGTAGGAGATTTAGTTAGAGAAATCCACGCTGATTGGGATAATTATATAAAAGGACCAAAAGGAAAAAAACTAAAAGAATTTTATAGAGGCCCTTTGGAATTTGATGAAGCAGTTGAAAGATTTTTAGGCAGATCTGCCAGCGCTCTTTTGCCGTCTGAGTTTATTATAGCTATGCTTAGGGTTAAATTTGAAGAACTGGATGGGAAAAGTGTTTTCTTAGATGGTTTCCCCAGAGAGATTGATCAAATTTCAGCTTCGTTGTATTTCAAAGAGGTAATAGGAAGAGGCAATGATAAAGACATGTATGTTTTAATTGATATTCCAGATTCTGTTATTAATGAAAGAATTAAATTCAGAAGGATTTGTCCTAAATGTCAGGCTCCAAGAAACATTAGATTACTTCCAACTACTTTGGTCGAATATGATGAAAAGAATGATGAGTTTTATTTGAAATGTGATAATCCGTCTTGTGACAAAGCAGTGATGGTTGGTAAAGAAGGGGATGATTTGGGGATAGAACCAATTAAAGAAAGACTGGCCAAAGATCAGCAAATTATTGATAAAGCCAATGAATTATCCGGAATTCCAATTATTCGTCTTCGAAATTCAGTACCGACTGATGTAGCAGATGAGAATTTTGATAATTATGAGCTGACTCCAGGTTTTAGTTTTGAATATGATAAAGAAAATAAAGCTGTTAAGGTCATTGAAAGCCCTTGGACTGTGGAGGACAATAAAGGTGTCAAATCTTACAGCTTGATGCCTGCACCGGTTGTGGTGGGATTACTTAAACAAATGTCTGAAGTGCTGAAAGAGGAATAGTTTCTTCTTAAACCTAGTTATTTTTAGGCTTAGATCTATTTATCTGTGGATTCACAGAGTTTTTTTGTGGGCTAATCATTTGCACTATGGGTTTTTTGGTGTTATAATTTGTCTGTTATCCGCCAAACAAGCTCAATTTATTTTTTGGCGCGCTTAAAAGATGAACAAGCAAAAAGATGAAAAGAAAAAAATAATAAAAGAAATCCAGACTTTGGATAGCTTTTTAAATTTTTTGGATAAGAAAAAACAGGAAAGAGAAGACAAGAAGAATGACTAAAGAAAATAATGAAATAGATTTTATGAATATAGAGACTCCGGGCGTATTTAGTTCCCGCGGTTTGGCAGAGCTAACTTCAGTTGCTCTCAGAGCTGAAAAAATGAGTCTATCTGAGCTTGAACTAGAAAAACTCCATAAAATAAATCAGGTTTTAAATCACCCTGAACTTGAGAGGTTGATTGATGAAGGAAATATTACTTTAGGAATAATTAAACCACAGGCTAATAATAGTAGACGGCTTTCTACTGATGACCAAGTTGCTGCCGATTTGATTGCAGAAGAGATTAAAGATAATATTGTTTTTTCTTTATCTTTGAAATTATTACCTAAAGATGTTGAGAAGTTTTATGCTGATGCCAAGGAAAAGTATCCGGAACATATTTGGAAATCAATCTATGACTTTTCTCAATCAGGACCGCTGACCTTTCTTCTAATCTATCATGAAGATGGCGATGCAGTTAATCGGTGGAGAAAAGAAATGGGAAAGACTCACGCTAATGAAGCTGATCCTGAATCTATTCGTGGAAAGTACGCAATTGAAGAAGAGCTTCCTAATAATTTAGTTCATGGAAGTGATTCGAAAGAAGCTGTTAAGAGGGAGCTGGGAATATTTAGAGATATCACTGCTGAAATGGAAGAAAAATCTATTAAGGTCAGAGACTCTTTTCCTTCAGAAAGTGAGTTTGTATTAAATCCCGGTGAAAGGCTTTTGGCAATTGAAAAAACTTGTGCTCCCCGCAAGAAATTACCCAGTTTTGTCGGAGTTATTTACAGAGATGATCTGATTCAAAGAAGATCTCCTGAAAAGCAACTTTCCAAAGCTTCTTAAGTCTTAATCCCTTTTTTGTCGGGGACGAGGGAATTGAACCCTCTGCCTCTGCGTCCCGAACGCAGCGTTCTACCGATGAACTAGTCCCCGTGATATTCGTATTTTAATCTCTTGAATGATAAAATAAAACCATCCAGGCCCAGTAGCTCAATGGATAGAGCAGTCCCGTCCTAAGGGAAAGGTTGTGAGTTCGACTCTCGCCTGGGTCACTAACCATGAAATTAAAATTTGGTCTGCCACATTATCATCAAGTTTTTTTACTCCGTTTCTTCAGCTACTTATTTATTCTGATTGGTATTTTAACTGTGATTTTAATTGTGGAACCGGTAAGCATAGAAGAAATTAAATTTAATCTGGGAGAAATATCAGGTAGAAAAGCAGTTCTGCCAAAAGTTATTACTTCCCAGGGGGTTGAAACTCCAACAATCACACCTGAACCGGTACAATCTGGGTTCGGAGATATTTTTAGTTCTGAAGTAAAAACAATTACTCCTAAATCAACTGATTTTGGGATTGTAATTGAAAAAATAGATGCTAATGCAAAAATCGTGGCTGATGTTGATCCAAATAATGAGAAAGAATATATGAAGGCTTTATCAGGAGGAATAGCTCAGGCAAGGGGAACTTCTTTCCCTGGTGAGCCTGGGAATATGTATCTTTTTTCCCATTCAGTGAATGCACCCTGGGATGTGGTCAGATACAATGCTGTTTTTTACTTATTGGGTAAACTTAATATTGGGGATAGAGTGATTATTTTTTATAAAGGTAAGCGCTTCGACTATATAGTTTTTGATAAGAGTGTAGTTTCAGCCAGGGATACAAACTTCCTGATCCAAAATTATGATACTCCTGTTTTAACAATGCAAACCTGTGATCCTCCGGGAACAACCATAAACCGACTAATCGTTAGAGCAAGACTTGAAGGAGACAAGCCTTTTGCTAATTAATTTGTTATACTATTAAATATGGTTTCAAAAAGATTTTTGATTACTGTTGCAACTGTGGTAATCATCGCAATTGTTGCAATAGCTGCAATCTACTTAAGCAAAGGTTACACATTTTCCACTTCAGAAAAAAAGTTAAAAGGAACAGGGATTATTACTGTTACATCTTTGCCTGATGGTGCTTCAGTTTATATCGATGGGCATTTAACCACAGCCACCAACGCAACACTCTCACAGCTTAGCCCTAAAACATATAATATTAAGCTTGTTAAGGAAGGATTTATAGCTTGGGAAAAGAACATTGAAGTGAAAGAAGGATTAGTTTCAGAGGTAAAGGCCACATTATTCCCGGCTTTGCCTACAATTTACCCTTTAACTTTTAATGGGGCAATTAATCCAATTCTTTCTCCTGATAGCCAGAAACTGGCTTTTGCTGTGCCAATGGTGTCTGATGCACGCACCCGTCAAAAAGGTGGTATTTGGGTTTGGACAATGAGTGCGCAACCACTATCTTTAAATAGAAGTGCAGAGCCTCATCAGATTGTAGCATCAAATTCAGAATTAGATTTTTCTAAAGCTACTTTTAAATGGTCTCCTGATTCAAAACAGCTACTTATAACCTTACAACAAGGTGGAACTACAGGAGAAACTGGTTTAAGAAATTATCTGGTTAACTTTGAAACTTTTACTTCTCTTGGAGATTTAAAAGATATCACACCACTTGTTGTTAATACCTTAAAGACTTGGGAAGAAGATCAAAAAACAAAAGATGATATCAAACTTGCTATTATTTCAAATCTAAAAATACGTCAGATTGCCTCAGACTCAGCTTCTCTAATATGGTCTCCTGATGAATCTAAAATTATTACCGGAGGCATTAAGCAACAGGTGGTATCTGCTAAACCAACTATTACTCAGGCACCGGGGATTATTTTGAAGGGCTATAAAGTCTATGATTTACTGACTAATAAAGACTATAGTTTACCTGAAGCAAAAGCATATATTTGGCTGCCGGATTCCAGACATGTTATTTTAGTCATGGCTGATAAAATCAGTATCTGTGAATATGATGGTTCAAATATTTCTGATATATTTGCAGGTAAATTTGAAGGCTCTGATGTTTATCCCTGGTCTGATTCCAGTAGGCTGATGGTACTCACATCTTTCAATACTCCCACAGCTTCTATCCCAAATCTTTTTGGGATAAATCTGAAATAGTCCTCTAGTGTAGTATCAAACTTGCCCCATAAACCATATTGTGGAATTTAATTTTTCCTTTATTTAAGAATAGAAATATGGTATAAACAATTTTATTGATGAAAAAAACTAAAATTGATCCTCAGTTTAAAAAAATCAAAAAAGTTTTGGAATTTGTTTGGAACAGCCCTTACTCTAGCTTTTACAGAGATAAATATACCAAAGCAGGTATTAATCTTCTTAAAGATATCAACTCTATGGAGGATTTTAAAAAACTGCCATTTTTAACCAGAGAAGAATTGGTTAATGTTGATCCTTATGATAGGTTTTATTTTCCTAAAGAAAAAGTGAAAGGAGTTAATTTTAGTGGTAATACTTCAGGAGCTAAATTTGTTACCATACTAAGAGCAGGTTTAAAGAATCCTGCCACGGGATTTATGGTGAAAAAAGCATTGGATTTAAATATCAAGTGTGCCATGGTTATTTTGAGTGAAACTGCTTTTTGGGCTGTTCAAACCAGACCGGTTTTCAGACATCCGAGTATTCTGCGCTGTTTAGGCAGTGTCTACGATTTAGAAAAGGCAGCCAAAATTGTTGAAGAGCTAAAGGTTGAAGCTATTCAAGCTTCGCCCACAATATTAGAACATTTTGTACCTTATTTAAAAAAGCAAAAGTTAGAAGATCAAATAAGATATATAGCTCTTGGAGGAGAAAATTGTTCTCTGAGGCAATTTAGGTATTTTAAAAAGAATTTCAAGAATGCCTGTTTTACCTTTGTTTATGCTTGTGCTGAAGCACATGTTTTAGGTTATACCTGTGAGCATCTTGTTAATGAAGAAAATCTTAACATTTATCATCCCCTGACTGCCAATTGTTATTTGGAAGTTGTTAATCCCGAAAAAGAAAGTATTTTAGCGGTAACACATGTACACACCAAGATGGAATTACCTATGATTAGATATCGAACAAGCGATGTGGCGAAGCTGATTGAAGAAGATTGTCCTTGTGGGGCAAAGTTAAAATTAAAGACTTTAGGTAGATTCGGACTTAATGTTTTGGATGTTCGTGGTTATCTCTTCTCTTCCGAAGAATTAGAAAAGGCAGTTTCGCCTTTTTATAAGTATTGCGATTCTTATTTTTGGAAGCTATATATATATGATTACTCAAATTGCAAGCGTTTACCCAGATTAAAGCTTCAGCTTGTGTCAAAAAAGAATCTCTCAGTCCAAATAAAATCTCAAGTTACTAAAGAGGTAAGTAATAATTTCTGTATTTCTCGGGATGATACACTAGCTGATTTAGTTAAAAATAAAATTTTCTCGCCTCTAGAAATAGAATTTATAGATTCTCTTGGAGCGAATCTTAAGCACAAGCCTTTTACTTATTATCTTGATGTTTAGTTAAAGCCAAGTTTTGTTAAGAAACCAGCAGCTTTTAGTGAATCTGCGATTTTTGTATTAATAAAGTCATTTAAATTATAGTCTTTAGCTTTAGGATTAGAAGCTGCTATTATTTTTAGTGATGCTTCTCCTTTTTCTTTTGTTGGGGTAAATTGCAGGTTTGTAAGTGTTGGAAGGTAAGAGTCAATCTCAACTGTTATCTCCTCGGGAGACATATCAGGGTAGTGTTTCTGGAGAATTTCAGCGAGCTCTTTTTTGTTGTTTAGATCTTTCATCCAGTAGTCTGCTTCCAATAAAGCTTTAACAAAGCTCTCTACAGATGATTTATTTTGTTCTAAATATTCATTTCTGACAATGATTCCAATTGGTATCTGGGCTTCTGGTTCAAAAGAGGAATCCAACAGAATTTTATACTCTTCACCCAGATTAGCCTTCTTCTTAAAATTTAGCCAGTCTGGTTTAGGTACGTTGGTTACATCTACTTGTTTTTGTTGCAAGGCCAGTAATCGTTCTGGGTTACCGGCAAGTTCTTGATAGCTAATTTTGTTTATGTCTAATCCTAAATTATTAAGTAGTCCAATTGCTTGGGCTCGACCTGGACCAGCAATGATACCTGCGGTTTTAATGTCTTTCAGATTTTTGGTAGCAATAACTACCAGGGCCTGGTCGTTATTAACTGAACCAATCCAGGAAAGCTTGGATCCCTCAACCACTGCTGATAAAGCAATATTTGGAGTCCCCAACATTATATCTGCTTTTCCGGAAACAAGCATAGATGTTACGTTTTTAGGTACTTGTTGGATATCTACAGCAATATTGTATTTATTAAATAATCCTTTTCCCTGAGCAACAATAACGGGCAGTTGATTAGCTTTGGCAAAAGAGTAAGTTAATATTAGTTTTTGAGGGGTATCCTCTGCAGATTTTAATAATGAGGCAGAAGGTTTAGGCTGAAACTGAACGTTTAAAACCCAGATAATCCCAGCAGCTAGCGTAAGAAATAATGGTATAAGGATCCAGGGTTTTTTGTTCATCATGTCGTGAAGCATTTTAAACATTGTTTGAATATTTTGTCAATAACTATAGTATAATTTCTCGAAAATGATAAAAAATCCTCAGTCCGATGTTTCATTTAAAAAAATAAAAAGAATTTTAGATTTTGTTTGGGATAACCCTAACTCTTCATTTTATAGGGATAAATACTCCAAGTTAGGTATTAATTTAATAAAAGATTTTAATGCTTTAGAAGATTTTAAGAAGTTACCGTTTTTAACTAAAGATGAAATTGTAAAGTCTGATCCTTTCGAAAGGTTTTTTTTGCCCTGGAAAAAATTTGGCACTGTTAGTATTTCCAGCGGCACTGTTTCTACTCCTGATTCCTTATCAATTATTTTTAGGCAAATAGGTATAAGAAAAGTTAACGTTAATGTGAATCCTGATTCTAGCTTTAAGCCAACAGCAATCATGCGTCTTATGCCTCAGATACAGGCTGCTAAAGACATAATTGAAGGCTATGTTACAAGGCAGAAAACCGGAAAAAATTTCATAGATGTTATGGGAGATATTAATGATTTGTCTTTATCAGCTAAAATAGCTGCCAAGCTTAAGGTAGACGTATTATTTACTTCGCCTACAATTTTATATTTTTTTATTCCTTTTCTAAAGAAAGAGTATGACTTAAAAAAAATTAAGCGAATTTCTTTAATGGGAGAATATTGTTCTAAGCAAAAAGCTTCCCTTTTTAGAAAGTTATTTAGTAGGGCTTTAATTGTGCGCAGATATGGTTTATCAGAAGGGCAAGGGGAATCTGTTGGTCTTTACTGTAAATATTTAAACACGCTGATGACAGGTTATTTTCATCCTTCACCTAAGTATTATCTTGAAACAATAGATTTCATGGAAGGGAGTGAGTTAGTTGTGACTCATTTACATAAAAACGGCTTTCCGCTTATTCGTTATAAAACAGGAGATGCGGTAGAAATGGAGGATTTTAAGTGTAAGTGCGGTCAGTTAAAAAGATTCAAGGTTTTAGGCAGGATAAATCATGATGTTATTAGAATTCATGGAACTTCTATCTATGCCCATATAATAGAAAACGCTTTGTTGTCATTTTATGTACACCTGGATGAGCCACTATGGCAGTTACATGTTTTTGAAGATATGGTTCAAGATAAAATCATGCCCAGATTAAAATTGCAAGTTGTTGTAAAAGAAAAAAATAAAGCAAAACAAAGATTTATTAAGGCTACTTTGGAAAAGGGGATCAGTGAAAAATTATTTTTATCAGCTAAAAAAACTTTGGTAGATTTAGTCGCAGAAAAAGTGTTTTTGCCATTGGAAATAGAATTTGTAGACTCTTTTCAGTCTATAGGTAAGCATAGATATATAGTTTCCCATTTAGATTAATCTCTACTGATTTTCCAGCTTTTGAGTTTGTTTTCAAGTAAGCCTATTGTTTGGGTCAGCGTTATACCGATAAGGACTACCAGTAAAACTACAGCCAGGAACTTGCTTGTTTGAAAAGAGGAACCATAAGAAGTGATTAAATAGCCTAATCCTTTATTGGAAACATAAAATTCTCCAATTAACATGCCTATCATGCCTCTGGTAACTGCCAGCCTAAGTCCGGTAACGATAAAAGGCAGTGAGCCAGGCAAGGCAATGGTTCGGAAAATAGCCAAATCATTTGCTCCAAATGATCTGCCTAGCCTGATTAAATCTGAGTTGAGATTTTCTACTCCGCTCATGGTGTTTATCAGGATTGGAAAAAAAGCTGATAAGAATACAATCAAAACCTTTGTCCAGATGTCAAATCCTAACCAGATTACAATCAGGGGCAAAATGGCAATTGTAGGAGTAGAATATAAAGCAAAAATTAATAGGCTGGTTAGACCTCTTAATTTCTTGTACCAACCTATTAATATCCCGAAAATTATACCTAAAAATGCTGCTGCTGAGAAACCTAATAAGAACTCTGTTAAGCTAATTGCAAGATGGGGAAAAATAGTGCGGTTTTGAAACATTATAATAACTTCTTTAGTAACTTCACCAGGAGAGCTGATAAAAATCGGTGCAATCCATTTCAATTGTGCTGCTTCTGCCCAGAGAATCAGAAAAAGCGACAGGCCGAATAAACCCAGAATCAAATCTTCTTTAGATTTAATGAATTTATTAATTAACTTCATTACTAATTAACCTCCAGACATGTTTTTTGATCTTGGCAAACTTTGCAGTATTTTTTAAATTCAAAGTTCTGGGTTTAGGGAGATTAACTTTAATTATTTCTTTAATAGTGCCTGGTTTTTTACTCAAAACAATAATTTTATCTGCTAAAAAAATTGCCTCATCAATTTGATGAGTGACAAAGATAAAAGTTTTCTTATTTTTTTGTGAGATATTTATTAGTTCCTGCTGCATTAATTCTCTGGTTTGGGCATCTAAGTGAGCAAAAGGTTCATCTAAAAGTAACACTTCAGGTTCTGTGCACAAAGCACGGGCTAGATTTACTCTTTGTTTCATGCCACCGGATAGTTCGTAAGGATGGTAATTTTCAAAATCCGAAAGACCGACCAGTTTAATAACTTGTCTGGCTTTGCTTTGCACCTCAGATTTTTTTATTTTTTGGATTTCCAAACCATATACAACATTTCCCAAAACTGTTCTCCATGGCAAAAGCAGAGAATCCTGAAAAACAACAGCTGTTTTGCCTTTAACAGTAAGGTTTCCTTTGGTGGGATTGATCAATCCTCCCAGACAATAAAGCAGACTTGTTTTTCCACAACCAGAAGGTCCTACAATGGTTACAAATTCGCCCTGATATACCTTAAGGGAGATGTTCCTTAAAGCTTCAGTAGAAAGGTTTTTAATAGGGTTAAAATAGGTTAGGGACATATTCTCAAAAGAGATATAAGCACCATTCTGTTTAGCCATAAGATTTTTTGAGTTTAGCAGAGACAGGGAAGAAAAACAAACGTAATTTCTTTTTAAGTTATTTTATATTATGATTCTGGGACAAATGAAGAAAAAAAATAATTTTGTAATCTTTACTATTTTATTAACATTAATTTTGGGTATAATTTTTACTCATAATGATATATTTAATCAGATTAAGAAATCGTTATTTTTTTCTCGTTCCAGCGCAGATAAGCCACCCATTCAAGCTAAAGATTTAAATCAGTTTTATCAGTGGATTAAAGAAGATCCACTATTTACTAGTCCTGATTTTGATTCTCCAAAGTTTTTAGAAGATGTTTTAGCTTTGGAAACAGAAGAAAAATTAATACAGACCTACTTAAAAACAAGTGATCCACTTTATCCGGTTGCTTTTTTAAAAGACATAGTTGAAGTAGATAAACAGCACAAAGAATTTATTAGCAAACCTTCCACCTCTTCAGCTTTACTGATGGTATCTGTTTATCGAAAAACTCAGCAGGATTATCAAACTTCAATAACTAGTTTGAACAAGGTTTTACAAGGCAACCAGTTTCCAGATAGTAGCTCTTATATAGGCATAAATACCAGTGTAAGTTATCAGGTAATTAGGAGCGATTTGGCAAAATTAGTAGAAAACGCCAATGAATTAGGTAGGGAAATTGATAACCGTGAACATTGCTTACAAACAGGAGTTGGATGTCAAATTCCTACCAGTTCTCTGGTAGAACCACAAATCAAGGCGGAAAATACCAAATTTTCTCAAAAAGACATTTTGCCAAATAATGTTTTATTTAGAAAAGATGAACAAAAAAGACCATTTTTTGGCCCTTATGTAGTTTCAACAGCCTGTTATGGGTGGAGTCAAGATTTAAAACCAATCTTTTATCCTTTTTATGTAAGTGACATTTTTTTTGCCCGTGAGCTTAGCAACCTTGATAAGGCTAATCTTAAACTAGCTTCCACTAATTTTTATATCAAATTAGTAGCCAATCCTAGCGGCATTGGAAATTTTCTTACCAAATCTAATAGTGCCTGGATACTCCAAACAGAAACAAATCTTTATATGTGTAATGATCCGTCTTATGAAGCAACTTTAGTGGCTATAGATAAATTTTACCGCTCCTATAAAAATTTGCCACTTTTTGCAAAAATTCTTCAGCAAGATACTTTACCAGAAGAAGTAAAACAGGCAGCCCAAAAAGGGGATACCTTGGAAAAAGCTTTTTTTAAAGAAGAATTTCCTTCGGAGGTGAGTGCTGATAATTTAACTCAGTACTATGCTTATTTTTACAAAATATTGGGGGATGTGCAGACTGATGAAGTCAAAAAAATGAGGGAAGAATTTTTAACCAGGAGCTTAGAATATCAAAGAAAAATAGGTAAAATTAACCTTTTGATGACCAATATTGTTCTAGATATGCACCGGTTGAGGCAAAAGATGGTTATTGCCAAGAATCAGAATGAATCCACTTTTATTTATGGTTTCAGAAACTTTTATGGTTTATTTTATTTAACTTTCTCTCCTTCATTTTATAGGCTTCCCGAACATTTGGCATATTTAGATAAAAAAAAGGTAGAAATTTCTCCTGATAGTAGAGGTTTTTATATGACCTACCAACAGGCATTGAAAGATTATACTCAGGAAGAAATTGCTAAGTGGAATCTTAGCCAGCTGGAGTTATTAAAAAAAGAAATTAATTCTGTTAAAGAAAGTAGCCCTGACGCCAGCATTTAAGAACTTGTGTGAGCTGTTTTAAAAGAAGCCGTTGCAGCCCAAAAATAAACAGGAACTGGAATCAGAATTTTGGTTTGTTAAAGCGGAGATTTCATCTGTTCCCTGATTTTGGCACAAAACTGTATTTTGATTTTCAGCTTTATTTTCAGCTTTATTTTCAGCAGGAGCAATTTGGGTTGAATTTTTAGCTTCAGATTTTGGTAGAGTAGCAGGAATAACAGTAAGACCTATTAGCAGTAGAAAAGCCAAGCCTAAATAAAAATCTCTTTTCATAAATGTATTATACATAAATTTAATTAATGATCCACCAGTTAAATTTAATATCTGTTGTGGATGGAGTTTGAATTTGAACTGTGAAATCTGAACCTGAATTTTTTTGAGTTACAGATATAACTTTGTCTGTCACAGTAGTTGGAGTAATAAAGATTAGGGAATTTTCAGTAACCAGAGTATTCATGATTGTGAGCCAATTCTGACCAGCAAGCAGGGTAGCTTGTCCTGCAGATTCACTGATATTTACCTTTTGAGTGGTCACTTGTCCGGAAGTTGTGATATTTCCATAGCCATCAATAATTATTTTGCCATTAAAGATATCTATAATTCCTGCCAGAGGTCCATTTTGAATATAAAAATCACCTAAGGTGCTTAAGGAATTACCGGAAATATTCATTGTTCCATCAATATTAAAATTACCTGCCACAGTTGTATTTCCCAGGAAAGTTTCTCCCAAGGATTTAAAGGTATCTGAAATAGTAGCCTCATATGCTGTTAATTTTCCTGAGAAAGTAGCTTCAGAGGTAACTGCTAAATCAACTAACTGGGCACTGATTGTAGAGAGCAAAATTGATGGTGGGGTTAAGTTCAGAGTGTCAGAAATACTCAGAGTATCAGCAATGTCGGCAGAAGTGCTGGATAGCTGACCTGCTGATGTGCTGACCTGCTGATTCGCTGAACCACTAGCTATTCTATCCTCCAAATCCTTGATTCTTGTATCATGATTTTCAAATTTAGCCAACAACTCCTGAATAGCCTTGGTCATGTAAGGAATCACATTGGAAGCATTAACCTGTAGGAATCCATCAGCTCCTGTAGAAATACTTTCAGGGAACACTTCCTGGAAGTCCTGGGCTATAAATCCATAATGTTCTATATCTTTTATCTCAGGATGTTTTGCCAAATACTCAGGAGTATACATATATTGTGATGGCTTTAATCTGGCAATCAGTCCCAGGGCATCAGGAATAGTTTCTATATTTTGTTTTACTCGTGAATCAGAAGTATTAGTCCATAATGTTCCTGTAGATAACCCTGCATCACCAACAACATCAATAGTATGAGCAGGGGCAGTGGTTCCAATACCTACATTTCCTCCTGCAAAAATGGCTGCATAATTGGTATCAGCCCCACTTGGAGTTTCTACATACAAACCTGTATTAGTAGATAAACCTGTGGTATTCATGGTTCCATTAGCCACGTATAGTCCATAAGAATTTATGGTTCCACCTACTCCAACTGTTCCTCCTGATTTAACATATTCACCATAAACATTGGTAGTTCCACCAGTGGAAGCTCCAGTTGAGGCTGGTTGAGAACGGAGTCCATAGATATTTCTGGTGCCTGTTGTCACAATCCCACTTACACTTGTAGCTAAATCAGCAGCAATTAAAGTATCAGCTGTGGTGGATGAAGTAGAAAGGGTAGAATATAAACCAACCCCAGTTTTAGCAGCATTACCAGTTAAGGTTAAAGATCCATAATACCCATAATTAGTATTCCCATTAGCTGTAGCATCTGTGGCTAAATTATAGATTCCATATCCAGTTACAGCTGAACCTGAAAAGTCTGGATTTAAATTAAGTAAAGAAGAAGCAGCCCCAATATCAGAAGAAATTTTTACAAAATGATCAGTAACTCCAGTTGAAGTCGGCCCTGTTAATGTTAAGGCTGTACCAGTAGATAATGATGAAGCAGTAACAGTCATAGCATCTGTAGTAGTACCTGTAAATGTTTGTGAATAAGTACCAGCACCAGAAGAAAGAGCCAGGTTTTGATTAGTTGGTAGAGTTAACCCACCTGAAGCTGTAATTAAACCTGTAACTCCTAAAGTAGAAGCAAAAGTACCAGTATTAGCAGATAAATTACCAGATTGATCCAGGTAGTAAGTAGTACCTGCTCCTACAGATAACCCCTTATTAGCCTGAATATAGTTAGTTACCCCTGTTAAAGTATTAGAATTAGTTAAATTTATAGTGGAGTTAAAAGTAGCTGCTCCTGTGAATGAGGAAGCTCCAGTTATACCTAAAGTCCCATTAACATCCAAGAGATATTGAGGATTAGTAGTACCAATTCCTACATTACCATTTTGTTTGACTGTAAATAGGGAAGTGGTAGCACCATTATAAATATTAAAGTCACCATTTGATCCTGAATTATAATTTAATCCTAAAATTCCACCCCCTTCTGTATTAAGGTATAAATTATTACCAAAAGTAGTAGTAGAATCTAAAGAAGAAGAGGTAGTTCCACCAAAGAAATTAGATTCACCTCTCATTAAATCAAAGTTAAGTTGGAGAATATCTCCTGTTAATCTAAATCTAATATATCTAATAGCATCTTTGGCAGCATTAGCAATCCCGGATATATCCCAGTATTGTTGTTCCCAGGTATTAGCTGTTGTTAAAGATAAAGCACTACTTGTTTGCCAAGTAGCATTATCCTCAGAAAATTCTACAACAGTATTAGCAGCATCACCTGTAACTGGAGATCTGCTCCAAAAAGTAATCATATTTTTGCCAGTTAGATCTATTGTGGTACCAGCTCCTAAATCCCTACTAACTGTTACTCCAGTTCCACCAGCTCCGCCTATTTGAGATCTGTAGACTGTGGATTTTGTAGCATACGTTTGTTGATCTTGACCCCCCAGAGTATAAATATAATTTATTCCTCCAACTGAAACTAAATTAGAGGTTTGATAAGCCAATTGTATTGGTAACTGTCCCTGACTGGTGGTGGCAAAAGTTCCTATATTACCAGAAGCATCAATAGTTGCTTTATAAACAGTGGATAAACCAGTACCACCCGCACCACCTATTACAAATAAGTAATTAGTTCCAGCAACGCTAGTAACAACTGAAGAGTGATTTTGAAGACTTTGTGGCAACTGCTTTTGGGAGGTGGTGGCAAAAGTTCCTATATTACCAGAAGCATCAATAGTTGCTTTATAAACAGTGGATAAAGGTCCGCCGCCGCCTATTACATAAACATAAGTTGTGCCGCCAATAGTAACAGTTTCTGAGCTATGAAAATAACGTGTAGCAGGTAACTGTCCCTGACTGGTGGTGGCAAAAGTTCCTATATTACCAGAAGCATCAATAGTTGCTTTATAAACAGTGGATACAGCACTAGAACCATAACCGCCTATTACATAAACATAAGTTGTGCTGCCAATAGTAACCATATTGGATTCATGAGGTATTTCAAGGACTTGTGGTAACTGTCCCTGACTGGTGGTAGCAAAAGTTCCTATATTACCAGAAGCATCAATAGTTGCTTTATAAACAGTGGATAAACGGATACTTCCATTATGTCCTCCTAAGGTATAAATATAATTAGTGCCATTTAGGGCAAGTATATGAGAGCCTGTTCTATAGGCATTTGATGGTAACTGTCCCTGACCGGTGGTGGCAAAAGTTCCTATATTACCAGAAGCATCAATAGTTGCTTTATAAACAGTGGATTTTGTAGCACCCCCTATAATGTATAAATAATTTGCTCCTCCAATAGCGGCTACAGCTGAACTGTGATCCATTATAGTTTGTGGTAATTGTCCTTGAGAGGTTGTGGAAAAAGCAGTCATATTTGATCCTGAAGCAAATAGCTGGGTACTACTTGTTGTTTGAGTAAAGTTAGTGGTGTCTCCAGTCACAGCTATTTTTGTACCATCAGAAGTAGTCCAATCAGATGCGGTATTAGCACTATCAAGCAAGGTGGATCCGGTATAGTCAGTGGGGGCACTAACGGCTATATTACCCCAGTAAATTGCATAAAGGCTATTTGTTCCACCAGAAGCAGCTATATCTGCCTGAATGGCAAATCTAATATATATTTCACTTGATGTAAATTTATCAATGATTCTGGTTATTTCATTATTACCATTATAACCAATCCTCACATCATCAAAATCAGCCTGTGAGCTGGAATATATAGCAGCAGCATCAGAACCAGTAATAACCAAAGTATAGGTGGTATTAGTGGTTAGGGTAGAAGCAGAGGAATTAGTAATAGTTACAGGTTTAGAATAAGCATATCTATTAGCACCCAAAAGGTTAGTGGAAGAAGAATCAGCAGCCTGAATTCTGGAATTAGGAGTGGTAAAGGTTAGATTACCAGATGTAGATATGCTCCCTACATTTAAGGTGCCAGTACCTGTTAAGGATTTAACATAAATGTTATTCCATTCTTTAGAAGCACTACCTAAATCATAAGTATCAGTAACTGTAGGAATTAAAGAAGCAGAAACATTACCAGAAGCATCAACAGCTGATGTACTAGATGATCCCCAGGTATACCCATTAGCAGAAGCATTAGTCATCAACACTTGCCCAGAGGTACCTATACCTACTTGTGATAAG
>Ga0172379_10001269_pt1 | contig 52243 bp, 54 predicted proteins | sample GrowelOW334metaG_FD_119756 | JGI IMG/M metagenome (GOLD analysis project Ga0172379, IMG submission 119756) | Groundwater microbial communities from an aquifer near a municipal landfill in Southern Ontario, Canada - Groundwater well OW334 metaG | ecosystem: Environmental > Aquatic > Deep... | reverse complement strand
TTTCATCTGGAATGGTGATACCTAAAATTCGCATGGTGGAATAAAATAATTAAATTAAAAAATTAACCCTGTCGCTGCTTATGTCGAGGGTTTCCCTTACAAGTAACATACACATACCCCTTTCGACGTACGGTCTTGCATTTTGGACATATTTTTTTGACAGAAGCTTTTACTTTCATAAATTTGCGTGTATTTAAGAGCCTAACATATTCGATTTCGGATGTCTAGAGTCTTCGGGTCAATCGACTCTTTCCATCGTATGGATTGAGCTCAATTTCCACTTTATCACCGACCAAAACACGAATGCGATTGAGTTTCATTTTTCCACTTAAGTACGCATGAATAATCCTGTCGCCTTCTAATTGAACCTTGAATTCAGTGTTTGGAAGAGCTTCTGTTACGAATCCTGTTACTTTGTTTATTGTTGTGTCTTGGGCGCTCATTTAATGTGTATTGAGTATTGTATAGGATTAAGGCTATTTTGTCACGGTCACATTTATATTTTTGACATTTTCAGGGAAAGATTTACTCCAAAATGGGTGAACAACTGCTTCTGCTTTTATGATTTCTGGATAAAGCTTTAGGATTTCTTGAAGTTGGGTTTTTGCTTTTCCTGAAAGAGCTTTTTTAAGATTTGAAGTGTCAAAAGACTGGCCTGTTGTAAGGGTTCCTTTTAATTCTAATTTTAGAGATGGGTTGCTAATAAATGATGTAGAGCTTTCAAGATTTTGTATTGAAAGTGCAAGTGAATCTAGATTATCAAAATGATAACGCTCACCGACAGAATCTGCAATAATATTTTCTATTGCATTCTGATCAAACACTAAAGCCTCGAGAATGAGTTTACCTTTAAGTTCTGCTTTGCCATCAGAAGCTGAACCCATACTTGAAGAAAAAGTGTTACGCACACCATCTTTGAAGAAAATATAGTTTTCAGGAGTATTGGTAGCAACATCTTGCAATGCAGCGTCTAAAAGAGAGGTTTTAAGAGCGTCGTTTGCAGACTTTAGGTCAGCATCACTTACTTGCCCCATCATTCCAGAAAATCCTCCAGACATTGCTGTTTTTGAACGTCCGTAAAAAGCTTGAAATTTAGAGCTACCTTTGAATCCCGGAATAGTGAAATCTTTTTTGTCGATATTGTACTTGTCACCTGACTGATCGGCTGTAATTGTTGCTTCAATACTACCAGGAACTGTTTTACCAGCGACCACTGTCGTCCCAGGGACAATAGTAAGCTTGTCGAGATGGAAGATAAGACCATCTGGAGTTTCAAAACGAGTTGTGGCAATAAGTTGTTGTTTTGCTGAACTGTAGTTGTTGTAAATAATAATAGTTCCTGAAGCTTTTTTATCTACTTGAGTTGGAGTACCAGTAGTATTTACACTAACACTTGATTCTTTTTGTATGGGAATAACTCTGTAAGTAAGAGCTCCTGCAGAAGTCGGAGTGTTGGCTGTAGAAGTTGCAAAGACATCGACAGGGATGTTTTCTGTTTTTAAAGAGATTTTAACATCTGCTTTTTGAAGAAAAAGAAAATAAAATGCTACACCAAGTACAGCGACAGAGATACCCGCAACAGTCCAAATACCTCTTCGAGGAGAATTTTCAAAGTTTGAAGATTTTTTAGTTTTTCGAGGTTTTGGTGGTAGTGCTTGAGAAGGTTCTGTATTTACAAAATGTCTCCTATGATCTTCCATTCTGAGTTCGACTGTTTCTTCTAAAAGTTCTGTGATTTTATTTTGTCGATTAGCAGGAATCGGAATGTCACGAATACTTCGTCTTCCAGATCCTGATGGAGGAATTACATCTTGAAAAGAATTATTTTTCATACAAGTAATTATATACTAATTTCAAAAGTTATAACAATAAATTATTAACAATTTTATATTTTAAGAAAGTGTTGCTTTAATACGTCGTACACCTTGAGAAACAGCTTCTTCTTTTGCAATCTTAAAATGTCCGAGTTCTGAAGTATTTTTTACATGAGGTCCTCCGCAGAATTCTTTTGAAAAAGATTGGTCAATGGTATCGCCGATGTAATAAACAGTGACTTCATCTGGATATTTTTCTCCAAAAAAATGTAGTGCGCCTGTTTTTTCAGCTTCTTCTTTTGAAAGAGTGACAACATTTACAGGAAGCTTTGCTGAAATTTTTTCATTTACAATATCTTCGACTTTCTTTTTTTCTTCATCTGTCATTTTTTGCGGATGAGTAAAATCAAAACGTAGTCTTTCTGTGGTGATATTTGAACCTTTTTGACCAACGTGTGTGCCTAAAACCTCTCTCAAAGCCTGATGTAATAAATGTGTGGCTGTGTGATATTGAATAGTTTTTGCGTCTGTTCCTCCAAGACCTCCTTTGAATTTTTGCTCTGCGCCGACACGAGATAGTTCTTGATGTTTTTTGTAGTTTTCCTTAATTTTTTCTTCAATATTTTCTTCTGTTTTAATATTTTTTTCTTTAGCATATTCAAGTGTTAATTCAATTGGAAAGCCGTATGTTTGATGAAGAGAACTGCTTGTTGTATTTGCATCAAGAAAGTTAATTTTGTTCAGTACAAGTAAACCTTTTTCAAGAGTTTTCCTAAACTTCTCTTCCTCCTTTTCAATTTCCATTTTAATTGTTTCTTTTTTTTGTCCGAGGTTTGGATAAGTACTTTGATATTTTTCTATTGCAACATCCGCAATCAAAAATAGTGAACTAGGATTCATTCCAAGTTTGTCTGCGTGCATTACAGCTCGTCTCAAAATTCTTCGAAGAACGTATCCTTGGTCTGTATTTGATGGAATTACTCCATCACCAATTAAAAACACTGCACTTCGAATATGGTCGGCGATTATTCTTTTTGATCTACTTAGTTCATATCCAGCAGTAGAAAGTTCATTTATTTTTTCAATAATCGGGGTAAATAAATCAGTCTCAAAAACTGTTGTTTTTCCTTGAACAACAGTTGTAATTCTTTCTAGTCCAGAACCAGTATCAACATTTTGTGATTTTAATTTTCCAATTACCTTTCCGTCTTTCTTTTCGTATTCCATAAAAACATCGTTCCAGATTTCAAGAATTTCTCCCTCATCATCCATTTTTACAAACTGGTCGTGGGTCAATCCTTCCAAATGTTTTCCTGTTGGGTCATAAAACATTTCACTGTCTGGTCCGCACGGTCCGTTTTCTCCTGGACTCCACCAGTTATTTTTTGCGGGCATAAAGAAAATTCTATTTCCTTTTATTCCGTTTTTTTCAAAAATTTCCTGCCAAATTTTTGCAGACTCTTCATCTTTTGGAGCATTTTCATCGCCTTCAAAACAAGTTACATACAATCTATTTGCATCAAGTCCAAACCCTTCATCTTTTGATGTTAAAAGTTCATAACTCCAGTTTATTGCATCTTTTTTAAAATAATCTCCAAGAGACCAGTTGCCAAGCATTTCAAAAAAAGTCAGGTGGCGATTGTCACCTACTTCTTCAATGTCATTTGTGCGAACACATTTTTGAACATCAGCAAGACGTTTTCCCTTTGGGTGTGGAGCACCAAGTAGATAAGGAACAATGGGTTGCATACCAGCAGTATTAAAAAGTACCGAAGGGTCATTTTCAGGGACAAGAGAGGCCGAAGGAAGTATTGCGTGACCACGCTTCTCGAAGAAAGTAAGAAATTTCTGACGTATTTCTGCAGATGTCATAACAGGTGTCATGTTCGATAATTTATCATAAATCGGTATCAAATCCTATCTTACCTTTGGATTCGGCGTCTTGTTTGATTAAAAGTCTGATTACTCTGAAAATTTCTTTGAAGTTGGCCTCATTGTTCTTTTCCAATTCTTCGACCTTTTCGCGGAGTTCTTTGTAGGCATCGATCATCTGATTCAGCAGAATCACCTACTGGGTCACGAAGTTTGGTAAACACTCGAATAATTTGAATATTTATTTGAATTGCTCGATCACTATTTAAAACACTTGAAAGCATAGCAATGCCTTGTTCAGTGAAAGTCAGAGGAAGATACCTCTGACCTCCACGCCCAACTTTTTTCAATTTCAAGGCTTTATTGAGAGCTCTGTTTGAGGTCACAATTTGTGACCTCAAAAAACCAGTATTCAATATTAATAAATTTTCTTCATTACAAATTTCAAACATAAAATCTTCTGGAAATCTATTAATATTTCTTCTAACCGCTTGATTTAAAACCTTTGTATCAACCCCATACAATTCAGCCAAATCTCTATCCAGCATGACTTTTTTACCTTTAATAAAATAAAACCTCAATTTTTTATCAAAAATGTTAAATGTGTGTACTTTACCCCCCCCCTTGCCAAATATAAATATCATGTTATACTGCGTGAGGATTATGAAAAAACCGACAGTAAACACAGTCATGACAGCACAAAAACCACAATTGAAACTTCAAAAAGAGGTGACGGTTCTCCAAGAGATTGACACCCTTGTGTCCTTCGGGTCACTCGAAGAGGAGTTCGGAGAAGGACTCAAGAAACTCATCGAGGACTATATGCGAGGTGTGATTGCGGGAAGAAAGCTTCCCGACAGCTTCATCGCTCTCGCAAAAAAGCACACCGACCACGGAGTATTTACGATAGGACAGAATTCCTATCAGATGTTGGTGATGGTCAACAACAAAGACCATGCCGATACCTCCGTCAGACACGAGTGGAGAATCACAAATATTCGCGAAGGATACTACTTCCGTGAATTGTCGACCTTGAAATAGGTCGCCTCACTAATCCACCCCGCCCTGTTGTTTATCAACAGAAGGCGGGGTTTTTTATTGCCAAAAAATTATTTAATCAGTGCTTCAAGCTTTTTTATATCCCCTTCTATCGAAGCCAGACCCTCCTGCCAGAACTTTGGATCTGAAGTATCAATACCGATATCAGCAAAAATATCTTGAGGACTTCTCGAACAACCGGCCAAAAGAAAAGTTTTAATTTCTTTTAAATACTCAGGATTTTTCTTGTATTTTTCATACAGAGCTTTACTTACCAAACTTCCATAAGCATACGAATAAACATAAAAGAAATTTCGAATATGACTCCAGTATACGAAAAAGTACCCATCGATTTCTTTCATATCTACAATCGGCCCAAGATACGCTTTCATGTGTTTATTTAAAATAACTCCAATCTCTTCTTTCGACACAGAACCTTTTTCACGAACAGCTTTGTGTAAATCTTTTTCAAAATTGAAACAAGCAATCTGTCTAAAAATAGTCTGCACCTCATCATTTATTTTGTCGTGAAGAGCTACTATCTGTTCTTTAGGAGAAAGAGTAGAGAAAATATTGTCAAAAACTACTTGTTCGAAAAAAGTACTAGCAACTTCTGCAACAGCAATAGAGTGTCCTTGGTAAAGAGGTGTTTGAGATTTTGAATACTCAGCATGAATACCATGCCCCATTTCATGAGCGAGTGTGGTCACCGATCTCATTTCAGGAATGTGATTGAGAAGAACAAGGGTCGGAAGATCTGTGCCACTAGAACAATATGCTCCACCAGTCTTCCCTTTTTTAGGAAATACATCTATCTGACCGTTTTCAAGATATGTATCTAGGATATTTGAAAAATCTTTATCCATACTTCCAAAAGCTTTTCGGACAATATCGAGTCCTTTTTCAAATGGGATTTGTTTGTCTGTCTTTCCTATTCCTACATTTCTATCAACATATGAAAGCTTTTTTAACTTCAAAATCTTTGCTTTGAGTTTGTAAAACTTGTGACTAATCTTGTATCCATCGGTAATTGCTTTGGTGAGAGCATTTACCATTGATTCTTCGGTCTCGTGAGAAAGTAGTGTGGCATCGTATGGATTTTTCAAACCACGAAGATCATCGTTTATTTTCTTGTCAGTATACACAGCATTTATTTCTGCTTCAGAAAAATCACTCACAGACTTGAGATTTTCCATGATTAAGTTGTGTAGAGCATGACGTTCTTTAATAGGAAGAGTCGAAACCATTGCCACAGCCTGAGAAAGAGGGATTTCTTTTTTCTTCCAGACAACAGTTTGTTTACTTAAAAGTTTTCTATTACTTGAAACCCACATTCCGTGACCAGGAAGAGATTTTAAAGACAAGATTTTTTCTTCAGGTTCACTCAAGCTATATTTTGCTTGCTTAAAAATGTTTTCAAGAAAATATTTAAAATGAGAAAGATTAGACGAAGACAGGAGGGTTTTTTGTATATCACCAGGAATTTTTCCTAGTGCAAGCTCGAAGAAAATGATTTTATTTGAAGCAATTGTTAGTCTTTGAGAGATTTTATTTAATTCCGCTTCTGCTTTTTTATCTTCGGCATTTAGATCTTTTAAATAGTAAAAATAATGGTAGACTCGACTTCCAGATGGGTCGCCGGACAATGCCTCATAATCAGTAAGAGCTTTTGAAAGAGCACTCTCATCTTTTGTAAAATCAGCTGTTTTGTATTTCTTTTCAAAATCAGCGTGAAGCTTCTCAAACTTCTTCACATCTTCCTCGATTTTTGGGTCTGTATGAGATTTGTAAAATAATTTTAGGTTCCAGTTGGTTTTCATGTCGCGAGTATATCACCACTTTTTGAAAAATAAAAAACCGCCAAACTAGGCGGTAAGCATTCTTAAAGAAAACTTTTTCTTGAATCTTGCGATAATCGTCTCGCTTAAGATTATCCCCTCATCAGATGACGGGGTCGTGAAGAGACAAAAACATTCCGAAGCATTTTTAATACCCTCCAACCGAGCTTGTGCAATGAGAAGTTCTCCGAGCTTGATGAAGACCTTCTCATCTCCACCTTTTTCCATCATCTGAATTATTTTTTCTTTGGTTTGTTCAGGTGTGTCTCCGGTCTCGTTAATGGGTTGAGTTTTTCCTTTGTAAAAAGAAGGTAAGCACCATGCCAAAACCACAACAGTACTATACAATTCTTCTACTAACTGCCTATCTGTTATCAAGGGATCATTCATATCTAGACCGACACTATCACATCATAAGTACTTCTTCAATGTCTCCCCATCTTCGAAAAATACCTCTCTTAATTTTTGATTATAAATAGTGGCAGCGGGATGATACAAAGGCAAAATTGTGATTTCACCATAGCTTGCTTGCACTTTTATTTCCTGACCTCGAGCTTTGCTTATAGGCTCGTCCCATGATGGGTCAAATTTTTGAATAATATATTTCATAGAAAAACGCCCGAGTGTTGCAATCACTTTTGGTTGAATAATATCAATCTGCCGATCAAGAAAAGGTGTGTAAAGCTCGATTTCTTCGGGTGTTGGATCTCGATTTTCTTGAGGGCGGTCTTTTACGATATTGGTGATATACACAAGACTCCTATCGACACCAACTCTCTCAAGAAACTTATCTAAAATTTTCCCTGAAGCTCCACAAAAAGGTTTACCGGTGAGAGCTTCTTTTTTTCCTGGAGCTTCACCAATAAAGAGAATAGACGCGTCAGAGCTTCCGTCTCCAAGCACGGGAACATAACCATTTTCAATACGGTATTTATACAAAGACGACTCCTTGAGAGTGATAATTTCTTCCAAAATCTTCTGAAGTTCTTTTTCTTTTTGTGCGGTGATTGCAATGTCGGACATTGTAATCATAGTAGCATTTATGGTAACTTTTACCTTAGGAAAGGAGGTAAAACTATGAACGATCTTTACTACAGCAAAAGGCGTCACACCCCTTGGTTGGAAAAATGTACTACTTTTGGAGAACTGTCGGAAGTTGTTATTGATGTACTTCAACACATGCATCAACTGTTCCCAGAAGAAACTTTCTACCAAGTGTGTGGGCCAATCACTACAGGCCCAGGAACAATCCGTGAGAAACTTCTCCTCTTTGAGAGAGCTATCACCTACCAACGCAGACTCGGACGGATAGTCTTCAACCAGCTTCCAACCGAAAAAAAACTTGCAGTTCTCTGGGGACAATGGAAAGAGAAGGCTGGTCGTAATCCTGATGATTATTGCTTCGAGTTGCTCGAAGAATTCTACTATCCGGTCCTTACGTCTGGACTAATCCAAAGACTCTGCTTCTTGCCGAATTGGCAGATGTCTATCGGTGCTCGCTGGGAATGGAGATGGGGTTCAATACTCGGACTCAGAATCGAAGAATTCCCACCCGATTGGGACAAAGTCTAAGCATACGCGCAGGTATCATTTTGGTACCTGCGTTTTTTAATTTTTTTTATTTAATTTTCTTCTTCAAAGCTTGAGTAGCTTCAAGCAATGCTTTTCCAGCCTGATTTCGATATGCACAATATTCACAATGTTCTGACGCACTTGGAATACGGTCGTCCATCAAACACTGTTTGATAAGCTTCAAAGTTTTATCTATCCAATCAGTGTTGCCTGTATATGGAATGAGTTTAATATCGAATTCTAGTTTGGCATCAAAAGCTTCTTTGTCTCGTCTACCATTTGCATACACAAAATATCCTGTATCTGAAACCTTAAAACCATTGGCTCGAAGAAGCCACTGATACACCTCCATTTGGCGTTTGTAGCCATCTTGCCACTCTGCATCAAGATTCACCTCTGTGTCTTTGCTAGTAGCCTTGTAATCGACGACAATAAGCTCTCCTGCAGGGTTAATCCACACATCATCCACTGCTCCGAATATTAAAAGATTGGTTGCGTCATGAAGAGTTTGCACTCCTACAAAGTTTTCTCGCCAGACATCCATGTCTTTATGAGTAAAAGGTATTGCGTCCACTCCATAAGTGGTCATGAGAGGGTGTGCGGATTTCGCTTTTCTGTGAGTATCGAATTCTTTTTTTAGGAGAAGGTCTACGGCGCTGTTTAGATTGAAAGGAAAACCTTGGGGGCGACCAACACCGAGACGTCGGTCGAGATAGAAACATCGTGGACACTCCACAAAGAGATCAATCTTTGAGCGTGACAACTTAAAAGGACTTGTGCTTGCTGGTTCAAATAATTTCTTTTTGTATGTAGTTGGTTTCCATGCCATGTCCGACATTGTAGCATAAAAAAACTCCCGCTGGGGTGCGGGAGTGAGTGTTTTTACCAATTTTCTTTTGGTTTTGAAGGATGGTCCAGAAACTTAATGTCTGGCAAAAGCTCGAAGCCGTTTTTTTTCAGGCGAGGGGCAATTTCATTTTGAAGGTGAGACTTTGCAGCTTCAAAAGAAAAACAGTTCCTCCAGAACCCTTCAGTTCTACAATACAAAGGAACCTCGCCAACAAGACCTGTACTCTCAGACCGAAGGACACATTCTTCGATGGTAAACTTCTTGAGATTCTGGGAATTCCAAACAGGAAAAGTAAGCGAGTGTCCGATGTTTGCTTCTCCATTTGTGATGAGCTCAAAAGTCCCAGACACAAACTTTTTGACCCTCTTTTTCAAGTGAAGAAGCTTACCAAAAAAGCTTGTTGGAGGGAAAGTTTCGACGATTTCAATTTCAACAGTTAGTACTATTTTTATTTTCACTAATTTCCTTTCGGTTGTTTCTGAGGCATTTATACCACACATCCTTACAACAAAAAAGTCGCATTCCCCTCGGGAATGCGACGAATAATTTTTTGACTTAGGAAAAAGTGAGCTCAGGATGTTCACTGATTGGAAGCCTACGTGGTCGCGAGGACTCACCGAACTGGGAAAAAATGTCAGACAATGTCCGCTGAGGATAAACTTGATGAATCAAATCCGCCTTATCTCCCTCTTCAGGACAATCCGAGCATTTAAATCTCCCAGATTTCTCCCACAGATTCATCTTTTTTGATGGACTGTGACAGAACGGACACTCTGCGACAATAACCCACGATGTCCTGCGCACCCGATACGGAATACCGATGAGAATCAAGACATCCTCCCACGACGCAAGCACAACTCTTCCATCTTTTTCTTCATTTGAAAACATAAATAATATACCTCCGAAGACAGAGTATCATTTTCTAAGACACGATTCCACCACCAACGCATATTTCACCATCATACACCACAATAGATTGACCTGAGGCAACTATTTCCCTCTCATTTAGGAAAGATATTTCTGCTCGGTCGGCTTTTATGATTTTTATTTTTACATCGTGAAGTGTGCCTCGATAGCGAATTCTGGCTTGATATGTTTTGTCTTTTATAGGTACACCTGAAATCCAGTTTGTGTCTTTGAGTGAAATAGTTTTTACCTTTATAGCTACCATGTCCGACATTGTAGAGGTGTGATTTGAAACAGTTAATATGTTTTTCTCGATATCTTTTGTAACGACAAAATACGGCTTGTCATCTGGAGTTTTTTTGGTGATTACAAAACCATGCCGTTCACCGAGTGTATAAAAAAGTACTCCCTCATGATGTCCGATGACTTCCCCAGCTTCATTTAAAACATCTCCAGACTTTTCTTCGATAAAATGTTTCAGGAATTCTTTCATGTCGACTTTACCGACAAAGCAAAGTCCTTGACTATCTTTCTTCTCAGCGTTTGGGAGTTTGAATTTCTTGGCAAGATTTCGAACTTCGGGCTTTTCGATATTACCTACAGGGAAAAGTGTTTTCTTAAGTTTTTCAGAAGTTAGTGTCCACAAAAAATACGACTGGTCTTTGTTGTCGTCATTACCTTTAACTAAATTACAATGACCGTCATTGCACCCAGTTTGTGCATAATGCCCTGTCGCGACAAAGTCAGCACCCTGTTTCATTGCCCAATCAAAAAAACCGCCAAATTTTACATACCTATTGCACATTACATCAGGGTTTGGAGTCCTACCTTCTTTGTATTCTCTGATCATATAATCCACCACTTCTTCTTTATATTCTTTTTCTAAATCAAGAGTAATAAAGGGAATATCAAGATGAGCAGCAACACGCATAGCATCACGCCTCTCATCTTTCCAAGAACACGGCATGAAATCGGGTTGCCATACTTTTATAAACACCCCTATAACATCGTACCCCTGCTCTTTTAGGAGCGCAGCAGAAACCGAAGAGTCTACACCCCCCGACATTCCAACGAACACTTTTTGTTTATTTATTTTGTCCACTATTTCAAATACTGTTCAATATTCTTTTTATGAATATCAAAAGTCTCCGCATAATGCATCTTTCCATCCTTCCCCGTCAAGTAATACAAATATGAAGAAGGTAGAGGATGAAGAGAAGCGTCGAGGGCGTCAAGTCCGGGATTTGATATTGAAAGTTCTGGTAACCCTTTAACTTTGTAAGTACTTGTAGCTGAATCTACTTGCAAAGGCATTTTGATTTCAATTCGCTTCCATAAAATACCAGACACTAATTTAAAATCAGTGGCATTGTTGGCTTCTTTTTCAAGAATTGAAGCCATCTTTACAATGTCATTCCAATTTTTCCCATCATTCAAAGCTTCTGATTGAAGAACTCTAACTTTTGAATCAAAAGTATCAGTCAGTATTGATACAATATCTTTCGTAGAAGTGCTTAAGAAAAAATATGTGTCTGGAAAAAGAAATCCTTGTTTGGTTTGTGATATTGAAAGAAAAGCATCTGTATCAAAATCTGAAAAAGTTTTTTTAATCAGCACGGCGATTTGCTCATTGGTTGAACCTTCTGGGATAACAACTTTCGGTTGAGGTATTCGAAAATCTCCTTTAGTGATTCTGTATGCAACAGTAAACAAATTTGCTTTCTTATCAAAAAGATATTCTCCTGAAACTACATTTCTTCCCTTACCCATCAATACCACAATTTCCTGAAGGGCTACCCGAGAACGAACAATGTGAGAACTTTCCATATTTTCTGCAACAGTTACCAAGCTTTGTCCGGGAGCAACAAAAAAAGTGGTTGAATTAAATTGTGATGGTGAAGAAATAAAGAAATAGTAAAAAAAAGAAAGGATTAATACTGTGACAAAAATCACAGCACCCAAAAAAATCCCGATGAAAAATAAAAAGTCATGACGTCTTGGTGTAGTTAAAAACATATTGATTAATATTATTAAACAGGAAGATTTGAAGGAGCATCAGCCTTCTTTGAATTGATACGAGAGACAGTGGGTGTACGTGACACCTGTCCTGGAAAATGATAAATAGTTGCCAATTCTTCAGCACTTAAGACAAAATGTTTTTTTGTATAAAGAGGTCTGAAGAACCCTCGCTTTTTATAAAGATTAATGAGCTGTCTCTTTTTATTATTCAACCGAATATCCATAAAATCCTGCCATGGAAAATCAAATGATGTGGTCTTGTCTGGTCTGAAAGCATTTAGATTGGTAGAGCCATACTGACGCATTGAACCCGGAATACCTGCCTGATTTGATTTGTTGTAATGCTCTTTGTCTGCGATATATAAAGCGCGAATACCAGTATCAAAAGCAACTTTTGAAATATTATCTTCGATTGCTTCAATAACACTTCTTTCTCCTTTTGTAAGTTTGTCACTTGTCTCTCCAGCACCTTTGTCTCGCTTCATCATTTTTTTAATTTCTTCTTTTGCAAAATGTTTCCAATCTACTTTCCCAAACCAAGTGCCAGGCTTTGGCAATTCTGCTTTGTGAGCACGAATCAAGATTTGTATCCAAATCTGTTCCCCAGGACCAATTGATCCAAGGTATTCAAGTACTGGAGTGATTGGATCTATTTTTAATTCCTCTTTAGGATCTCGGTCTAGACCATAATCAACATATGTCCTGATAGGGAAAAAACTATCTTTCACTTTTACAAAATAACATCCCCACAGATTTCTTTCTTTGGGATCAAACTCAACACCTTCTGTATAATCATCCACTTCTGCTATCTCAACGTTTGGATACTGACTATACAAATGGTTTTCAATAGTTTTTTTCATGGTCTTTCGTGTCCAGATGAAAAACTTCACTTGTCCTTCAATAGAAACAAGCTCGAGAGAAAACCAAGCACGCATTCCTCCGCCCCAATATCTATCAAACCAAGTGGCTTCACCACTTGTTTGTGAAAGAGAATTCATGAAAACCTCCATTGCTACAGGAGATTTAGTAATTTCTTTGGGAAGTTTGAACTCAAGTAAAATATAGTCTTGTCCCAAATGAAATTTTAGTCTCACATATCTAACCCAGGCTTTCCAGAAATAATAACCAAGAACTACTGGAATAAATACGATGAGAAGAAGATATGTTGCGTAAAGAGATTGAATGAAAAGCTCCATGCTTTCTATTATACCACAGAATATTTTCCGTCTTTAGTTCTTTTAAAGAATTTAGGGTTCTGAAGATTTACAAGAATAGTATTTTCTTTTACATATCGCTCTTTGAGAACTTTTTCGATGATTTGATCTTTTGTAAGAGGACCATTTTTCTCAAGAATTTTCTTGATCACATCTTTTACTACGCCTGAGAGATATCCCCATTCAGAAAGTGCATATAGACCACGTCCTACAAGTACGAAACGGTTGTCTTTGATAAGTTCATTGTGAGTAGTAGCAGGATGTGCCTTTTTGTGGAACAAGTCGGTGATGATTTTGGCAATATCACGAAAGTGAATAGGAGAACCATGTTTTCTCATAGCAAGAAAAGCGTAGTCTCGAATACCTTTTGTGTGAACGTTTGGAGAACTAGCGAGACCCCATTCACCAAGAGGATTTTTTCCAATTGATTTTGACATTCCAAGCCATCGGCGAAGAACTTCTTCTTGTTTGTATTCTTCTGAAATATCTTTTACTTCATCAAGGAAGTTTGAGATAAGCTCTGATTCAGAGACTAGATCGTCGTCTGAAAGATTTTTGTAAAGCTTTCGAAGAGACTCGTGAACTTTTCTTGAAAGCTCAGGATCGATATACCATCGGTGTTTGAATTCATCGTCTTCTTTTTCTTTTTTGAAAGCATCACCTAGTACAAGAAGGAAGTTGATGTGGTTTTGCACAACAACATCTTTAGTGATGTGATTTAGGAGTTCTTCTTCACCAATGATTCCTCCGAGGCTTCGGATAAGTGTCTCTAGTTCTTCAAATACAGCCTTCTCAGCTTTGTATTCTTCAGACTTTCGAATGTTGGTAAGAGCTGTGTTTTCAATCTGACGAACACGCTCTCGGGTGATGTGGTATGTGTCTCCGATAGCTTCTAGTGTCATGCGTTGACCCTCGGCAGAAAGCCCGTAGCGACTGATAATAACTTCACGAGTTCTGTCTTGAAGTGCCCCTAAAAGGCGCTTTGTTACTTGTTTTGGTTTGAAGTTTATAATAGCCATTTGATTTATATACTTTTATGTTGTTTCATTTTTATCACCCTTCGACCTATAAGTCAACAAGCAGGTTGATTATCTTGTTTTTAATGAAAATAACCTTACTAATTTCTTTCCCACCTACCCATTTTATAACCCCAGGAAGAGCGGTGACAGCGGTTTTTACCGTCTCTTCCGAAGCATCTTTAGGGAAAACAGCAATCTCTCTTACCTTTCCATTTACCTGCACCACCATCTTTACTTCTTCATCTTCTACTTTTGAAAGGTCTGCTTCGGGCCAACTTTCGAGATGAATCGATGTTTTGTTTTCAAGCTGTGCCCACAATTCTTCTGTGATATGCGGAGCGAATGGGGCAAGAATTTTTAAGAGTGTTTCAAAATCATTTTTAGAAATTTTCTCTTCTTTTTCTAGTTCGTTTACTAAAATCATCATCTGACTGATTGCTGTGTTGAATCTCATCTCAGCAATATCTTCGGTGACTTTTTTGATTGTCTTGTTTAGTGACGACGAAACATTCTGGTGGTCAAAGATACCCTTTGACGCCTCAACTTTTTCTTTCAATCGCCAAACTTTCTCAACAAATCTTCGAGTTCCCACCAAGCCATTTGTATTCCAGTTGATAGCCTGATTGAAAGGTCCCATAAACATTTCGTAAAGACGCATTGCATCGGCACCGAAAGTTTCTACCATTTCATCGGGATTGATTACATTCCCCCACCGCTTCGACATCTTTCGCCCATCATCTGCCATGATAAGCCCCACTGCTTGAAGTTTTTTGAAAGGTTCGATAGTAGAGACCACTCCGATATCAAAAAGGAATTTATGCCAAAAGCGTGCGTAAATAAGGTGGCGGGTAGCATGCTCTGCTCCTCCGACATACAAATCTACTTCATTCCAATATTTTTCTTTTGCGGGATCGACAAGAGCGTTGTCATTTTGAGGATCCATGTATCGCAAATAGTACCAAGAAGAACCAGCCCATTGTGGCATAGTATTTGTCTCTCGTCGCAATTTTTTTCCATCTTTTTCTACGTTTACCCAATCAGAAATATTTGCGAGTGGGGATTCTCCTGTATCGGTCGGTTCGTAAAATTCAACAGGTGGAAGCTCGATGGGAAGTTCTTTTTCTGATGCAGGAATAATTGTGTCGCCATCGTGATACACAGGAATAGGTTCTCCCCAATATCTCTGACGAGAAAACACCCATTCGCGGAGTTTGTATTTCACTACTTTTTTTGCAACTTTGTTGATTTGTTCTTCGGTTGCAAAAGGAACATCTTTAAAAGGAAGGTTGAACTTATTTGCAAAATCTTTATCACGGTCATCGTGTTGTGGCACCGCCATCACCGCCCCTGTACCATAATCAGCTAAAACGTAATCAGCAATCCACACAGGAACTTCTTCGTTGTTGGCAGGATTGATGACTTTTACACCTTTTAGCTCGACACCTGTTTTTTCTTTTGTGGCATCGGTGCGGTCGATTTCACTTTTTGCTTTAGTTGTTTGAATATAGGCTTCAACCTCTTCTTTGTTTGAGACTGAATTAAGTAATTCTTTTACCAATTCGTGTTCAGGGGCAATCACTAGATAAGTGACACCAAAAAGAGTGTCTGGCCGTGTTGTGAACACCTTTATCTCGTTACAATGACCGTCATTGTAATTTAATTTGAAGTCGATTTCGACACCTTCGCTTCTTCCAATCCAATTTCTTTGAGATTCTTTGATTGATTCAGGCCAGTCGAGGATGAGATTTCCCTTTTCGTCTTTTGTATCCAAATCGGCAAGCAGTCGGTCGGCATACTTTGTGATTTTTAAAACCCACTGCTTCATCAATCTTTTTTCAATCACAGCTCCACAGCGTTCGCATTTTCCATCTTCGATGTCTTCATTTGAAAGTCCGGTTTTGTCGACAGGACACCAGTTGATTGCTTCGTACCTTTCTTCAGCAAGACCTTTTTCAAGTAACTTCAAAAAAATCCATTGTGTCCATTTGTAGTATTTTGGATCGGTGGTATTGATTTCTCGAGACCAGTCATAATCAAAACCAAGAATCTCGAGCTGATTTTTGTAATGAGCGACATTTTTAGCTACAGCAATTGCAGGATTGACCTTCATTTTGATGGCATATTGCTCTGCAGGTAATCCAAACGCATCAAAACCCATAGGGTGAAGTACATTGAAGCCTTGCATACGCTTCATACGAGAGATGACATCTGTGGCAATGTAGCCCTTGGGATGCCCAACATGGAGACCTTCACCTGAAGGATAGGGAAACATATCAAGTACGTAGAACTTCGGCTTGTCGCCTCCCTCGTGGGTTGCATAAAGCTTTTTGTCTTCCCACTCTTTCTGCCATTTCTTTTCAATTTTTGTTGGGTCGTACTTGTCTTGATTCATAATGATGTCATATTACCTTTTTTAGAGACAAAGTTCAAAAACAAAAAAGGGTCGCCCACGCGTGGGCGACCCTGAACTGACTTTCTATTAGAAATTAACTGAAACACAGAATCTCTTGCCGAACCTGACGAAGAGCGATGAGTTTGAGCATGTAGGATGATTTTGAAAACACAAGAAATGCTGGTGATGAAGAATCAAGCATTTCGAGTAATTGATTTTCCTGTATGTCCAGAATATCCGAAGCGATGTTTGGATATTTTAGACACAAAGCTTCAAGCTCATCATACATCTTTCCTATCATGCGTTTCTCACTCTTCTTTCTTATATCTTCTGGACTTGAAAGTTCATACGACATGAGTTCTTCGTGTGCTTCTTTTGAAGGAGGTCTCAAATAAAGATTTCTAGCGTATTCAAAGACTTTCGCTATTTCCCGGAAGCAATCCGAATTGAATTCTCTTGAGAGATTCATGAGGATTTTCTCTAACTCTTTTTGTCCAGAAGGGGTGACCTTCTCAGTGACCAAATCTTGATAGGTTTTGACGAACATTTCGAGAAAAAGAGGCACATTGTCGAAGGGCGTTTTTAATTTCATTATTTTATCTCCTTTTTCCATTTAAGCATTTGAATCAAGAAAGTCAATTGAAACGCCGAAATTGCACAACAAGAAGAAAACCCGCACCTTGCGGTGCGGGTTTTCATTTTATTCTGCATCGATAAGCCGAATTCTGTCTAAGTCTACTTGCGTAGACCGAGACGATCATTTATCTGGGATGAATGTTGCCATTCACCTCAAGCGGCACTTCCGTATTGCTACGGACACGGCCTTGCACAGAAGTAAGGATTTTGCCGTTTCACTTTTGCATTACTGCAAAATTATTCTTCACGAAATAAATCATGGAGAACCCTAGCCTTTCGACATCGGCGTCTCTGCTCGCACCTCTCGGATTACCCGGACGGGTGTTACCCGCTACTCTTACAATGTCGGACATTGTACTGTGTTCGGACTTTCCTCCCCTTTCGGAGCGATCGTCTGATGCAGGACGCTACAATACCACAACTTGCATTTAAAGTATATTTAAGTTCTATCTCGACGCGACTCCAAATCCTCCATTCATTGTATTGTACATATTTGTTTGCTGAGTATACCCAGGACAAATCGGTGCATCTGGATCAAGAAAATCAGTATTACTACGAGGAATCTCTAGAGAAGCAAAAAGGGAGTATCTTTTTCCAGAATCAAATGAAGTATAATTATAAAAATACGCACCCTTTGACCAACAAGAAGCTATGCCGTTCAATTCATGATTAATAGGGTCCCTAGGTAGTGTTGATATATAAGGATGAAGTGCTGATTGAAGAACACTCCAATAAACACCCTCTCCAACTTCTGTGGTGCTAATAGCAATACCAGATCCTGGGTTTACGACAGGATATAGACCATAATCATTCTTGTAGAGTTCAAGGGCATTGCGTATCTGAGACATGTCCGACATTCTTTGTGCATCTCTAGCCTTAATTCGTGCGTTATTTAAACTAGCAAATATAACACTAGAAAGGAGTGCGATGATAGAAATAACTACCAACAATTCAATAAGTGTGAATCCTGATTTTTTATTTTTCATTTAAAAAAATATTATATCTTATATCCTGAATCCAATCACCCTACGCTCGCCAAGGAAAGGCTCGCTCAGGATGATCGAGTTTAAAATATAATTTCGTACGAAATTATATTCTAAACTCGATCACATCCCCATCTTTCACCACGTACTCTTTTCCTTCAGTACGAACTAATCCTTTTTCACGAGCACTCGCAAAAGAACCAGCGTCAATCAAATCTTTCCAAAACACTACTTCGGCGCGAATAAATTTATCTTTAAAATCGTTGTGAATTGCAGTTCCTGCAAGCGGAGCAGTCCAACCTTTTTTAATAGTCCACGCACGAGTCTCTTTTTCTCCGGTGGTGAAATATGTGATGAGTCCGAGCATGCTATAGGCTTTTTTAATAAGGTCATCGATACCATCGTGCATAACACCATCTGCACCCTTGCCACCAAGCTCAGCGCGGAACATTTCTTTTTCTTCCCCTTCGAGGTCTTTTAGTTCGTCTTCGATTTTAGCATCGATAACAACATAACTCTCTTTTTCTTTTTCAAGAAATTCAATAAGTTTTTTAAAACGTTCGTCGTTGATCTCATCGAGATTGGTTCCTCCTGATTTTTTGTTGAGACCATACAAAATTGGCTTCATGGTAAGAAGATTCAACTGTTTTGCGATTATTTTTTCTTCATCGGTCAAATCTGCTTTTGAAGCAAGCTTTCCTTGTGCAAGCACAGCGTCAATTTTTACAAGTGCATCATGTTCAGCAATTATCTTCTTGTCACCTTTTTTAATTTCTCGAGCGAGATTTCCTAAACGCTTTGAGACAGTGTCTTGATCGGCGATAATAAGTTCGAGATTGATTACTTCGATATCAGAAAGAGGGTCAACTTTGTTGTCAACATGAATGATTGACCCGTCATCAAAAATACGCACAAGCTGGAGAATTGCATCTGTCTCACGAATGTTTGTAAGAAATTTGTTTCCAAGACCTTCTCCTGCTGAAGCCCCTTTCACAAGTCCTGCAATATCTACAAATTCCACCACAGCAGGAAGTGTTGCTTGAGTTTTAGAAAAGTCTGCGAGTTTGTAGAGACGCTCATCGGGCACAGGGACCACACCAACAGATGGGTCGATGGTGGCAAAAGGATAATTTGCAGCAAGAACGCTCTTTTTTGTAAGAGCGTTGAAGAGGGTTGATTTCCCCACGTTTGGAAGACCGACGATTCCGACTGATAGTGACATGTGTACCACTATCTCTTTTTTTTAAAGAAAACTCAAGTTTTTTAAGGGTTTTCTCTATGTTTATTTATTCTGATCAAACTCTTCCCCGCTGAAACTAGCGAATGTAGATGTTGAGTTTAGTTTACTCTTTACTATGTAATTGTTTGCAACGTATCCACCGAAGATAAGAGCAAGAACTATAAGACCATTAGTGATAAGAATTGGATGTTTTTTATCTGTTTTTATGAACAATTTGAGAAGAAGAGCAATGAAAACCAACCAAGCAATAATACCTAGTGCGATGTTTATCATATGTCTTGGAGAAGTCAGGTATTTATCAAAAAAATTTGGCTTTACATATTTTACATCTGGAATTACTTGTACTGAGGCACCCATGACAGTAGCTGTGGTTGTTGCTTCAGAAGAAACCACCTGCACAAAATCAGTTTTAATATCAGTGTTTGCTGGCTTTCCAAATTCTTGAGCTACAAAAATAGTAGGTTTACCCTCGTATGTACCAGTGGCTACAGCTGTTCCCATCTCTGTGTAAGAATTTTTTAAAATATTTGCTCTGTGAGTAGGAGAATTCATCCATGCCCTATCAACATCTTGAGAATCAGTAAAATCAACAGCAAGATTTTCTCCCGCATATTCATACTTATACCCAACTTGTTTAAACCAATACCAAGGAGCATTACCTTCTGGGCTTGTATGGGCAAAATACCCCTTTTCAGCCATATCATTTGCCTTTAGCTGTGCCACTTCATTTAAAACCGGATTAACAGTAAGAACCGCAAGGTGTTGAGATTGTCTGTTTTGGTTTGTTAGATCATCAAGAACTGCTGGAAGAACTGAGGCAAGATAACTATTACTAGTTAAATTAAGAATGGGTACAAAAGGAACTGCCAAAACAGCAACCTCAAATAAAAAGACAATAGCAACCAAATATCGAACATTTTTAGTTCGTAAAAAGTGGGGTTGGTGATCATTACCTTCGTGAGGAATGAAATGTTTTTTGAGCCAATTGAGCATAAAAATATTGTATAATAAAAACCCGACCTTGTTAATGGGTCGGATTTTTGTAAGAAAATTTAGATTATTTATTCAATTCTGCTGTTGTAAGAATACCCACAAAACCAGTTGAGAGAATACCATGTTTTACCTGATATGCTTTTACTGCTGCAAAAGTGATAGGACCGAAGTAGCCTGTTGATGTTGGATAAGTGAAGAATCCTTCTGCTCGTAGTCTTTCCTGAAGCTGTTTTACAGAATCAGACGAAGCACCCCGTCTTAGATGTGAAGTGAACTGAAATGTAGATGCACCGAGAACCTTTCCTGTTGTTGAGGCATTTAATTCTTCTGTTGAAGCACCAAGAACTTTTCCTGATGAAAGAGCTACTGTAGAAATATCTGATGAATGTGATGACCCACTACGTCCTCCAGATGATTTTACAATTGCTTTTTTTGTGTAAGTTGTAAAAGTTGAAAAATGTTTTGTCCAAACAACTAGATCAGAACCCACATTAATTTTACAGTTACCTCCTTCTGGAAGAGCGTCACCAGTTGATTGACTATCATTTACACAAACTGAAGTTATTTCACTAAATGTACCAGCGTGGTTGTACCAACCAATCAATTGATCTTTTTGACCAACAAAAAGCAAGCGAACACCCTTACTAAAAGTAATATCAGAGTCGCTTGAACCAATTGCGATTGCTGAAGAAACTAATGTAGTAAAATCAGGAATGGTTACAGTAACTTCTGTTGCTGTTGGAGGCGCGATAATACCATCCCATGCTAAATCACCTTTAATAACAGTACCAGCTGGAATATCTGCAACCACTGTTACAGTTCCTCCTGTACTTGTTTTGTGATCATCAGATACAGTTGTAACTTTCTTGATATTCAAGAAGTAACTTCGAGCATTACCTGTAGTTGTAGCGGCATATTGATTATTTGTGTCTGTGACAGATACATTTTTTGTTATGTCATCGACAAAAATAAATGGTTTAGTTTCTGTGTGTGAACTAACTCCATTTACAGTCAAATTTGCTGGATATGTTGATGTAGCAATACCTTGGCCTTGATCAACATCTACTCCATCCCATCCGTTATTTGATGTAGTAAGGTTATTAACAGTTACAATAGAAGCATTAACATTGATACCTGAATGGGCATTGTTTGAAACAGTAACATCGTTCAAATTTACTCCTGTTGATTTATATATATTGATTCCGTGAAGATTTGTACTGCCAGTTCCGTCTTCAATAAGATTTTTTATTGTGACATCATCAGCTGATATCCCGATAGCTGAATTGTTAGAATTGTCGGTTTTTGCAAAAGTTGCATACAAGTGATGTCCTGCACCGTCAAGTGTAATAGATTTATTTATATTTATTTGAGTAGTTGCAGTTTGATCAGCACCTAATACGATAGTGTCAGAAGAACTAGCGGCGTTGACAGCATCTTGAATAGTTCCATATCCAATTCCTGAAGTAGAATCATACACAGAAGTAATATCACCTGTATCACCTAATTCAGACTGGGTCCATGTACTGCCATTTGGAGTAACATAAGAAAAATAATATGTTTTGTCGTAAGAACTCCCTGTACTAGAAGCAACTTCAGGAAAAGCAGCGTTCACCCACCAAGAAAATCCAGCGATTGAACTATCTGGTAAAGAAATTGTGCTTGGAGAACTTGTACTAAAAGCTTCATTTAAAACAACTGATGCTGGAATAATGTAATTCTCACCACCAGTGAATGTTCCGTTAATTCCTGATGACAATGGAAGTCCTTTTTCGGGAGAAGGCTGACCAGTAGTTACAAATGTACCATTTGTAACATTTGCATTGGCACAGTATGTAGCATTATCTGTTCCCAACCATACAGTAGCTGTTTCTGTAAAGGCATCTTTTGCCCAATTAGCGGTATTTCCATTATCGGTATTATTAGAAATATTTCTTGTAATAGTAAGGAACGGGGTACCAGTAACATCACAAGGTGAAGCTGCTGGAGCAAGAGTCGATGCTAAAGCACTTCCAGCAAAAGCAAAAGCTAACATTGTTGATAAAAGACCGAATGATAATATTTTTTTCATTGTATCTTTTTACCTCATTCCTATTTTTTTGTCAATGAGATTTGGAGATATTTTTTTAGAATACATTGTCGGAACACTATCCCCTTTCAAGATTTCAACTTCTTCGATAAATCTCCACGCTTCAAAGACTTCTTCGTCACTCAAGAATGTTGTAAATTTTCCTTGAAGGGCATCTTCGAAAATATTTTCATAGGCGGTGGTGCCTCCGGAAAGAGCAATTACTTTTTCTTCACCTGAAACAAAAGTGATAATAATTCGAGAAATATTTTCAGAGAGAGCTTTTCCTCCTAAAAGCTCTGCGTCTATATTTTTGCAATCATCTCGCAAAATGGTGGCGTGAACTTTGAAGAAAGTTTCTGTGACGGAACAAGGATTGACTCCTTCTTCTTGAAGATATCCTTCGTATTGACCAAATATATTTTTAGAATGATCTTTTTTAATTTTTAGGCATTTGAGTGTCTCTTCCCGAGCTTCATTTTCTTTGAAGAATGTGGAAAGCATGAAAAGAAGATGATTTTGACCCACATCACGAAGTGCCCCTGTGTGATCGTAAAACCCAGCTCTTCCTGAAACATCCGCCATCTCGAGTATTTCAAAAACAACTTTTTTAATATTTGAAAAATCTTGGTCTTCGAGATTTCGAAGCTCTGATTTTCCAGCATAGTGGTCTACCTTGAGGCATTGGTCTTTGCGAAAATGTTCGGTGATAATGCTAACAAGAGATTTTGCATCCTCGAGACCTACACCAAAAGGCTTTTCTATTAAAATGAGACTAAAACCTGCTGGGTCTTCCTTGGTAACAAGTTCATTTGAAGAAAGAGAAATTAGAATATCTTTATATACAACAGGAGGAACAGCTAAATAGAAAAGATGCTTTTTGTCTGGCCGAAGTACCTCTTTAAGTTTCAAAAAATCTTCGGAACAAGAATAGTCTCCTATAACGCTAACAAAAGGCATAGATAATTCGGGAAAATCTTTTGCTTTTCGAGAAAAGCCAATCACCCTACTGTCTTCAGGTATTTTTTTATTTTTATACAGACTTTCAATAGCAGGAATGAGCTTTTTGTAAGCAAGGTCGCCTGAGATACCAAAAATAATTATGTCCATGCTTATATTCTATCAGGAAGTATCTTCTTTTCTTCTATTGTCGAACTAGCTGAAGATGTGGTTGAACTTGCTGATGTTGGGGTTGTCGATGTAGCTGTTGATGAAGCGTTTAATTCTGGTGAAATGAGAGATTTTGTTGAAGTGGCATTTGAATCAGTTGAAGAGGCAACCTTGTCACCGATAACTGTGATTTCGTCTTTAACCTTGTTTACACTTTCGATAAGAGAATCAATATTGCTACTGGTAGAAGTGGAAACTGTACTTGAAGAAATAGTTGCAAGTACGGCTTCATGCACATCGAGAGATGTTTTTAGTTCGGAAACTACCTGCTTCACTGTTGCTGTAGCATTTTCAGATGCAAGAGTGGCGATATTTTCTTTGATATCATTTGTATGATTTTTAATATTGGTTTCGATGATAGCCTGATTTTCTTTATTTAATCTTCCTTGTTTTGAAAGAGTCTCAGCTTCGGCAAGACGCTTGTTGGTGCGATCTACACCAACTTTTGCTTTTGCATCTGGACCAATGGCTACGAGAGTTTGAATTCCCTCATTGATATTTATCTTTACATTATACAAAGTATCTCCGGGAAGAGAGCTTTCGGCTGCGTATGAAGTACCACCACTTGCGAGAATGACAAGTACCATGACTGCCATTGCAATTGCTTTTTTGTGATATGCAGATACAAAAGAAGAAACAAAAACATAAGGAGACTTGATTATGAAAGACCGCCCAAGAATGTGCGAAATCATTTCATGCTTCTCACGCGAAGAGAGCTTCGCTGTGATGAGGTCGTGTATGTAGTTGTCTGGACGGTTATTTTTCATGTGTGTATAACTTTCTTAATTTTTCCAATGCTCGGTGAATTCGGACAGAGATATTGTTCTCTTTTTCTTTCAAAAGCAGAGCAATTTCGGTAATTGAAAGATCGTTGACGAATCTAAGGATAATTACTTCTTGATACTTTTCTTCAAGCTGACCTGCTTTTTCGAGGATTCTTTCAACCTCAAGTAGGTCAACAGGGCGATGAGTCGGCTCGTATGGGCTGTCGAAGCCTGCTTCATCTAGCTCATCTAGCGAGACCATTTTCTTCTTTCGGTACCAATCGGTAACAGAATTGCGTGCCGAGGCGTACAAAAATGCTTTGGCGTTGTCTAAAACATTGCCTTTTTGGGTCGAAGACCACATTTTTGTAAATACCTCTTGAGTAATCTCTACCGCTAGTTCCCTATTGCCCGTTTTGAAGAAGCAATATCTGAAGAGCTCGTCAGAGTGATCTTTGTATAACTTGAGAAAGTGCTCAGTATTTTCTTTATCCTTTGACATAATTTATGACGATAAGCAAGGTCGTTTATTACAGTAATATTGTGTTATACTGAAAACCAAATGCGTATCAGTAGCCAGCTAATTATAGCATCAAGTCTCAGTTTATGTCTTGTTGGTGGCCTATTTTTCACACTTCAGAACAAAAATGCCTTTGAAGTCTTTAAAAGGAACGTTGATTTCTTTGCCTTTTATCAAAATCTTGCCAATCCCTACATTCGATACGTGCGTATCCCCGAGGGTCTCAGAAAGGAAGAGGCGGCGGGTATTTACTCTCACACCCTCGCTTGGAATGACCAAGATGTCCAGCAATTTTTAGGCACTTCAGGGACACAGACAGACCTCGAGGGCTACTATTTCCCTTCTACATACATCCTTCCCATTGATGCTTCAGGGCAAGAAGTAAAAGACGCAATGCTCGAGAAATTTGATAAAAATGTGGCAAGTTCAACCACTAAAAAGACTTATGTCATAAACAAAGACAAAGTAAGTATGGATACTATTCTTAAAATTGCCTCTCTTATACAACGCGAAGCTGCGGGCAAACAAGACATGAATCTTATCTCTGGAATTATCTGGAATCGTATTTGGAATGGAATGAGTCTCGATATCGACGCCACTCTTCAATATGCAAAAGGTACCGATGAAAATGGTTGGTGGCCTCAAGTGCTTTCAAAAGATAAGCAAATTGATTCTCCATACAATACTTACAAAATCTCTGGCTTGCCTCCCACACCCATCGCAAGCCCTGGCATCGCTGCTATCAATGCCGCATACAATCCCACAAAAACAAATTGTATTTTCTATTTCCACGACAACAACCACCAAATTCATTGCAGTAAAACATACGCACAACACAAAAGCTTGATTGCGCAGTATTTGAGATAAAAAGTTTATAATAATTTATTTTGTGTAAAATATACCTGTGTAAAACAATCATTTGACACTTTTGATTCTATGCTATAATTTAGCTTAAGTATGGGAAAGAACCTAAGGTTCACTCCCTCACAAAACCCTCCTTAACTGGAGGGTTTTGCATTTATATGAGACGAGTTTTACTGCTAACTGTAGAAGTCGTGACTTTATTATCCTTTTTATAAAAGAATAATTTTCCTTTAAAGGCTCTTATTATTTGATCCTCAGCAGAACCTGTTGAAATAGAACAAATACCATCTACCCTCATTTCATCCCTATTTAAATAATGAGTAGCGAGATCGGCTAATTGAGCTTCAATATCTAGATTCTTTTTTGTAACAAAAGAGACTGAGGTTAGATAATCTCTTACTTGTAAGTTGGTGAGACCTAAGTTTTGATGTCCATAAAAGAGTAATTTATTATAAGCACCTAAAATATCAACATCTTGATATTGGTCAGCCGCCTCCATTATTACTTGACCTCGTGTTTTATTATTTTTTTTATCTTTTTTAACTAAATAAGCCAAATAAATACTCAAAACTTCGTAAGTAAAATCCTTTACCAAATTCTTTTCTTTACCCGAGATCATTTTTTTCCAAGCTGTAACTCCTAGAGCTATTTGTTGCAAAGCGGCATTTATAGGAGGATTATTTTTAATAAATTTATCTTTATTTAATCCAATCCATAATATTTTATAATTGCCTTTATTTAAAAGATCTATAAAATCAACATAAAAATCATCTATGGTAAACTTAGGATGATTTCGAAAAATACTAAAATCATCAGAAAGACTTCGCATACTACTTCCCCTAAAAACAACATTTGTTCTATTCCAGTACTTAAATTTTATTTGATTAGCTCTTTCCTTTAAAAAATTAGGAGCTCCATCGTCATGTATAATTATCCCTCCCATAGAAAAAAATGGTCTTTTTTTGTCCATATTTATGAGATTATTTTTCCCAGATTCATCTAAAAATAATTTAAACATTGATGAATAGCATACTATTCTACTCATTATTAAGCTAGTTCTATAACATATTTTATTTACAATGTTTTTAGAGAAATCAATTACTCAAAACCACCCCAATAGAGAATTCTCTTTTCCTAGGATAAAAAAGCCCACGAGATTTTCATCTCGTGGGCTGTGTGTAAACTATTTTTCTTTCCGAAGGACTAAAAGAGCGAGGGTGAAGTTGTAAACAATCCCTGACACAGACAGAAGTGATCCTCCAATCGTCCAAGGCCACGTGACAAGAAGTGTCAGAAAGCATGCAAATGCCGTGATTGCAAACATCCAGAAAGCTTGTCGGTCTGGATGCTTCCAAAGACTTCTAAGAAGAGGAAATCCTGAAATGTTCAACGCCACGACTCCCGCGACTACTCCATACTCTGGTGAAAGAGTTTGCCAAAGCAATACTGAAATGGCGGAGCCGATAGCCGAGACTATCTCGACTTTTGTCCAAATCCATTCACCCAATTTGAGTTGAACAAAAAGTACAGCCATGGCACCGAGCGTGTAGCTAAGAGCCAAAGCGTAAGGCTGATGAGTTGCAATGGTACTTCCGAGAATTACCAAATCAATCACCACCCACATGAGCCACGAAGCAGTGCTTGTCAGAGCTGCTTTGCCCCGCCAAACTTTTCCAGCGAACCACGAGAGATTGATAAACGAGATGATTCCTGCTGAGGTAATGAGGAATTCTTTCATTAAGCCTATCCCAGAAAATCAGCCACCTGCTGATAATCTTGAATTGTTCTTTGGTTTGACTGAGTGCGAGTAGCTTTGATGGCCAGCTCACGGATTTCTTTTCTTTCAGACTCCAAAAGTGGGACCTTCCGAATGATGTCGATGACAACGCGAGGAATGATTCCTCCTCGTATCTCGACATAGTCTTTCACTGTTTCGATTAGTTCTGCAGAAGTCACGGGGACTTTTGCCTCATCAAGTTCTCTGAATGTTTTTGCCATATTGGTTTTTAATTCCGAATGAACAATAACATGGATTTGGGGTGGTGTCTATAAGAAAGAGTTACCGGTTTTTATACCCCTTCTTTCCTGAATAAGGATTATAATTCCCCCTTGATGAAAAATTATCAAACTTTACTTTGTTTGGGGATGTTCTAAAACTTGGATATACATACCTACCTATTGAGGGTTTGTAATATCCTTTAACACTTACTGTTTTTGCTTCTGCAATTCCAGAGAATAAACTAAAACTTAAAACTAACGCTAGACCTAAAATTATTTTTTTCATTTTTTAATAATGAGCTAGCGAGGGATTCTTGTCAATAAAAAAGCCCCGATCCTGCGATGGGGGCATTTAAAGAGCTGGCTAACGTCTGGGAAATTGCAATAATCTTGGAAGGATTTTAATTCGTACCCCTCTGTCTAGAAGTTCTGAGACCTCAGGTTGAATAATAGTTTTCATGGTTCTCACATGTCTCCTACTTATTCTTCCTGGTCTAGGAATTGATTTGAGGTATTCCACCGAGGGTTCTACTCCGGTGAAGTTAGGGATAGTTGGGAATCCACGAGTCTCATATTCGAGAGTACCTGTTTCTTCGTTAACTTTGCAACGAAGGACTTCGTAAATCGAATCATACCCTCCTTCAGGATCATTTTCTGCGTCACCAGTTTCTCTTAAGATCATTCTGTTTCCACGGTTTAAACAAGCGGTGTCTATTTGGGCAGTGTTCATTATTTTCTCCTAATTCCTAATACGGGACTTTATCCTTTTAATTTTTATTGTCAAATAAGCTTCATCACGTTCACAACGCATACATGTTCACTGGTTAAGATTAGTGACCACATCTTTTAGTTTTTCCAACTCATCAGGTTTAAAATCTCTGAAACTTCCTGTTGAGATTCTTACTTGCTTACCAGCTTGGGTAATAAAAATCTTTCTAGCGAGAACAGCTTCTTTAAAGCTTGTACTAATTTTTTCTGCAATATTTCTTAGATATGAATGTATTTCTTCAATTGTTTCAAACACTCCTTCAGATTCTAGAGCAACCCATATTTCTGATTCTGAATAAGGTTGTATTTCCAATTTCGGTTTTAGTTCTTTTTTTGGTTCTCCTTCCATAATTAAAGTATACCAATAATGTTCAGAACATTCACGTCAGTGGACCCGACAGGACTCTTCCCTTACTAGGAATGAGTCATTATAAAAACAACCAATAAGACACTTAAAAAATTCGTGGTCACGAATATTTTAGTCGCCGTCGCTCCTAAAATTTCTCGACCCCGGCTCGCGGTTTCTTCTGCTGAAGAAATATCGCTCCGCCTTCCACACACACGAAAAAACCTCCCGCAGGGGAGGTTTTTTCAGTTTGGTGGACCCGACAGGACTCGAACCTGCCACCCCCTCAGTGCAAGTGAGGTGCTCTACCAGATGAGCTACGGGCCCGTATTCTAACAATTTGGTAACAGAAAGCATTATACCTAATTTTAATCTTAGTTCAAGCTTGTTGCCTACCTGTGTATATAGTCTATATCAAGTGAGTATTAAAGGAGGTACACTATATATAGTAAAGGTCGGGATTTAATATTCTTATAAAGATATAAACTATGAAAACCCTTCATATAATCTCTTCAATTCTTCTAATTGTGGGAGGTTTGAATTGGCTTCTCGTCGCGTTGTTTGGGTGGGATATTGGAACTCTCTTTGGAGGACAGACTGCTCCAATCTCTCAGATCATTTACATCCTTGTTGGTCTTTCTGCTATTTTCGAACTCTTTTCTCACAAAAAACACTGCAAGATGTGTGGTGATTCAAATACTTGCAAAACATGTGACGAGACAAAACAAATGTAATTTATTTTTTAAATTATATCTTAAAACACTCCACAAATGCGGAGTGTTTTGATTTTCTCTATTTTCCAAACATATTTTTTGAACGAAGATTGCGGTGATACTTGATAGCAAAACGATGTGCTTCACTATTTGCAAGGAGTATTGATACTCCTTGCGTTTTTATTTTTCCTTTTTCACCGATGATTGCTTGAGGTTTGTGTTTTTCGTTTTTTGTGACGGCGACTAGGTCAATGTTGAAACCTTTTCTTTTTAATACTTCTTTGGCGATATTTAGTTGCGCGGGTCCTCCGTCTACTACAATCAAGTTTGGTAGAGGCCATTCGTGATGACTAAGGCGGCGTTCGAGAATTTCTTCCAAACTAGCAATGTCATTAATTCCCTTTCTGCGAATTTTAAACATACGATAATCTGATTTTTTTGCGACACCATCCTCTATTACCACCATTACTCCAATCATTGCAGTTCCTTGAAGGTGAGCGACGTCGTACGCTTCGATGCGTGTACAATGTCTGTCTTTGTACAGAGAAGCGTCTTTCTGTACAAAGACAGACATTGTACGCTTAATAAGCGACACGTCCCGAATATGTCCTAGCGCAAAAATCTGACGCTTTATCTTCCCTGCTTGTTCAAATTTTTGAGCCTTCGCAAGAGCTTTCATTTCACTTGTAAGCTTCTTCACAAGCTCGCCCTTTTTACCTTCAAAGAAAAGTTTTATATTTCGAATTGTTTTTGAATATTCAGACTTTGTGACAGCTCCAATACAAGTCCCCGGACACAATCCTATTTGATAATTGAAACAAGATTTTTTTGAATTCAGTGCACATCGACTATCACGATACGGAAAAATCTTTCGAATAATTTTCAAAGCTTCGACAAGCATGGTTCCACTGGTGAATGGTCCGAACTCATATTTCACAGCCAACTCTCCAGCAATCTTTTGATGTTCTAAATCTCGTCCCCTCACAGTCATTACTCGTGGAAAATCTTCGTCTGTGACAACCACGTAATTAAAACTTTTGTTATCTTTTTCTTTAGTGTTGTACTTTGGCTGATACTTTTTTATAAGAGAAGCTTCCAGAATGAGTGCTTCGAGTACGGAGTCTGTTTTTTGAAACTCAACTTTATCTGCAAGTGATACCATATCGGCAATAAGTACGCTTCTGGTTTTTAGAAGATCACTAGCAAAATAGCTCTTCACGCGATCGCGAAGAGAGGTTGCTTTACCTATATAAAGAATAGTCTTCCCTTTTTTGAAGAAATATACTCCTGGAGAATCGGGAAGTTTCTTTGTAGTAGCAAGTGATTTTGACATAATTATTTTCCCAAAACCTTTTTCAAATACTTCCCTGTAAAGCTTTTAGGATTGTTGGCGACTTCTTCAGGAGTTCCTTTTGCGACGATTTGTCCTCCGTTTACTCCTCCTTCAGGACCGATGTCTATGATAAAGTCGGAAGATTTAATGAGATCCATATTGTGCTCGATAATCAAAACAGTATTTCCTTTGTCTACAAGTTTCTGCATGATTTCAATTAATTTTTTAACATCTTCGTAGTGAAGTCCGATAGTAGGCTCGTCAAGTAAGTAGATTGACTTCTGAATATGAGGTCGATACAACTCTGAAGAAACTTTCACACGCTGAGCTTCTCCACCAGAAAGTGTGGTTGCTGATTGTCCGAGCTTCAAATATCCAAGACCTACATCATCAAGACTTTTCAAACGATCAGAAATTGAGGGAATATCTTCGAAGAAAGACAAGGCTTCTTCAACTGTCATTTCGAGCACATCATAAATATTTTTCTTTTTGTATTTTACTTCGAGTGTTTCTTTCATGAAGCGTTTGCCGTTGCAAACATCGCAAGTGACATACACGGTTGGGAGAAAATGCATTTCAACTTCAATTTGTCCATTTCCCTGACAAGTCTCACATCTTCCACCTTTTACGTTAAAAGAAAATCGATTTGCTTTCCAACCTCGTGCTCGAGCTTCTGAAGTTTCGGCAAACATATCTCTAATATGTGTGAATGCTCCTGTATATGTAGCAGGGTTTGAACGAGGAGTTCTTCCTATTGGAGACTGGTCGATGAGGATGACACGTCCTAGATATTCACTTCCTGTGAAGCTTCCGCAATTGAAAACTGACGCTGTGCGTTTTCGCATCTCCAGTCGTGCTTGAAGATTTTTGTAAAGTATTTCATACACAAAAGAAGATTTTCCAGACCCAGACACACCAGTGACAGTGATGAGACGTCCGAGAGGAATGTCTACATTTAAATCTTTAATATTAAAAACATTTCCTCCGCGGATTGAGAGCTTGCCCGCTTCTTTATCGCGTCTTTTTTCCGGAATCTCGATTACAGTTTCTTCACGAAGATAGCTGAGAGTAAGTGATCCTGAAGTATTTTTCTTTGCGGTCAAAAGTTCGTCGAGATATCCTGATACCACCACTTCTCCTCCGTGAACTCCAGCTCCTGGACCAATGTCGACAATATAATCAGCGGCATAAATTGTATCTTCATCGTGCTCGACGACGATAATAGTATTGCCGGCATCTCGAAGACTAATGAGGGTTTTAATAAGGCGGTCGTTGTCTCGCTGATGAAGACCAATAGTCGGCTCGTCGAGAACATACAAAGCTCCTACAAGTCCAGAACCAAGCTGTGAAGCAAGACGAATACGCTGGGCTTCTCCTCCTGAAAGTGTGTTGGCTCGACGAGAAAGTGAGAGGTAGTCGATACCCACGTCGTTCATAAAATTCAGACGTGCTTGGATTTCTTTTACCACCACTTTTGAAATTTCTTTTTCTTTTGGAGAAAGTTTTAGTTGTTTGAAAAACTCGAGCGCGTCTTTAATCGACATGTCTACTAAATTAATAATATTCACCTTGTGTGGATGGTGCCCATCCACACTCAAACCAAGAAAAACATGCAGAGCTTCAGGTCGAAGTCTCGCACCATTACATACTGGACATGCTTCGTTTACAAAAAATCCTCGAGTGCCGAGACCGTTACATTCAACACAAGCACCATACGGAGAGTTGAAAGAGAAAAGTCGTGGTTCGATTTCAGGATATGAAAAACCATCAAAAGGACACATGAATTTTGAAGAAATCAAATGATTGTCGGTGGGTGTGACAATACGAAGTAAACCTTCAGCTTCTTCGAGAGCTTTTTCGATTGCTTCATTTAAGCGCTCATCAAATGCTTCTTTTGTTTTTTTGTCTTTTGAAACAAGTTCGGATACATAAAAAGTATCTACAAGCACATCGATGTCGTGTTTTTTTGTTTTTGAAAGAATGATCTGCTCGCGAAGCTTGTATTTTTTTCCGTCTACCATTACCTCTTCATATCCTTTTCCAAGCAAATCATAGAGAAGCTGATAATATTCACCTTTTCGTCCAACAACAAGCGGTGCATAAATAGAAAAAGTTAGATCGGAATACGCCACACCCATTACTTGTTTTTTAGTATCCTTTGCATCAATTTGATTTACTGTCTTTACAATACTTTCAAGAATTTCTTCTTTTGAAAGTTTTTTGATTTCCCTTCCACATTTTAAACAATGAGGTTTACCAATACGCGCAAAAAGAATACGCAGATAATCGTAGATTTCAGTGATGGTTGCCACTGTCGAACGTGGGTTGTTGGATCGAGATTTTTGATCGATAGAGATAGCAGGAGAAAGACCTGTGATTTCGTCGACATCAGGCTTTTGCATCTGGCGGAGAAATTGCCGAGCGTAAGAAGAAAGAGACTCAACATAACGTCGCTGACCTTCGGCAAAAATAGTATCGAAAGCAAGAGATGATTTTCCAGAACCAGAAAGACCTGTGATTACAATCATCTTGTTGCGAGGCATCTCGACAGTAATATCTTTCAAATTGTGAGTCCGAGCACCTTTTACTACGATTTTGCCTTCCCCGTGGTTGTTCTTAGAGTTTTCTTTCATAACAGGGACATGGTACAGGAAATCGGTCAAATGCTCAACTAAATTTAAAGAATGTGGGAATTCTAGTGGACACAGTTAACAAAAGATGTGTAGGTCTTGTTGATATGGTTGGTGATGTTCGCACCAGAGAAAATGATCCACGATTGGTTTGTGTCCGGTGCATACTCTGTACTTGACCAATAGACAGCGTTACTTGCAAAACCCGAACTACCAGTAGTGCCCCCTGCATAATACAAAGCTTTCAATTCTTCTATAGTAGGTAATCTCTCTCCAAAATTAGCACATAATGTATTGCTATTATACCAAGTTACGTCTGATGAACCGTTATAAATCATAGGGTTCTTTTTATCCCACACCACAATATCTCCTATATCAGAAACAGACCATAATTTTTTTGGATTGGAGTTTAATTTAGCTGAAACAGCGTAGTGAGTGTTATCAAGAGTGAAAAAGGCAGCAGAACCACCAGACTTATTAATACCATCGATTATCGCACTCACAGCAGAAGAAGCCATAGAATAATCCCCTGTATTATTAAAAGATAATTCTGCCTGATTTTTTACGCTCTTTAAATCAGATTTAATAGCTGCTTCTTGAGCTTTTGCTCTTAAGGTACTTACACCTGCTAAAATCACTGATGAGAAGAGGGTAATAATAGAGATAACGACAAGAAGTTCAATGAGGGTGAATGCTTGTGTAGAATTTTTTTTATTTTCCGTCATAAAATTAGATTATATCAGAGGTTTCTAACTCTTAGAAACCCCTAAACAAAAAACCAGCCTCGGGGGAGGCTGGGGGGTAAGATTTTCTGAAATGACTTCGACTAACCGTCGCAAGCGGCTTCTCTGGAGTGAAGTGCTCCTGGAAGTTTTTCTTCGAGCCATGCGAAGGCTTCATCACTTCCCTGTTGAAAAGGACAGAATTCTTCTCGGACGAAAACTTGTTCAGATTGTTGCTGTTGTTGTTGCTCGGACAATTGTTGTCCGACCGGTTGCTGATGTTGTGAGCTATTCATGATGTTCTGAAAAAATCTTACACTAAAAGTGGAAAATAAAAAAGCCACCCTCCCTTTCGGGTGGGTGGCTGATAAACAGAATAGATAGACTATCCAATTCCCAAAAGAATATTGTTGACGTTTTTTACGACAGTATCCCTTTTGAGGTTGGCATCCACTTCCACAATCTCAAACCCTTCGTCTTGAAGGTAATCAAGGATGGGTTCGATTTCTTCTTTGTAGCTTGTGTGCAGACGCTTCAGGATTTTGAAAGTGGAACTATCGTCATCCCGATGTTCCCGCCTATACCTGTCCTGGCAATTCCGGATGACAGTTTCTTCCGATGCTTGAAAATGAAGAACCAAAATCTTCGCATGAGGATTTCGTTTCTTCAAAAAATCACACAGAAGTTTGCATTGCAGATATTTCCGTGGAATGCCATCAAAAAGTAGACGGCGGTGCTTTGGGATATGCCTGAGGTAATCGAAGAGTACCTCGCACAATTTCTGACACGGCACCATTTCTTGTTGAGACATGTAAACATCTGCGAGACGATCAAACTCTGGGTCATGTTTCCGCCTCAACTTGAGGACATGACTCATTTCGACATGAACAAAACCTTCATTGTTTCCATGTTCATCATGAAGCGCTCTGCAAGCGGAACCTTTGCAAGCCCCGTTGGGACCGATGACGATACCGTAATCATACTGATATGCTTGTGTAGAATTCAAAACTAACTCCTCCTATTTAATTGTTGATGTTTGTACCACTTTTCCACTAAAAAGTAGCAAAAGTTTCTCCGACAAAATAACACACTAATGAGAAAACACCAAGTCTTGCTTAATTACCCTCGTCCGTATTCCCGCTTATTCTTTATTCCCTTATTGGAGTCTTTCTTTTCCTTCACTGCTTTCTTCTCTTTCTTCACACCACGATCTAAAAGAGAACGAATTTCATCACGCAAGAGCGCAGCTGTTTCGAAGTCAAGTTCTTTTACAGCTTCTTCCATTTCAGCTTGCTTTTGTTTGATAAGTTTCTTTGGGTCTTTCTGGTATGCATCTTCATCCATTGTGAGAAGTGTCCTGATTGTCTTTTGATGTTCATTTTCAATATCTTCAGTAATATCTTTTATGCGTTTTATAATCGTGGTTGGGGTGATGCCGTGTTTGGTATTGTAATCAGTCTGAATTTTTCTTCGACGTTCTGTCTCTTGCATGGCTCGATCCATTGAACCTGTAATTCTATCGGCGTATAAAATAACTTTTCCTTCGGAGTTTCTGGCTGCGCGTCCGATAGTTTGGATGAGTGCTTGGTCTGAACGGAGAAAACCTTCTTTGTCGGCGTCAAGAATACCAATGAGAGCAACTTCAGGAAGATCGAGTCCTTCTCGAAGAAGATTCACACCGACGATTATGTCGAAAGTTCCCTTGCGAAGTTCTGTCAGGATTTTAATTCGATCAAGTGTCAGAATATCGCTATGAATATATTCTGCTTTAATCTTTTTTTCTTTTAAATATTCACTCAAGTCCTCTGCCATTTTTTTGGTAAGAGTAGTAGCAATAACTCGAAAACCTTTTTTAATAGTTTTTTCTGCTTCTTCAATGAAATCAAAAATCTGCCCTTGATAGTGTGAATTTGAAACAATAGGACGCACTTCAATGACGGGATCAATAAGACCAGTAGGACGAATAATCTGCTCGGCAACATTCTGACTTTCCGCTATTTCAAATTTTCCTGGAGTAGCAGAAGTGTAAATCGTCTGTCCAACCCGCTCTTCAAATTCACCAAACTTCAAAGGACGATTATCTTTTGCAGAAGGAAGACGAAAACCGAAATCCACCAAGCTCTGTTTTCGTGAAGCATCTCCTGCGTACATTCCATTAAGTTGAGGTACTGTCACATGCGACTCGTCGATGATTGTCAAAAAATCGGGAGTACCGTCTGCTTTTTTGGGAAAGTATGCAAGTAAAGAATCGGGAGCCTCACCAGGAGCTTTTCCTGAAAAATGCCTAGAATAGTTTTCAATACCATTACAATATCCAACTTCACGAAGAAGCGCCAAGTCGTAGTTGGTTCTCCTTTTCAATCTATCTGCTTCGAGAAGCTTCCCTTCTTTTGTAAATTTCTTAAGCTGAACTTCGAGTTCAAGTTTAATATCCTTAATAGCTCGCTCACGTTCTTCTTTTGGTGTCACGAAATGTTTTGCTGGAAAAAGAAAAAATGAATCAACCTCCTCGATAATCCGTCGAGTCATCTCATCAATCTTCAATATACTTTTTATTTCCCCCGGAACAAAATCAATTTTATAAATCACTCGCTCGTTTATCGGCATTATCTCCATTGAGTTTCCAAGTGCGCGGAATTTTCCTGGTGCCATGTCGGCATTGGTACGGTCAAAATATATTCCGATGAGTTTTCGAATAAGTTCGGCACGATCGCTTTTCATTCCTTTGGAAATTTTCAAATGCACTTTTTCGTATTCATCAGGATTTCCCAAACCATAAATACAAGATACCGAGGCTACGATGATCACGTCTTTTCTGGTGAGAAGTGCTTGGGTGGAAGCATGGCGAAGTCGGTCAATCTCGGCATTGATCTGCGCTTCCTTCTCTATATATGTATCAGTGACCGGCATATACGCTTCTGGCTGATAGTAGTCGTAGTACGAAACAAAATAGTGCACGGCATTTTCAGGGAAAAATTCTTTGTATTCCTGAGCGAGTTGAGCGGCGAGTGTTTTGTTGTGGGCGATAACAAGAGTGGGTTTGCCGATTTGGGCAATAATATTCGCTGCGGTAAATGTTTTCCCGGATCCCGTTATACCCAAAAGAGTCTGGTGTTTTAAACCTTTTTTTACACCCTCGACCAAGCTTTTAATAGCCATTGGTTGGTCTCCCGCTGGCTGAAAAGTATTATGTATCTTAAATAATGACATGGGTTGATACTATCGTATTTTGGTGGTATTGTCACCGGCAGAGGTAAAAAATTATGATAAAACCCATCACCCCAAACCAATTGGCAATAATACTCGGAGAATTTCCGGGAGAAAACCCAGAAAGGATTGAAACATTTATCAGAGGGCTCGGAAAAGGCCCTCAAAACGAAATGACGGTTCCCGAGGAACAGAAAGATCCGATGACGGAATACGACGTCATGATTCTGCCCGAAGACCAAGAAAAAAAGTAACATTCAACACCGCCGGCGAGGTTCCCCCCCTCGCTGGCTTTTTTTATAAATACTCCTGCAAAAACTTCTCTTTCATCTCACTAAAAGTATCATTCAAAATAGCTTCTCTCATATCATCAACAAGCTTCACAAGAAAATGTAAGTTGTGAATCGAAGCAAGCGTTCCCGCCAACATTTCTTTCGCATGAAAAAGATGGGCGACATACGCTCGGGTATAATTTTTACATGCATCACAACTACAATCTTCATCAATCGGTGAAAAATCATCTCGATACTCTTTATTCAAAATATGAATCTTCCCTTTTCGTGTATACAAAGTACCTGTCCGTCCAAGACGTGTCGGACTAGTACAATCAAAAAGATCACAACCATTCTCAACGGCCATAAATAAATCTTCGGGTTCACCAATACCAAGAAGATGTCGAGGCTTTTCTTCAGGGAGAATTCCATTTACCCATTTCACAGCTGTTTCCATATCTTCTTTTGCAAATGATCCGCCAATGCCATATCCATCAAAACCTTTTCCATCCACTTCCATCTCTCCAATTATCTTCGCACTTTCTTTTCGCAAATCTTCATGACGTCCTCCTTGCACAATTCCAAAAAGCGCCTGCCTCTCACTTATGTCTTTACTCTTGTGATATTCCAAACTTCGCTTTCCCCAACGATGTGTGCGGTCGAGAGCCTGACGTTGATATGCAAAAGGCTCCATCGGCGAAGTGCATTCATCAAAAGCAAAAATAATATCCGCACCGATAGCATGCTGGATTTCAATTGAACGCTCGGGAGTGAAGTAGTGAGCAGAGCCGTCGAGATGCGAACGAAACATCGCACCATCGTGGTCGATATCTACAAGTTTTGGTTTTGCCTCTTCTGGTGCTGCTGTGAGTATTGGCTCTGTCGAAGGCTTTAATAGTTTTCCAATTCCCTTTCCATACGCAGAACCAAGAGAAAAAACTTGAAAGCCTCCTGAATCTGTCATAGTAGGACCACTCCAATTCATAAATTTTCCAAGTCCCCCTGCTTTTTCAATACGTTCGTGTCCGGGTTGCAAATAAAGGTGATATGTATTTGAAAGCACCACCTGTGCACCCACCTCTTTTACCTGATCAGGATTCAAAGCTTTTACTGTTGCTTTAGTTCCCACAGTCACAAAAGCCGGAGTCTTGATGACTCCGTGCTTTGTCTCGAGTTCTCCCGCACGTCCGAGAGTTCCTTCGAGTTTCTTTTGAATGGTGAATACAATGGCAGTCATTGTTACTTAACCCCAAGCAATTCAACTTCAAAAATCAAAGTAGCGTTTGGAGGAATGACACCACCTGCACCTTGTGCTCCATAGCCAAGCTCTGAAGGAATAGTAAGTTTTCGCTTTCCACCGATTTTCATTCCAGCAAAACCCTCATCCCAACCCTTGATAACCTGACCTACTCCAAGAGTAAAGACAAAAGGCTGACCTCGGTCGTATGAGCTGTCGAATTTTGTTCCGTTTGTAAGTGTTCCAGAATAATTTACAGTGACCTGCTGACCAGCTTTTGCTTCAGCTCCTGTACCTACTACTTCATCCTGAATAATAAGACCGTCTGCGGTTGTAATTGGTTCCATAGTTGTTTTTTTAATTTGTGTTGATGTTGTTGCTTCATTATTAATTACTTCTACTGATGTTGTCGCTACCTCCAAACTTACATTACTTTGCACTTTATTATTATTTGAATAAAAAGCTAAACCTCCAAAGAAGATAGCTACAACAGCGATTGTGACAACCACCGCTACCCATGTATTTTTTGTTGTTTGGTTCATGAAAATACTATAGCATTTTTTAATTTATAATTTTATTGACAAAACACCAGATTATTGTAATAGATTTTTTTGTATTTTTCTTTTGACCGTATATAATGCTAGACCTATGCACACAATAAAAAACATAATCGGTAGAGAAATATTAGATTCACGAGGCAACCCAACAGTCGAAGTTGATGTTACTCTCAAAGATGGATCATTCGGACGAGCAGCAGTTCCTTCAGGAGCATCCACTGGAAGTCATGAAGCAATCGAACTTCGAGATGGAGGCAAGCGATACGGAGGCAAAGGCGTACAAAAAGCTGTTATGAACGTAAACACAGCAATCCTCAAGACTCTAAAAGGAAAAGCTTTCAACCAAAAGACTCTCGATGAAGCAATGATTGCTCTCGATGGTACAGAAAACAAAGGAAAACTTGGTGCCAATGCAATCCTTGGTGTCTCTCTTGCCTTCTCACACGCAGCCGCACAAGCCGAAGGTAAACCTCTTTACAAATATTTCGCTCAGATTGCAAAGACAGGAAAACCAATGTCTCTCCCTCTTCCAATGATGAATATTTTGAATGGTGGAAAGCATGCCGAGAAATCTACAGACCTTCAAGAATTTATGATCATGCCAGTAGGAGCAAAATCTTTTGGACACGCTCTTCAAATAGGAACAGAAGTTTTTCATTCTCTTAAAAAAATTATTCACAACAAAGGATTTAGCACTTCAGTTGGAGACGAAGGAGGTTTTGCTCCATCACTTCCATCAAACGAAGCTGCTATTGAAATAATCCTCGAAGCTATCGAGTCTGCTGGATACAAACCAGGAAAAGATATTGCTATCGCTATCGATGGTGCTGCTACTGAGCTTTACAAAGACGGTGCATATCATCTTGCAAGCGAAAAACGTACTCTCACTTCTTCTGAAATGGTAGCTTTCTACGCTGAATGGATCAAGAAATATCCTATCGTATCTATCGAAGACGGATTTTCAGAAGACGATTGGGAAGGTTGGAATCTTATGACCAAGACTATCGGAAAAAAAGTTCAGATTGTTGGAGATGATCTTTTTGTTACCAACATCACTCGACTTCAAAGAGGTATCGATGAAAAGTCTGCAAACTCAATCCTTATCAAGCTCAACCAGATTGGTACAGTTACCGAGACTATCTCAGCAATCAAGATGGCTCACAAAGCAGGAATGACCGCAGTTGTCTCTCATCGTTCAGGAGAAACCGAAGACACCACTATCTCACACTTTGTAGTAGGACTTGGTTGTGGACAGATAAAGACTGGTTCACTTTGCCGTTCAGAACGTGTTGCCAAATACAACGAGCTTCTCCGAATCGAAGAAGCTCTTGGAAGCAAAGCAGTGTTTGCAGGTAAAGGGGCGTTCAAAGGATAGAAAAGAAAACTAAAAAACAAAAAATAGATAAGTTTCAAAGGTTAATTTTTCAAAAAGGGGTTGGGTGGGTCTGGCCTTTTTAAAAATTGAACCTGCGAAACTTATCTATTTTTTGTTTTTTAGTTTTACTTTTTTAACTTTTCAAAAATCTTAATTAGCGGTGAAAGTAGAACCAACAGTAGAAGAACCGTTTATAACAAGATTTCCTTCGCTGTAATCAAAATCTGGACTATCTTTGTAAAAGATAACGTCATATTTTTTTCCAGTTTCTGTATTTCTTGAAATAAACACATTTACATCAGAATAAGTACCCGCTTGAAGCTTGATTGCTCCAAGAATGTAAGGGAACTTTGATGTGTCTTTATTCTCTCGTACTGCTATCCAATACGGCTTGTCGATAGTAACTTTTGAGACTAATACTGAACTGCCAGCTTTTTGCTCTGGAACTGTAAGCCAATCTCCAGCTTCCAAAGTAGTGCTTGTTGCATCTTGAAAAACTACTCTTGAATTATCTAACTCCTTCTTTTCACTAAAAGGCTTGTTGATGCTGTTACCAATAATAAATCCGATAACAAGACCGACTACCAACGCTATTGCAATATATTTGTCGAAGACAAAACCTTCTGATTTTTTTTGTATTTCTTGGTTCATAGAAACATTATACTACACCCCTACTAGAAGCAAAATTGATAAATATCGTCTATAATCTCTCGATGAATATTGTTTTACGTATCATCCTCGTGCTTTTGGTGGTCTTTTTTGGTTCACAAAAAGACACTTTTAGTTCATTCAATAAAAACTTTGCAAAAAGTTACTATTTTGAACATTGCATAGTAGCAAAAGAAAGTTCAAAAGATTCTCCTCTTCATGTGGTGCAGGTGGTAGACGGAGACACAATTCAAGTAAGTAAAGATTGCAAGCCTGTGACAGTGCGTTTGATAGGTATCAACACACCAGAAACCGTAGACCCAAGACGCACAGTGGAATGTTTCGGACACGAAGCTTCAAATCGTGCAAAAGAAATACTTTCAAATGTTGATGTAAAAATCGAGACAGACCCATCACAAGATACCTACGACAAATACGGAAGACTTCTTGGATATGTCATCATGCAAGACGGCACTAATTTTAATCAAAAAATGATAGCCGAAGGCTATGCTTATGAATATACCTACAACACTCCATATCGATATCAAAAAGAGTTCAAAGAAGCACAAAAGTCTGCGCAAAAAGAAGACCTCGGATTGTGGGCAAAAAATACATGTGATGGTAAAAAGTAAGCGTAGTAAGTTGACATATACAAATAAAATTGTATTATAAAAAACAGAAAGCAAGATTATGAGAACATTCACATCACAATCACCGCAGATATTCACAGCAATTATCGACAGGCACAAGATGATTGGGTACAAACCCGGAGTCATTGCACTTGTCGAAGGAACGGACGAAGAAGTGTTCCTTCCCTTCCACCTCATGAGGAAGCTCGGGAGAATGGAGAATGGAGACCCAGTCTTCACAGGCGAAGAATCCGCCCTTCGAAGAGTCGATATTGGTGAAGAAGTCTTCTTCACCCCCAATATCAATCCCAATGGCAAGGGCAGAGCTTCAAGCTGGGCACCCAAGGGCTCTTTTGAGCAAAGTGGTCAAAGATGCCCTTTGACCACGTGGGGTGAGAGATTCAGAAACAGGTGGAGAAGCTTGTTTTCTAAAGCTTCCAAAAAAGCTCCCGTGACACCACCTATCTCTCTCGCTCCACCTCGGATCGATCTGTCAACTCGGACAATCAAAGTGTCTTTCAACACAAAAGATTGTCGTCTCTTCCGAATCTGGGACAACAGACCAGACGGATGTCGCAACCAAATCGACTGTGGCCACTTGAAAAATCTGGCCAGCCGGATGTACATCAAGGGGTCTATCGGACCAGACATCACCGTCGAAGTCCACGAAGGTCGTGGTGTTTGGACTCTCTGCGAGAAAAATCCTCTCGAGGACGCACCGTTTTCCCCCGAGTAGCACGAACAAAACACCTGGTATCAAGCCCCGCGCTTGGTACCAGTTTTTTATATTTATTTTCCAAAAACAATATTTATAATAGACAGGACAATTGAAAACAAGACAGCTGTCAAAAATCCACTAACCTCAAAACCTGGGACAATCTTGGTAGCAAGAAGAATGAGCAGTGCATTAATAACCAAAGAAAAAAGCCCGAGTGTTAAAATATTAATGGGCAAAGTTAATACAAATAAAATCGGTTTAATAAAAATATTAATAAGAGCAAGTACAAAAGTTGCAAGGAGAGTTGTCCAAATTCCTGGAAGCACTACTCCAGGTACAATCCACGAAGCAATTGCAAGAGCTAAAGCACTCAATAAAAAATGTATAATCATACAAATATTATACCCTAAAGATTTCCTTTTATCTTGGCAAGTTCATGCTGATGCTCTTTCATCACTGCCATAGTTGCAGTCATTTGGTCTATTCCGCTATCAGTCTTTGCTTTTACTTTTTCAGCAATCTTCTGGAAAAACTCTGGGTTTTTAGTAATCATGGCTATCATTTTTTCCTGCTCCTCTTTAGGAACACCTTTCATCTGTCTTTCCAACATCTTTCTCATCAATAATTCTTTTATCATATATTATTTATATCAGAATTCAGATCTAAACACACGGAATTTAAGCAATACCTCTTGCCAGTTGGAGTTTCAGGAGCGTCATCAAATACATGTCCAAGATGGGATTTGCACTTACTACATACGACTTCAGTTCTTTGCATGCCATGAGTATTATCTTCTACAAATTCCACGCTTCCAGGTATCGCATCAAAAAAGCTTGGCCACCCTGTTCCTGAATCAAATTTAGTATCTGAATCAAAAAGTCTCTGTCCACAGACTTTGCATGTATAAACACCCTTCTCTTTAGTATTCCAATACTTACCTGTAAAAGGAGGTTCTGTAAATTTACCTTTTGGTTCATCGTCATTCATACATATTATTCTACTCCGCCTTTGCATCTTTGTCATGAAAAATATACAATCCTAGAGTGTCAAAACGTGGATTTACCCTCATCGAACTTCTTGTTGTTATCTCTATTATTGGACTATTCTCATCAATCATTGTAGCGGGGGTTAGTACACTAAGATCTAGAGCACAAGAAGCAACTATTAAGTCTGATTTAAAGAGTATAAAAACTCAAGCAGAATTATCATTTAATAATACGGGAGATTATTCCACAGCTTCTGCTGCTGTAAATACAATAATCGAAGGTATTAATAAGTCTGGTGGTACTGCTACTTTCTATACTTTAGACAACACTCACTATGCTGTGTCAGCTAAACTAAACTCAGACCCCACAAAAAGCTGGTCTGTTTCTGATCAAGGGAATATTGTAGTTTGGGATACGACCAATCAAAGCACGTCAAATTGGAATACTGCCGTTACCGCCTGTGCTAATAGTGGTGGAAGATTACCTGCCATCGAAGAGCTTAAGTCGTTTTTTGATGCTGGGGGAAAATTCCTCGTAGAATCTGGGGCATACTGGTCGAGTACCGCAGATACGAACCTCGCCCAGGGAATGTACCCCAACGGCATCCGCCTGAACGCCAACAAGGTCAGCAACTTCCGTGTGCGCTGTGTCCGATAGAATTTTATTTTTCAACAAACAACCTCACAAGTTGTATATCTCGATAGCTCACATTTGGACCAAGGGCATTTTTGACAGGGGCTAAACGCCAATCGCCATTTTTCTTGTGATAAGTTCGAAGAGATTTTTCAATATCTTCATATTTTTTCTTTGAGATAGGTTTTTTCAAATACTCGATTTCTTTTAAAGTAATAAGTCCCATTTCTAGCAATTTCTCTATGTGATTTAAAATAGTTTCTTCGGTCATTCCACGATGCTCTGAAATTTCTTTCATTGAGACTTTTTCTTTTATAAACGCCAAGGTTTTATCAAAAGTCGTAAGCTTCGGAGGTTTCTTCCCTTTTACTTTTTTACCTTTTACAATTGTTTCTTCAAAGACCCAAGTTGGAGCAATAGAGTGAATAAAATCATCTTGAAATTTAGCAAGATTTTTTCGTTCCTTTGCCTCATAAAGCATGTGTTTTGCTACGTTCGATTTACTCTTTAAAGTTTCATCGTGAAGAAGAATCTCTGGGTGCACTAAAAGAGCCATATCATTGAGTCCAAGAAGTGTTAGACCGTCGAAAGAGCGCACCCGAGAAAGTGCCACATACCCCATTCCCTTTTCAAAAGATCTTGAAAGGTCTACTTCGACTGCGTCAAGACTCATCCCTTGACTCTTGTGTATCGTAATAGCCCAAGCAAGACGAAGTGGGTACTGATTCAGCTCTGCTTTGACTTTTCCCTCTTCTTCAATAGTCCAGCTCTCCATAGGAACATTCACCATTTTCCCAGACATTGTCTCAACTACAGGCCCACCAGATGATCCACAAAGTTTGCGGACAATTCCCAGAGTTCCATTTGCATAATCTGCTTCAAAATTATTCTTTACAAACATCACCTTTGCACCAACTTTCAACCGAAGAGTCTCCGGAGCAAGACAACTTTTTTTCAAGATTTCCACCAAAACATTGTTGCCTTTGGTATCCATTTCATATTCCATCTCTTCACCTTTCAAAATATTCAAAGCTTGATTATTTACTTTATCAACATCAATATTGTGTGTATACAAACGGGTTGGCTCTATCGCCATTTTTATATTCAGCTTTTCTTTTTCTTCTTTAAATGTTTTTCGAAGATGCTCCATGGTGCCCATGTCTACTTTGTTAGAACGTATGTCATTTAAAACTCGAAGTGACACATCGTCTTTTTGACGGTGCTGTTCTCCTAAATAACAAATTTTAAAATCCCCCTCCTTCCAAGCTTTGGCGTGATATGCAAAAAGTGAGTCTGGGTCACCGTATTTTGAAATAGGAGGAAGCTGGAAAAAATCTCCACACAACACCACCTGTATTCCACCAAAGGGATCTTCATTTCTTTTGAAAGCTCGGAGAATTTTGTCTACCAAATCAAGTTGAAAATGATGAAGCATTGAAATCTCGTCAATGATAAGTACTTTTACAGCTTCCATTCTTTTCCAGAGATACTGTTTTTCTTGAAGTGCTTCAAGATCGTATTCAGTCAAAATATTTCGCACTCCGAGACCTGTCCATGAATGTATTGTCACACCTCCCATGTGAGTGGCAGCAATACCGGTAGAAGCAGTGATGCCTATTTCAACTTCGTGGTCTTTCAAATAATTAATGTATGAATTTAAAAGATGCGTCTTACCGGAGCCTGCGGCTCCGGTAATGTACACATTGTGTCCCATTTTTAAAATATCGAGTGCTTCCTTTTGGGTCATACCAATAATTTTAGCATGGTAGAGAAAAGCCGACCCCTTGCGAGGCCGGCTGTTTTTATGTCTTGAGAACTTACTTCTTTTTGTGCCGATACTGCTTACGAAGAAGCGAAGAGCCTTTAATGATTCCAAACACCGAAGAAGACACCCGAATCTCCTTCGGATCAGAAACCCGAACAAAAACAAGCTCTCCGTCTGGCAAATCCTTGGTCATGACCAAAAAAGGGATTTTTTGTCCACCTAAAGTGAACTTATCAAGTTGCCCGACAAACTCAGGCTTTATCTCGACAGTCATTCTGGATTCACCATCGGGACACTTTGTCATAAAGCCTTCGGGAGACTCTCCTGCCTCCTGAAGACCCCGAGAGACCATTTCGTAGTGGTCAGAGCTGTCAAAAGCAATAAACCACTGTTTAGGTATGTTGTTGGGATTTTTTTTCATAATTTCAATAGTTCTGTCAGTATGGTATAAAATAGATGCATATATGTCTATTCCTGAAATCCATAAGTTATTCCTCAAAACCACTGGTATTTCTACAGACACTAGAAACATTATTCCAGGTTCACTATTTATTTCTCTCAAAGGCGAGCATTTTGACGGCAACAAATTCGCGCTTGAAGCACTCGATAAAGGTGCAACTTTTGCATTAGTGAGCGACCTAGAACTTCAAAAAAATAAAAACTACTCCGACAAAATTATTGTTGTCGAAGATACCCTAAAAACCCTTCAAGACCTTGCCAATTTTCACCGAAAACAATTTACAATGACGGTCATTGCAATCACGGGGACAAACGGAAAAACAACCACTAAAAATCTCATAGCAGAAGTTCTCGAATATAAATACAAAGTAATAAAAACTGAGGGGAATCTCAACAATCATATCGGAGTTCCACTAACACTTCTTCGTATCACAAAAAATACCGAAATCGCTATCATAGAAATGGGAGCAAATACAATGTCCGACATTGCAGACTTATGCAAAATAGCCGAACCTACTCACGGCATCATTACAAACATAGGAACAGCTCACCTTCAAGGTTTTGGTACCAAAGCGGGTGTGGCACAAGCAAAAAGCGAGCTATATATATGGCTTCGAGATCACGCAGGAGTGGTATTTATAAACAAGCACGATAAAGACCTCACTTCCCTCGTGTATTCTGTTGATTCTTTAAATTTCTTAAACAATGTTTTATACGGAGACGAGACTGTTCCTGAAAATAAATATCTAATTGGGGATTTTAATAAAGAAAATATGAAGACCGCGGTTGCTGTCGGGTTGTATTTCAAAATTAAAAAAAGCGATATCACCAAAGCACTGAAAAATTACGAACCAAAAAACATGCGGAGCGAATGGGTCTCTACAAAAAAAGAAAATGATATTATCTTAGACGCCTACAATGCCAACCCATCAAGCATGAAAGCCGTACTTCACGCTTTTACTGATTTAAAATCAAATAAAACAAAATGGCTAATACTCGGTGACATGAAAGAGCTCGGTGAAGAAAGCCAAAAAGAACACACAAATATACTTTGGGAAATTCTAAAACTAAACCTTTCAAACGTCATCCTAATAGGTGAAGAGTTCTATCAAGCACACGAGAAAACCAAGCGTTATGCAAGCTTTAAAACCAAAGAAGGGTGCATCGCTTCACACTTACTTCAAAGTATAAAACGTTCAAATATTCTTATAAAAGGAAGTAATAGTATGAAGATGTGGGAATTAGTTCCTATGTTATAATTCCAAACATGACATATATTTTAGACGAACAATCAGTGATATCAGCAGACCTAGATGGTACACTTACAGAAAGCAAATCACCAATGACCGTAGAAATGGCTTCCGCCATATCTCTATGGCTCGTCAATCATCGATTCGCCATCATCTCCGGAGGAGAACACATTCAATTTGAAAAACAAGTAGTCTCTCGTTTTCCAGAAGATACCAATTTTAAAAATCTTTTTCTATTCCCTATTAATGGCTCTGCATGCTACGTATTTAAAAATGATGCATGGCAAGCTGTATACAATGAAAAGCTCAGTGAAGACGAACAAAACACCATCGCCGAAGCCATAGAAGAAGCTGTCGTTAAGTCTGGAGTCATTATCGAGACAAAACACGGCAACCAACTTTCTTTCCGCGGAGGACAAGTCACCTTCTCAGCACTCGGACAAGAAGCTCCACTTTCTGAAAAAGCTCCATGGGACCCCGACCAAGCCAAAAGAAAAATTATCGTCTCTCACCTCACACCACTTCTTCCCAATTTCACAATTTCAATGGGAGGCACCACATCAATAGATGTCACAAAAAAAGGAATCGACAAGGCCTATGCTATTGAAAAGATGAAGGTGCTTCTCAATGTCGACAACGAACACGTACTATTTTTAGGAGACGCACTCTTCCCTGGTGGCAACGATTACCCAGCAGAAAGGACCGGAGTAAACTATATTAAAGTCTCCGGTCCAGAGGAATCTATTAAAATTATCCAAGAAAATATTTCTAAGATCTAAATCATTAGAAGAATCGCACCAAGGAGAGCAAGATTTTTAAGGAAATTAACTTTATTTGACATTCGAGCTTCTGGATCTGTATCTTTCCAGAAGTTATGCATCATGAAGGTAGTAGGGACGAGGAAGATAATAAGGAACAAAAATCCAATTGAAGAAAGATAAGCAACTGGCTGATAGACCTGAAGAAAAGTACCAAAGCCACCAAGAATAAGAAGCACGCCTGTTGTGTAGACTGCTAATTTAGGATAAGGAACTTTCTTGAAAGTAGCATATCCAATCATATTTTTAGCGTGCATAAAATGATTGATTCCTGAAAGAATAAAGTATCCTCCAAAAAGAGCGAGACCGATAAGTTTTATAGTTAGGATAATATAGTAAATATAAATTGGTGACATAAAATTATTATTTAGCTTTTAAAACGTGCTTGTTTACCATCTCGACAACCTCATTTATTGGGTGCTGACTCTTAATCAAATAGTCTACCGCTCCCAACTCAAGAGCTTGCTTGATTTTCTGGTCCTCATCGATATTAGAGATTATGATTACAGGAATATTCTTTAAGTCTTCATCAAACTTGAGATTTGTAAGGACATCCAAACCATTCATCTTTGGCAAAAGAATATCCAAAAGAATAATATCTGGATTAAATTTCTTAGCTAGAGGTAAAACCATATCTCCTTCTGTTGTGAATTCAACCTTAAAATTCTCCTTTTGAAATTTTTCTTGGAGAACTTTCACCAAAATCTCTTCGTCTTCTACAATAAGTATTTTCATATAGTTGATTCTATCATTAAATCTCTAATTTTTCCTTAATTTTTTCAACAATTTCACCCATATTTTTGTTTACTTTCTCAAAATAATAGGTTGGCTCTAGTTCCAAAACGTCCTTTATTCGGCTTTCATCAGAGCTTGGAAGATTTGTCAAAATAAACACGGGAACATCCTTTCCCCAATCATCCTTTCGTAATTCTCGGAGCATGCTCATGCCATCCATCTTGGGAAGCAAAAGATCTAGCAAAATAAGGTCTGGATGCTCGTTTTTAGCCAAATTAAGCCCCTCAACGCCATCATATGCCTTTATAACACTAAAACCTTCGGAGATGAGCTTGTCCTCCATTACTTTTACTAAAATCTTCTCGTCCTCAACTACTAAAAGTAAAATTCTTTTATCAGTTTTAATCATGTTTTAAGTATAACACTATTATTTATTAAATTAAATTATCTTTTACCACAGAGAAGTGGAAGGTTGTTCCGTGCTTAGCATCAGATTCGAACCAAAAAGCTCCTCCATTAGCTTCAATCACTTTTTTGGTAATGAACAATCCAAGACCACTTCCTGAAGGTTTCTTGTTAGAAGCATCACTTCCACGCACAAACTTATCAAACTTATTTATCTTAGTAGCCAACGACTCTTCTATAAACCCAAAACTATGAACAGAAACCACACAATCACCTATCCGATCTTTCACTGTCACAGATATTTCATTAGAACCTTCTTCTGAATAATCAATGGCATTTACTAACAAATTCTCCAAAGCTTCTCGAATTAGAACTGGGTCTAAATAAATATCTTTCAGATTCTCAGGTGCAACAATTTTAATATTTTTTTTCTTTTCCTGAGACAACTCCTCCACATCACTAACTAAATCAACAATTAATTTCTTAAGATTTGTCAGCTCTTTTTTTACTACCATCTTTCCTGATTCAATACGAGTAACATTCAACAATCTTTCGACCAAACCGATGAGTCTGTTGTTAGAAGATGTCAAATCATTTATTTTTTCTTTTTGATTTTCTGTCAAATCCTTATCATCCATCATAACTTCCAAAACCCACTTAGTAGCAGTAAGCGGAGTTCGTAATTGGTGAGAAGTTATAGCTAAGAATCCAGACTTAGCTTCATCCAATTTTTTTCGTTCAGAAATATCTTCGACCATTCCTAGAAAATATCCGAATGAGCCGTCTAAGTTTCGAACTGCAGAAATAATCAGATTTACCCAGATTTCCTGACCATTCTTCTTTATATATCTTTTTTCTGTTTGATAATTAGACATTTCTCCACTAATCATCTTTGGCACACTTTCCATATCAGCTTTGACATTATCAGGATGAGTGATATCTGAAAACTTTTTTGTAAGCAACTCAGCTTCGGTAAAGCCAAGCATTTTGCAGAAAGCTGGATTGACCTTGAAAAATCTAGAATCTGAACCTGTTAGGACTATTCCATACTGACCATTTTCAAAAATATTTCTGAATTGTTCCTCACTTGTACGAAGAGCTTCTTCTGATCTCCTACGCTCTGTGGTGTCTCTAAAAATACCTATCAAATACTTCTTTCCATTCATGGTTATAGGAGAAGAGTTGATATCACAATAAAAGACAGTACCATCTTTTCTTTTTACACGGAGATCCCTTGCTACTTTTAGTTCTTTTTTAGCCTGCTTTTCAAATTGTTCAAGAACATTCGGTAAATCTTCCTGAGGGTGAATATCTAAAACAGATAATTTCAAAATCTCATCAGCAGAATATCCAAGCATTTGACAGAATGCAGTATTACTAAGAATAAACTTTTTAGTCTCTAGGTCTGCCAAGATTATTCCATCGTTTGTATTGTCAAAAATAGCCTTGAATCTTTCTTCTGCGTATTCTTTCAATTTTGCATCCAATTTTTTTCGTTCAGAAATATCTCTAACAAGAGCATGCAAAAATGTCTTTCCGTCCTGCTCTACTTTTGACAACAACACTTCTGCGGGGAATTCTTCTCCACTTATTCTCTTGTGTGTCCATTCGAAAAAATTCGATCCCTCTTTCATGGCTTTTTCTATCATTTCTTTTGCCTTTTCCATTGAATTTCTTCCATCTGGCTGTAGCTTAGGAGAAAGGCTCCATGGCTCATGATATAGGAAATCGCCTTCATTTTTTGCTCCAAACATTTTTATTGCAGTTGGATTGCCAGAAGTAAACTTCCATGAGGGTGCCTCGAGAGTCATAACGGCATCACGTGATGACACAAAGAGGGCCTTGTATCTATCAGTGCTTGCTTTCAACAATTCTGCTTCGAGAAGCTTACTTTGAACATTTATACGCAAAGAAGTAATTCCAAAAGCTAAATCATTTGCCAATTCTTCCAATATCTTTACTTCGTCATCAGAAAATGAATTAATATCTTCAGCAAAAATAGAGAACCCCCCAAATGTTTGACTGGAATTACTCAACGGTAAAGAAATAACTGATTTATATCCACGTTTCAAAGCCATTGTGCACCAATCAGCATTTAAATTTGTTGAAGAAATATCCTGTGCAACAAATGTTTTTCCTGTGCGGATAGTAATACCTATCGGAATATTCCCGCTCTCAGTATCCGACCAGGAGGGATGAATAGTTTCTAGAAATCCTGATTCAAAACCCTCGAAGACAACTGGTCGAACACTCTTAGCTTTGTCATTTTC